>Ga0247610_10008604_pt1 | contig 10369 bp, 10 predicted proteins | sample 174DNAGHGhighgp2_FD_193483 | JGI IMG/M metagenome (GOLD analysis project Ga0247610, IMG submission 193483) | Sheep rumen microbial communities from Palmerston North, Manawatu-Wanganui, New Zealand - 1742 DNA GHGhigh gp2 | ecosystem: Host-associated > Mammals > Digestive system > Stomach > Rumen... | reverse complement strand
CTGGGCTGAAAAGACGGGAAAGACAATAATAGATACCTCAATAGGAAAAGGCGGTTCCGGCATTGGCGGCGGCTACGAAGGCAGCGGTGGCGACGTGCATATCTATGGCGGCACTGTAGAAGCAACAGGCGGAGAGAAGAGTTGTGCCATTGGCGGCTATGAAGGGCATGGAAAGGGAACTATAGAGTTTGCTCCTAATATGAAAGTGACGGCAGGTGATTATGATTTTGATAAGAAATCTGCTATTCCCGAGCGCGTGTTTACTACCGCCGAGCGCGAGAATGCCTGTAAGTATCGCCATTGGGCGAAGGTGGAGGCTTGCGACCACTCGGCACAGAACGGTGACGCTCTGCTGTCCTTTGACTCCAGCGACGAGTTCCAACACAGCAGGGCCTGCCGCTACTGCGCAGACCGCTTACAGGAGGTGCATAAGATGCCGGGGTGGGGCAGTGACGTGTGCGACGTTTGCGAGCGTAACATCAGCAGCATCTGCTACTACCTGTACAACGATCAGGACAATGAGTACAACATCGCCACGATGGCTGAAGGCACGAAGGAGGATGACCATACGTGGAACGTGATGCTGAAGGACCGCACGTTCTACCACGACGGCAACTGGAACACACTCTGCCTGCCGTTCGAACTGAAGTCGTTCGAAGGCACGCCTCTTCAGGGTGCCACGGTGGAAAGGATCAAGTCGGCCTCTGTCGGCAATGACGGCGTGCTGACCATCAACCTCGAGGAGATTCACTCCTTGGACGACTCAGAGAACACCGTGGGACTGCCGCTCTTCGTGAAGTGGCCCAAGGGAGAGGACGAGGTGAACCCGCGCTTCTACGGGGTACGCATGCTGGGCAGCAAGAGATCCTACTGGTTCAAGGACGGTGTCGCCGGCACTTTCCAGCCGCTGTACGCTCCGCTCGACATCACGGCCGATAACATCGACAAAGTCGTGTTCCTCGGTGCTGACAACACGTTAGGATACTCCAAGGCACCCCGCCAGTTGCACGCCATGCGCGGCTATTTCCACATCGACATGGTGGCAGGTGCGCGTGCCATGACACGTGCCGTCATCAACCACAACGACGGCACTACCGAGGTGGTATCACTAAAGGCCGACAACCCGGCAATGGCCGACGGACCGTGGTACGACCTGCAGGGTCGTAGGCTCGAAGGAGAGCCCACCAGGAAGGGCATCTATATCCACAACGGAAAGAAGGTGATGAAGTAATCAGTCAAAAAGAAGTTAAGCAAAATGAAAAAGATATCAACATGGATGCTTGCCGCCATCCTCACACTATGCGGCACAACGATGCTCACCTCGTGCTCTACTGACGACAACCCTGCACAGCCCTCAAAGCCTGCTGTGGAGGCTAAGGACATCGTGGGCCAGTGGATCATGGAACTGCAAGGCGGCACAGTAGAGCCGGCAGACCCTGAAGAGGGTGTCGACTATCCCAAGGATGCCGACGGAATCACCGTCATCTACCACTTTGCTGATGACGGCTCTGGCTGGAAGGAGATGAACATCATGAAGGGGAAAGAGGTGGTGTTCGTGCCCTTCAGCCGTTATGAGGCACTGTTCAAGTACACCGTCGAGCCTAACGGCAGCGTGACGGTGATGTTCCTCGATGAGGACGGCAATGCGAACGACGTGGAGGATGGGCTGCTCTACGAAGACGGCAAACTCGTCACGCTCAACGGCGACGTAAACTTTATCCTCAGCCGTGCCACGGAGCAGCAGCAGAAGGCCTATCAGGAAATGGCCGACGCCTGGTATGGCGGCAGCGACCGACGGCGCAGCACCAAGGGCGTGAGCAACGGCGACTTCAAGTGGACCGACTCTCACCCCGTAACAGAAAAGGACAGATAGAACAATAGATTAAAAGGGTGTGCTCAAATTTTGAACACACCCTCAACTGAAATCCTGAAAAATAAACGGTCTGCCAGCCAGGAATTGGGGTCGGAGAATATGATCAAAATCTCCGACCCCATGATTTCCTCGGTGGCAAATAAGAGTTCAGTAAAACATAACTGCCATCTGCCATTTTCTGAATTACATATCTCCCGACCAGCCATGACCAAGATCCCAGTGCTCGTCATAGACAAACTCGAAGTACGGCAGTGAGAATTCCTCTTCTATCAGGGTTGTGAGTTCATCAAGAATAGGCTCTGCCCAGTGGCCTACAAGGACGATGAACTTGTCGATGTTCCAAGCCACACGTCCTCTTGGTACTTGCGTGTAGTCACCTTTAAACTTCGTGTCCTCGTGTTTGGCCTGAGCCTTGAAATACTCTTTCGTCCATACCTGCCTATGCAATTGAGGATAGTTGATAAAGGGAAGCCCTTTTTCGGCTGCTTCCTCAACCATCTTCGGTGTGATTTCCTTTTTACGAACGCCGAAAAAAGAGTGGTCATCAGGGTCATACCAGAAAATACCAATGCAGGGCATCTGTTCGTCGAAAGCCTTCATGTCGGCCATCTGCTTCTTATGTTCTTCGTCTGTCAGGTGAGTCATAATTGTATCATTTTGGTGCAAAGATAACTATAAAATCCGAACTAACAAATAAAAACAAGATAAAAATAGTACAACTTTCAAATATAATTGCTATCTTTGAGGAATCAGGGGACGGTTCTTTGATCCGTTACAATCCTCTGAAAACGAATCAGAGTCCCTTGATTTTTGGTCGGTTGCCTTTCATTGTAAATTTTCCATCGGCAACGATAGCGCTGTCGAGGAACACACGGCTTCCCAATCCCTCAGTCTTATAAAGATATACCTTCCCGATTCCATCAGGGACAAAGCCGCTGATGTTGTATTCTCTTTTCTCTTGTGCTTGCCCCACCATTGCGACAAGGGCGAGCAGTGTCGTGATGATAGTTTTCTTGTTCATTTCACTTTCTTGAAATTCAAAACAACATCCGAGTTCGTGAGGTGCCAAGTCATCGCTTTCGCTGACAGCCTCTGTACATCATACTCATAAATTTCTGATGGCGTAGTGCCATACTGCCCATCGTATATAGCCAGATGGCGGTCCTCGGTCAGTACATAGTCACGCACGAATGTCGTATCGCCTGTAAAGACATCATACACATAAATGGTACATTCACCCACATTGGCCGGCGTGCCAGGCGTAAAGGTGTACTGCTCATACCCCTCTGCGATAACACCTTTATCATACACTTGCTCCCAAGTGCCAGAGAGTTGGTCCATCAGAAATTCTTCATCATCGTCGCTGCTGCAAGAGGCGAGGGAGAGCATGGCAGCGCACATCACGAGGATGTTTCTCCAGATTTTCATTGTTTTCATTTCTGTTATTTATATGTATAATGTCCATTTGCTTCTTCATTTCAGCCTTTCAATCAAATCTGCCTTGCTGGCCATCAAGGAATAATTTGTAATTTCTATTTCAGGAGTGGTTTCGAGGAATTTTTGCATCCCTACCTTGTCGGTCTCCCAAGTAAAAGAGCTGGGCTGTGTGTGCTTCACACTATACACCTCGTCACCATTGGCGTTGAGAAAAGTGACACGCGCATCAATTCCGTAACCGATTTCATAATAGTCCTCAGCCAGTTCGGGAAGATTTGCCTTACGCGTGGCCGTAATCTTGCACTTGAATTCTTCTGGCGCATCGGTTATGATGATTGGTTCCGGGATGTAGTTCCAACTGCTGCCAGTGATAGTTTCATTGTGCGGCTGGCCGTCAATGCCAAAATACTCGGCAGTAACATCGTAGAATCTGAGCAGGTCGTTGCTCACACCGAGAAGAGAATATTTGACTTGGCAGACGCTCTGCCACACGTTGCTTGCAAACTGTTTGAAACGGAACGTGTAGAAGATGTCTCCAGCTGTAACGGTAATAGTTGTGTTCCGTGGTTGAGCACTATCATTAGCTTTGAAATCAACGGTCAGTTTGTTACCATGCATCTCGGCACGGAAATTATCACCGTATATAAGCCCATAGTCAATCTTATCCATATAGGGAGGGAGGATTGGCTCTCCATCAACCTCGGCTTCGGAAAACCAAGGCTTTGAATAGTTGCCACAAGAGAATGTAAACGTAGCTCCCTCAGCGGAGACATCATAGACGCCATCGTTTGATTTTACTACTGGCACTTCGGCCTTCCAAACCATCGGGTCCCAGTCGCCATCTTCTTTGTTGCTACTGCAAGAGGCGAGGGAGAAAGCAGCAAGCACCGCAAAGGCGAGTCTCCAGATTTTCATTGTTTTCATTTCGATATCGTTTGTTGTTAATGTTTCTGTCTATATAAACGTCGTGAAGCGGGAAATCCTGCATCGCTGGGCGTTAAATCTTCTTAACCGCAGGGCATAAAGACGGCGCGAGTCTGATTCCGCATCCGTATTCTCGGCATCGCCAAACGCCTTCCGTCCAGATAAAGTCTCAGCCCGCGCCTATACGCGAGCATCAACCTTCATCATCTTGGACGTTTATTTTGGGCGAAATTCAGAATACAAGAATCAAAAAGTCAACGCTTCCTTATGTCGTTTCTACATATTATATCCTATCCACTCATATCATTTTAACAAGTTTCTATTGTCATCGTTCTCTAACACACGCATCTGATTGATGGCTATCTGATTGAGGCGCACAAGACGGTCACTTTGTGGCACTCCCTCATCGATAAGAACGGCATTGATGTTTTCCATATTTGCCAGACAAATCAGTTCATTGATGGAAGCATAGTCACGGATGTTTCCCTTCAGTTCTGGATGAGCTTCACGCCATTGCTTGGCCGTCTGTCCGAACATGGCAACATTGAGCACATCAGCTTCCTCTGCATATATGATACTGGCCTGTGCAGCAGTCACTTCTTCTGGGATCAGGTTCTGCTTTATGGCATCAGTATGAATGCGATAGTTGATCTTTGACAGTTCACGCTTGGCTGACCATCCGAGTTGCTTTTGCTCCTCGTCTTTCAGCCTTTGGAACTCACGTATCAGATATACCTTGAACTCTGGGCTTATCCACATGGCAAACTCAAAGGCAATGTCTTTGTGGGCGTATGTGCCACCATAACGCCCTGCCTTTGAGATAATACCGATGGCATTAGTCTTCTCTGTCCACTCTTTGGCACTGAGACGGAAACGGTTCAATCCGGCCTGAGATTTAATTATGTCGAATTCGGCACAATTAAAATTCGGATTCATCAGCCGCTCCCATATTCCAAGGAACTCTATGGTGTTGCGATTGCGTAGCCAGTTAGAGAAGAAGAACTCACCATCTTTAGCCTTCAACATGTCTGTCAAGCTGATGTAGTCATCTTCGTTCTGCTTAATGACCGTTATATGTGTATTTTGTACTGTTATCTTTGCCATATTGTCTGCTGTTTTACAAACTTTGCGATGCAAAGTTACTGAATTTTCATCAAAGTAGAGCAGGAATGACAGACTTTAACATGGAGCTGTGCCCCATTTTCTCAAAAATGAGCGAAAATGACATACCAGGCTTGGCTTTAAATCATTAACTGCCATTGAATCCCAGATATTTAGAGCATCTGAGATACAACTGCGGTACAAGAACCTTATTTTTCGTTGATTTTCGTGCTATCGGCAAAGCCTTAAAATGACTTCCTATTGTCAGCCAGACTTAGCAAACGGCAAAAATATCTCAAAATAAAAGGTTAAATAATCTTAACGGTCTGTTAAAACTTGCACATCTTTGAAGGCTGTTTCGCTCTGCAAAACTCTCAGATTTCCCATTTTTTGCTATTGCACTTTTTTGTACCGTTCAATTTTGGGAGTGTTGTATTTCCGTCTGTATTTCAGTTATTTACGTAGTTCAAAAATCCTTTCTCATGAATCAAGATGTGCACGTGGTTCGGCATGATGCAATATGCGTAGATGTGGCAGGTGCAGATTTTTGTTTGCATGTCTTCTGAGACAACCTCTCTGAGTGAGGCAAGCGTCTCGATAAACTTCCTGTAGTCCTCCGGGGCTTCAAAGATGTCCTGACGATTGATGCCGCGAATCATAACATGATAGATTCCTGTGGCACTTTGGTCTCTTGCTGTGCGTGGCATAGTAAATAGCGTTTAAGTTCAACAATACCAATATCAGGCGCAAAGATAAGCCTTTTTATTCATACTTCCAAATTTTTCTGGTAGAATTTGAATTTATCCAGCATGCCCCAGGTGCCTGTCCTATGACTAACATGACTAACACGTAACCGCTTTTATTGTGGGTATTAGGCTTTACAAGGGGAAATATTAAGGCTTGTAGGGAAAAGCCTAAGGGTAATAGGGAGAAAGCCCCTACCTTTCTATCGTTTGCCTATACCCAAACGATCGTTCGCCTATACGCAAACGATTGTGCGCCTATACGCAAATTGAAACGTCCAAAATGATAGTGATACTCCTAAAATCCCTCTGCCATCAGAACACAGTGGGGTCTGGAACCACTGTGCAAAGGCTTTCCGAGCGATTAGGGTATCTGTGATACAAATAATTATCCAGGCTGCCCAATTATTCAGCGTTTATTTACTCATGAGTGTTAATTAGTACTAATCCCTGCAACATTTCTATTTCTGATGTGTTATATTTGCAGTAAGACAGCAAAAGGCAGAAATGACAGCAGACCAATATAAACAGAGGTTCTTGCCTTTCCAGAGGCAACTCTACCAACAGGCTCTTGCCCTACTTGGCAACGAGGCTGATGCGATGGATGCTGTGCAGGAAACATATCTGCGATTATGGCGACAGGCAGACAGAATTGAGGAAATGTCAAATGCCAAAGGCTTTTATCTACAGACCCTGCGAAACATTTCGCTGAATATCATCCGCTCCCGTCGGAATCTGGCCAGTCTGGAACAGTTGTCAGAAACGGCTGATGAAACAGATACTGCACTCCAAGAGGTTATTCTGTCAGAAGACCATCAGAGTCTTCGCAGAGCCATAGGACAATTACAGCCTAAGGCACGTAGCATAGTGACGATGTTCTATTTCAGTCAGATGAGTTCTCAGCAGATTGCCGAAGTGACAGGCGAGACGGATGCCAATGTCCGCTCTATTCTCTCAAGGGCAAGAGCCCAGTTACGCGAACTATTACTTGATCATCAAAAGAAAGATATATGAAGGAAGATATCAGACAACTACTTGAAAGGTTCTATCGTTGCGAACTCACGATAGACGAAGAGCGCAAGCTTATCCGTATGCTGCTTTCTGATGACTGCCCAGAAGACATGATGGCAGAGCGTCATGCTGTGATTTCTCTTGCCCGTACAGAAGCGATAGAAATGCCTGAGGACTTTGAGCAAAGACTTAGAGTGCCTATACATAATATGAGGAAAAGGCTGGCTATAGCAGCAGCGATATTGCTTCTGTTGGGACTCGGTTTCTGGACTTTCTTCCCGAAGTCAAAGCCTGAAACTTCACAACCCATCGCAAAGACGGAGCAAAAAGATTCTTTGTCTGCGCCATCTATGCAAGAAGAGTCTGCGGCTCCTATAAAGCAAACTGCTCAAAAACTCCCCAAAAGGCGCAAAGGTGTCAGGCACTCTTACGCCCCTCAGCCATCTGAGGACACAAAAATGCCTGATCCTTCTGTGCCCTCTGAGATTGACCTGTCTGCTGAAATATCGGACATCTTAGCCAATATTGACCAATTGGAACAACAGATATTAGAAACAAACCCTCAAAACAAGAATTAAAATGAAAAAGAAAACAATATCCCTCATGGTTCTCTGCCTACTGTTTCTGAATCTTATGCAGGCCCAGAACTATCGTGTGATTACAGACAGCATCTTCGATGCACAAAATGAGGTAATACACCAGTTGCCAACTCCAAGTTATCGAATCTGCGCAGACAGTCTGATAAAGTATGTGAACCGATACTACGACGGTAAGTGTATTTACACAACGAGTTATCGGCAAGTATCTGCTCCCGTCAGTGGCAGTGATGAAAAACTGCGTATGGTGATAGCCCATATCATTGGGGAGTTGTCCCATTTCCCTCAACTTCAGCAGTATAGTGAACGGATAGATGACGGGACCTCTCTCAGAGGGCGTTATATCGCAAAACTCCACCCTGAGGGAAATGACACGTCAGCATACGTCTTTCTAAAATACGATCGGAATCTACTTGTATTGATACAGAGTAGCAACGACAACTTGAAAAGTACAGCCAAGACTACTGCTACCGATGAGTCTTTATCGCTCTGGCGAAAACTCCGCGATGATTTCTATGGCACAAGCATTATTAGCAATTGTAATGTGCAGGTGAAATTCGAATTTAGAAGATACATACCGGGAAGTGCTGCCATTTACCTTACCAATCCTGCACCTGCAAACGGTTCAAAAATGAAGTATGAACTTATACGCATTGACGACAAGTATACCCATATCTTCCGTTCTTTCCGCGACTATATGGAACTGGCTGGCAGGGAAGAGGGAACTGTCAACGGTTTGCTTCATAATTCTGGAACTCTAATTCCGGACACATGCAAGTATTATTATGCTTGCCATACATTCCCTGACGGACTAACAGAATTTATCGGAGTCACTCACGAGGACAGTATTACCTATCTGACGCATGCCACCAGTGAGATGCCTGGACTGGTAGTCAACTCCTGGGGTAAATACGACTGGATGACTGAAGAAGAGTCTAAGGCACTCTGGAAAGATAAATATGCCCAATTGGGAATATGGGTTTATGACGCAGACACAAAAAAATCTTTGAGTACAGCCAAAATAACGATGCTGGACAGCGAAGGCAATATCATAGACTTCAGAACACCAAGAGTACAAACCCCTTGGAAGGACGAGCCCTTTTACCGCTATGTGTGTACAGTTCCTAAGCGTGACTATTATAAAATAAAGGTAGAGACTGAAGGCTATGAGACTGGGTATGGTGAAATTCAAATCACACAAGGTGAAGAGCCTAAACAGATAGAAGTCTATCTAAAACCAACGCGCAAGAAAGGGTATGTCATTAGCGGAGTTATAGACAATTATGATCGCCCAGAGATACTTAGAGTCAAGGATGGAGAACCAGCATTTTTATTATTTGATAATTCTGAGAAGATAGAAGTGCCCATTAAGGACGGAAAATTCCAGATTGAAGGGTATGTTGATCATCCTACAGAATGCTTCCTTGGAGTTGGTGGACCTGCTCAGAGTATCATTTTAGACAATGCCAACTATTGGGTTACCTTGACTTTCTATAAAGGGGAAGGTGCATCAGGAAAAAACGTACTGAGAAATGAAATGAAAATCACATCCGATTCAGAGTTGTTCAACACATACTGGTATTGGTATGATATGGATGGCAAGTTTTATACTGAATTGGGGAAATACGTGAGAAAGATTTCATCTTGTAGTCCGGACAGTGTAGATTATTATAAAAATAAAGCCGATTCAATAAAGAATGAAATGGACTCAGTCAGTCTATCGACAGCCCGTAATCATCCAAACAAGTATCTGCTCCCATTTGTGCTATCAAGACAATTTGATTTCTCGTATGAGAGACTTTGGAAAGAATACGAAACAATTCCCGATTCCATCAAAGCCACGCCAATCGGAAGAGAGGTGAGAAAAAGGTTGCTGAAAAGTAAAGAGCAAAAGAAATAATGGTTCCAATATTCACACAAGTCCTTTGTATTGGTACGCAGCGGCCGCTGCTGATTCGAAAGGAACGGGTTTTCTCCCTCTTCCAACGGCACTTTACCCCTATAAGCAACGTTCCTTTACCCCTATTCCAGAAACTCACTAAAATAATGTTTTGATTATGAAGAAACTATTCTTTTTTGCAATGACAGCAGCTGTGTTGATGGGCTGCAAGAGTAATGAACCAGGTGAAGGTGAAAGAGTGATCGATATGCTTCCAAAGACCAGGTCTATCGAATTGACACAGTCGCAGAAAGACTTCGTCAACAAAAACACTGATTTTTCTTTTAACCTCTTCCGAGCCATCAATCAAATGACTGAGGGACAGAAGAGTAATATCATCTCTCCCATCAGTGTCACTTATGTATTAGGAATGCTTAACGATGGTGCTGCTGGCAACACTGCCAAGGAGATTACCTCAGTTCTTGGATTCGGTGAGAACAACAAGCAGGCCGTCAATGAGTTCTGCCAGAAACTTATCAAAGAGGCACCAGAGACTGATCCTTCTGTGACACTCAAGATCGCGAATACTGTTATTAGTAATGATTACCAGCAGGTAAGACTCATTCCCCAGTATCAGAGCGATATGGAGAATTACTATGAAGCGGAAGTCGCCAGTCTTGATTTCTCGAACAAGACTGATGCCCTGAATCATATCAATGGCTGGTGTAATGATCATACCGAGGGTATGATACCCAAGATCCTGAGTGAGAACGAGCTCGATAAAGAAGCCCTTCTGCTGTTGATG
>Ga0247610_10008603_pt1 | contig 10370 bp, 12 predicted proteins | sample 174DNAGHGhighgp2_FD_193483 | JGI IMG/M metagenome (GOLD analysis project Ga0247610, IMG submission 193483) | Sheep rumen microbial communities from Palmerston North, Manawatu-Wanganui, New Zealand - 1742 DNA GHGhigh gp2 | ecosystem: Host-associated > Mammals > Digestive system > Stomach > Rumen... | reverse complement strand
GCTGATGAACAATACCGGTATGACCAACGATATCGCCAAGGGTCTGGTAATGCTTACCGGCGCAGCCTTCCCGTTCTTTGCTCCGCTCATCGGCTCTATCGGCACGTTTGTCACGGGTAGCGCCACCAATGCCAACATCCTGTTTGGAAAGCTGCAGGCCACTGCCGCCAGCGATCTGGGGCTGGTCAACCAGGGCACATTCTTCGGTGTTAGCGGTAGCGAGACCAACTGGCTCGCCGCAGCCAACTGTGCCGGATCTGAGGGTGGTAAACTCTTGTCACCACAAAGTATCGCCATCGCAACCGCAGCATGTGATATGGAGGGTCAGGATGGCGACATTATGCGTAGGACCATGCCGTTCGCTATCTTCTGGATACTTATGAACGGCCTGATGGTATTCCTGGGACTACACGTTATTTAGCCTTAGCGAGATACCAGCGTACGGTCCAGTCGAGCGACTTACCGGGAGCCAGGGTTGTGTATGCACCTTGGCTCTCGATTTCTATATAGGTCTTGCCACGGTTCACGTACACTTGTATCTCGGCCTCGCCGGGTGCAGGCTCACCAGCCTTCAGGTCGGCAAACTTCTTGGTCAATATCAAGCCGTTGTTCTCGTAGCTCAGCCATCCCTTGCCGTCGGCATTCACCTTGCGGTTCTCTGCAGCCTCGTCGGCCTCGTAGCATGACAGACCGTTCTTAGTCTTAAATGCCATCAGTCCTGCAGGCCAGATGCTCTCTACCGGAGCGTCGAACGATATCACACCGGCATTAGGCACACGGGTTATCTCCCATGGAGCCACCTTGCGCTCTTCGCCACTCTCGTTTATTATAGAATAGGTGATCACGATGGCACCATCCTTGGCATCGGTACTGAAGTCCTTGCGCACGCGATACTTCAACTTCTCCGATACCGGACTGGTCATCACCAGGTGGCCGTCCTTCTCTGTCACCTCATACACACCCTTGTCGAGCTCGAACACTGGTGGCCAGTTCCACTCCTTCTGCGGACTGGTCCAGAATGTGCTGCCGAACGATTCGGGCCATCGCAACTGCGATATCACCTCCTGGTCCTGATACTTGAGCGACATAATTTTGGCGCCCTTCTCGGGGTTGATAGTCATCGTCACATCACCCACCTTCACTTCTCTTGTCTGTGCCATCGCTGTGGTTGTCATCAGCATAGCAATGGCTGTTAGTATAATACTACGTTTCATACTTATAGTTGATGTTGAATTCTGGATGTTAGACGTGATTTATGGCCGAAAGTTAAGTCTGTTTATAGTTCGTTAACGTTAGTTCTTTTGTTTTGTGCTCGCTAAGTCGTACCTTTGCAGCCTGAAAAGTAAGAAGATTGGGCAAATGGAGAGACTCTGGAATAGGAATTACTGCAAGGTGATGGCGGCCAACTTTACGTTGTTTTTCGCCTTCTACGTGCTCACGCCGCTGCTGCCGCTCTACCTCAGCGAGCACTTCGGCGCCACCAAGGATGTCATCGGACTGGTGCTGTCGGGCTACACCATCACAGCCCTGCTGGTACGTCCGTTCAGCGGTTATGTAGTCGACACGTTTCCACGCAAGACGGTGCTCATGATTGCCTTCGGAGCCTTTGCCATCTTCTTTGCAGGCTATCTGGCAGCCTCTACCCTGCTGCTGTTCACCATCGTGCGCACACTCCATGGTGGACCGTTCGGAGCCGTCACCACAGCCAATGCCACTGTAGCCATCGATGTGTTGCCCAGCAGTCGCCGCACCGAGGGCATTGGCTATTACGGTCTTAGCAACAATCTGGCCATGGCCACCGCCCCCACCATCGGCATCTGGCTCTACCAACTCACCAACAGCTTCGACTTCCTGTTCTGGCTGGCACTCATCGTGGCCTGCGCAGGCTGGATCATCGACTCTACCGTCAAGCTCAAGCCCAAAACAGCTGCGGCACCAGGTTCCGCAGGCCCGTCGCGCCTCTCACTCGACCGCTTTTTCCTAACCCGCGGATGGTTGCTGGGAGTCAACATGATAGCCTTCGGCTTCAGCTTCGGCGTGCTTAGCAACTATCTGGCCATCTATGGCAAGGAGGTGATGGGCATCACCGGCGGCACCGGCACCTACTTCATGCTCTGCTCCGTAGGCCTCATTCTGTCGCGCCTTCAGGGCGGCAAGGCCCTCCGCGCCGGCCGAGTAACCCACAATGCCGCCGAAGGCATGGTCATCTCCTTAATAGGCTACACCCTATTCATCCTCATGCCCACCCTCTTTGCTGGCAATCATATTGCCATCATGACCGGATATTATGGATCGGCATTATTGATCGGCCTTGGCAACGGCCACATGTGGCCCGCATTCCAGAATATGACCATCAACGTAGCCCGTAACAATCAGCGTGGCACTGCCAACAGCACCATCCTCATCTCATGGGACATTGGCATGGGCCTGGGCATCCTTATAGGCGGCATCGTTGCCGAACTCTTAGGCTACAACGCCGCCTTCTGGACCGTAGTCCTCATCAACTCCATCGGCGTGGCCACCTACTTCCTAGCCACCCGTGCCTTCTTCCTCCGCCGCAACCTCAACCCCACGGTGCACTAGGCGTTGATAAACGCAACCTTGAGCTTCGCTCTAGCTCGCTACCACTCGGTAGATCAAGCAAGCTTGTCTACGCTCGTATAAACGCGACCTTACGGCGATTCGAGAAGGGGCGCACGGCGAAGTGTAGCCATATCGCCCCGTAGCGATTCCTCTCAATCAGCAACTCATCAAAGTCCTGTTTAGATTCGTCAGCGTAATCCAGCAAGATTGTCGCGTAGCGAATCAACTGCTCCATACCCAGTACTCTAATATCCACCGCACAGCCCGTAAGATGGTTGCTTCCGGCTACGCCACCTATCTTCTTATTCAATTGCGGCGAACGGTAACCCGAATTGATGATTATCGGCTTCTCTTTGTCATCTCGACCAAGCGTCCCTCCTTTGTCATCTCGACCAAGCGCCCCTCCTTTGTCATCTCGACCAAGCGCAGCGCGTGGAGAGATCTCATGAGATGTCTCGACTCCGCTCGACATGACAGAGGGATGGTGCTCGAGATGATAAGCGTTATACCGCTCATTATACCTCTTCCTCAGCACCTCCAGCCACTCGCAAACCCTCTTCAGGTTTGCGATAGCTTCGTGGCTAGGGATGTTATACACTTCGGGATGACTACTGCTCTTTGTCATCTCTCCGAGCGTAAAGTGCTCGGAGAGTTTTGCATTGCTATTCAACTGTACTATCTGTTCCATTTTATATTAATGTTTCGCTCGGCTTTGCCGCTTGGCTCTGCCAAGAATGTTTAATGTTTAATGTTTAATCTTTCGCTCGGCTTGGCCGCTTGGCTCGTCCAAGAACGTTAGAATACCAGGACGGCCTTTTTCTTGTAGCGATGCTTGCATGTTCCGTTCTCTACGTATTCACCACACTTCACGATCGCATTGTCCTCCACAAGACGCGTCACCCTTTTGCGAGCTGCGTAAATGCCTATTTGGAACATTCTTGCCACATCGTCTATAGAGAACTCATCGGGAAGTTTATTATACTCCTCTATGGTTTTCTGATGGTGGCGGCGATTGGCCGATGCATCACGCAGCTTATCGTCGAAGTACTTCTCGGCCAGTGAGCCAAAATAATGACGCTGACAGGCAAACTGGATGTTGACTATTAGTTCAGCAAGTTTGTCATCGATCTCGTCAGTTTCGAACTCACCACACCAGTACTCACCCTCTTGATGAAGTTCGCCCCAGTGGCGCATCATAATGAAAGGTGCCGAATAATTGATTCCGTGATAAGCGCAGCGCTTTAGCAACATTTCGTCGGCCTTGCTTTCGTTGTCCTTGGCGTCAGCCATACGGCGTGCCGTCCAGTCGTACATCGTGCGGACTATGCGCTTGATACTTAACTCGCCCTTGGTCTTGTCCAATTTCTTGGCCCACTCCAGCAGGCGGTTGTCGCTTTCCTCATCAACATCCTCGTCCAGATCCATCATTTCAAAGTGCGTGCTAGGCAGAGGAATGCAGGTCAAACGGGTTGCAAGACCACTTCCGAAGTTCGTCTCATTCACCTTCTTTTTCAGGGCGATAGGCGTGCCAGTGTACACATAGTTCCAGGTCACATTGAAGTCCTGCATGATAGAATCCATATTGCTATAGGCCTGTCCATCTTCCTCGTTGTGGAATGCTTTCAGTTCCAGGTTCTGCTTGTCTATCCAGCTTCCACCTTTCTGCACTGAGAGAGTGTTGTCCAACTCAGTATCGAAGGTCAGCATGTGTAGCTGCATGGGCTTTCCATCCACATCTTCCACCGCATTCACCATGTCTTGGATAAACTGGGCATTAGATGTTCTGGAAGGGTGCACACGAACCACTACCTTAGGCTTCTTGGGCTTCTCCTTATTCGCGCCCTTGGTCTTCATTTCCTCACGATAACGATTGATAGTGTCCTTGCCTATCTTATCTGCAGCCACGATAGGCGCTGCCAGGAACTCATATAGGCGAGTGGCGAACGATTTACCTGATGCAGGATCGCCAATGATTAGCGCAGAGCTATTAAGGCGTCTTAGCTTCGAGGGGCGATGATAAAACCTGTAGGTGCATCGCGTCATAAGCGTCATCATCAGAGCGCCTGATACTATCAGCGCAGCAGGATATTGGTTGCGTTTCAATCCCTTGCAGGCGTCAGCCATTGCAGGATAATAGGGAAACAGTTCCTCTATCTTTTCGCCCCAGTCCCAGAGCCACTTCTCTATCTCCTCTTCACCTATGGAGGTGTCACATGCTTCTTCGCCCTGCGTAATCTGTTTCCATGACTGGCCACACGCCTTGACAATTGCCTCTTGCATTGCTTTCGAAGGGCATTGGGTGAGGTACTTCTTTTCGCGCTCCGCCATTCGTTCAGCCGCTGAAGCCACAGTTTGTGCCACATTCTCGTTGCGCTCGGCGATGATTTCTTGCACCCAGCTTTGTCGCTCCAGCACTTGTTGCACCACTTGTCGGTCTCCATCAAACAGTACCAGCAGGTCAGAGGCAAGTTTAAGACTCTCGTTGTGTCTATTCGAATCGGCTGCGCAGGGCAGCTTTGCGCCGTAGCGCTCATCAATAATACGCTGTATATCATAATCTCTCCAGTTTATTGTTTCTACTTCTTTTGTCATGTCGAGCGATCCTCCTCCCGTTGTCATTCCGAGCGTAGTCGAGGAATCTCTCGTAGCCTGGCTATGACCGTCTCGATATAGAGCATTATATCGCTCAGCAAACTCCTTGTTTTCATACGTAAATAATTCTTTGTCAATATACAAAATGTCAGATTCTTTACAAATGTAACTCATCCTCGAAGAGTCCTTGCCCGATTCATCGACGACGATATCGTCACCCAGCTCATGAGCCATAGCGTGAATATTGTCGATGAGATTGCCCCAATCTAAACGAGCTTTAAACACGATCTTCAACCCTTTACCACTAGGTGTAATGTAAACGAGTAAAATGCCTAAATTTTCATTTTTACATTTTTCAATTATTACATTGTCGAACACCCCTTTGGGGTCGTCGACGTGATCAATGTCCATCACCACAAGTCCGGTCAGTCGGGTGGCCTTCTGTTTGCGCCATGCGCCAAGTCTTCCCTTAGCCGACGTCGTTTCATCAAATGTCGCCTGAAAGATAAACGCAGGCAGTTTGCGTTTCAGACTGGCATCACCCGTCTCACGAAACTTATCAATATCCTCGTTCCATTTCCCCACCCTGACGAGCGCATAAAACTGCGCTTCGTCCACGGGCAATGTAGGGTTACTAAAATTCTTCTGATAACAAAATCCCATATAAGTTCTTTTTCGTTCGTAACTAAGGCTTTATAAAGCCTGAATATCTGTTATGTACAGAGCATTCTCGTGTCGTGTCTGACCGTTCTGGTCCTGCCACGTTCGGTGTTTATAGAATCCTCGGGCCACATAGGGGCGATTCTTATCGAATGATGTGTCACGATTTTTACTAGCATATTCGCCAGTCATCTCGCCATACACTTCGTCGCCACCATGCTTCATTACCATGCCACGACTCTTAAAATACTCAGTTTTACCATCCTGTCGCTGGTACTGGCGCTCAGAGTATGCGCCCACCTCTATTATCATCACTAACTGTTCCATAAATAACTAAATCTTTTCAAATTTCAAACTAATATTATCAATATCTCCCACCACTTTCAGAAGATCCTTTTTGAAGGATTCAAATGAAGCATCACTAAATCCACCTTGAAACACCTCGACATGCAGCATAGGAAAGAAGTTGGTTTCCATTATCAACTTTAGAGATACGCCCAGATCTTCTCCCAGATAATTGGGGGCTGAACACAAGCTGTTATCAAATCCATGGCATCTGTAGTGGAACTCAGTATTGTTAGCACTAGGCTTTTCGTATAGGTTAATATCTATACTTACAGGCTCATAAGCACAACTTATACCCAAGTAGTTCAGACTCTCCCTAACAAACTTAGCCTCGTAATCATCATCAAAGCCAAATGTCATCTTTCTTATCAGGAAATCAAACATATCATATTTATTTATCTGCTCCCCCGTCATACCGAGATAACAGAATTTGCTTTCGCCATTACGCACATAGGTATTTTCCTGTGCTCGCCAATTCACATTATCTACCTCAAGCCTTATCAGGTCTTGACCAGGCGAGAGCAACAATACTTGATCGCCAACGGGCTTTACTACAAAAGGAATTCCAATCTCCGACTCATATACTACAATCAAATTCTTTTCCATACATTCAAAATTTTAAATTAAACATTATCAATTATCTCTGCTGTGGCTATTATCTCCTGCGCCTGCTTGCAGTCGCGCTCCATGATTCTAGCCATGTGTACCGCACCCAGGTTCGTAGGCATGTTCTCGCTCCATTTGGTACGCTTTCTAGTTCTATAAACCTTGCCGAAATCTGTTCGACCCAATATCTCTATAGGATACTTTCTGGGCTTTGTGCGCTTGTAGTTATTAAACACTATCAGCTTGCGCGGCTTCTCCAAATGCATCGAACCGTCAACATACTTGCCCTCCATCAGACGCTGATAAACCTCTTCGCTAATCTCAATAAACTTTCGCATACTTTACTTATTCTAATACAACTTCTTTAGTTAATATGTGGCGCACTACACCTTGGCCACTACCGGCCTTGCTCATGCCGCAGCTTATCTGCCACTTGCTGCATTTAAACTTGCTCTGCACCTTCAGCCCCATCAGCTTGCACGTACGGACGCCCTCGTAGTCGATGGTCTTATGCTCGCACGATGCGCAGCAGCACTTAATTACTATACCATATAGGTTCCTCGTCGTTTTCTTCGCCATACTTCTGTTTCATCTCTCTAATTTCGCGTCGAAGCTCTGCTATCAGCTTTTTCTGATCCTTCACCTTGGCATTCAGACTGTCAACCTCTTTTTGCAGGCGCTTGGGCAGACTGCCCTGTTTCGTTGCTTCCATCAGTCGGCCTATCTCGCCCTGTGTCATTGTGTTCAGTCGCTCCAGACCCAGTCTGATCGAAAAGCCTTCTATCAAGCTCTCGGCTGTGTAATACATAAACTCCTCATTGTCGATTGCCAGCGAATATCCATTCTGGCGGGTTACTACCTTAATTTTCAAATCCATCATTTTTAATTACTATTTTTAGTTTTATACTCTCGTTTCAAATCTCCCTTCTCAGCAGCTATCCACATATAGCACACGTCCAGCACATAGTCAACCGAAGGGCATCCCGTGGTGCGAACCTCGTGTTCGCGAATAAACAGATCCATGTCGTAGGCCATCTCCTGCTGCATCCACTCGTTAAATCCCAGCATCTGCTCTATCAGCATGTTCACCAGATCCGGGCTCAGGTGTCGCTGCAGTCGCTTCATCAGGTACTCGGCACTCTTGTTCACACTCTGGTCCATGGTGTAATACTCTTCAACCAGTCTCACTTTCTTTCTGCTTCTGCTCATAATCATCATTTTTGTTTTTTGCTTCATTTTATTACTTTATTAATTACACATTTGCATCGCCGCGAGGAATTTGAGCTTTCGCTCGAACCCGCTTTCGCTCGAAAAAGCTCGAATTTCATTCGGCTCTTCACTCGCTTAATCGCGGCTTTGTCCCTTTCGACGATGCAAAAGTACTTAATAAAAAATGCTCAAAACGGCCGATACGTCAGCACGTCACACGCACGTCATTTCGCACGTCAATACGTCATCGTGCACGTCATTTATTCATCAAAATCTGGCCTTTTAGTATGTTCCAATACACATCACAAAGCTCTTCCCATGGGTTAGATTCCATATCGTAATAAGCCTCATACCTGTCTTCGTAGTCCACACACCGGGCAAAGTTGCTCAGTGTTCGCTCGCTTATTTTCAAGTCGTCGGGCCAACTGTCTATGTTGATACCAAGCACGCCGTTAGTAAAGTCCAGCTTTGTCAAGCCTCCATCCACTCTGTCCTTTACCACCAGATATAGTCCTATCCAGTGGTTCTTCGAAGTAAACAGCTGTCTGTGCTTCTTAATCAGAACTATCAGGCTCTCTTCGATAATCAGCTTTCTCTCCTTCTTGCTCATAGCCTGATACTTCTTTCGAGCCAACTCGTTCTACTCTCGTTCCTTGTCGTAGCGATTCTTACGGCTTGCCTCGCCATCTGATTCGGGCACATGCACCGCATTCTTATTATAATGCGCACGCACGCGATTCTCCAGTTCTACGTGATGGCCCAGTCCATTGTCCATCACTATCTGGCGATAATAAGCCAACAGGTAGTGTTCGGCCACATCAAAACGATTGCATTCGATAGCCATCACCTCCAGCAGTTGTTCACTCACGGTTGCACCATCAAGATTGATGTGAATCGCATTCTTCTCTTCATTTCTCATATCCTTTCTTATGGGGTATGTGAGAATGGTTTCAGCGCCTACTCCCCTCTCGGGTTAATAATGTTAACTGTGCAAATGCGGATGCAAAGTTAAGGGTAATCCTTCAGACAAAGGGCATAAAAAATGGGTATTATCAGTCCGCCCGATAATACCCATTATAAACCAGTTCGACTGGTTGCAACCGGTTCGCCCGGTCCAAACCAGTCCGAACTATTTTTTAAGCAGTAATCAACGATTCAAATGTCTCAAACAATCCGTCATATTGTGGATCGTTATCAAAAGGTTTGTTGACAATATAGGTATAATAATTGAATCGCGACACAGAGATTTTGCCCTCCAACTCCTTAAACTCGCTAATAAAAGCCAGGAACGTTGGGCGAGTTATAACCTTTTGGTCTTGCAGAAATCTTATAACTCTAGCTATATCCTTCGCACCCTTAAGGTTCTTCACTGCCTCACGAATCAATCTCACCACAAGCTCTTTATCCTTATAGCGGATATACTTTCTAAAGTCGTCTGTCTTTCTAAGATTAATTACACTTGTAGTCTGTTCTGATTGTTTCTTCAGCTGTTCAAATCCGAAATTTTGCATAGCATCGTCCTCACTTGCCTTTTCGGCTGCCACCAACGTTTCGTGACAATCCTTCATCCAGTAGATCTTTTCACCTTCGGCAGGTTCCCAAGGTTCCAACTTCACACATAGCATCTTGCCTCTAAGCACCCAGTTGAATGCTCTGGTAACCATGTCGGCCAGTATGCTTGCACGGTTAAAAGCCGGTTTATAGTTTTCCAGCACCACGTAAGGTTCAAAATTCTTCGATGTGATATTAATAATCACCCTTGCGTAGTCGCCTGCAGTACTAAAGTGCCCCACTTTCAGTTCAGCATAACCATTATATGCAGGACGATCGTAGTGTCGCTCGTATGTATTATCACTATCCTTCGGATGCTTAAACTCAAACACCACCTTCTGGTTGTAATCATCCAGGATGGCTTTACACGGGGCGGTCCACTCATCCGAATAAGCGGGCCCCATAAATATTAATGGTGCGGTACTTACTAGCCGCATCTTGTACAATTTTACATTGCACGATGTTTTACTCATACATTTTGGGGTTTTAAGTTATTATATAATAGTTCATACTCAACCTTACTACCACCTAGTGGCATAAGATTGTCGGCGGTGCATCTTTCATCTTAAAAAGGAAAGCAGAGGACGCAAGCATAATGTGATATCGACCACACAGGCAACCGCTAAGTGCCCCACAAAAAGCACAATACCACCATACTCACGCCTCTGCAGAGGTATGAGAAGGTAGCCTCGTCTTTTTGTGGATACAATTGAAATATTAGCGGTATTTCGTGTGGTTATCCGAAGAACCTGGCTCTGTTTCCAATAAGTTTTCAGAGTGCAAAGATAATGCAAATCGAGAGAAATACCAAAGGAAAACTCGTT
>Ga0247610_10008602_pt1 | contig 10370 bp, 9 predicted proteins | sample 174DNAGHGhighgp2_FD_193483 | JGI IMG/M metagenome (GOLD analysis project Ga0247610, IMG submission 193483) | Sheep rumen microbial communities from Palmerston North, Manawatu-Wanganui, New Zealand - 1742 DNA GHGhigh gp2 | ecosystem: Host-associated > Mammals > Digestive system > Stomach > Rumen ... | reverse complement strand
CAACCTGACATGGAGACACTTGCAAAGATTTCCAAGTTACTTGATGTCGGTGTGGAAGACCTGTATAACAAACAGTTTATGGAATCTGTATAACAATAATTCATACGACAAATGGTTATGGAGAGTATCATACAAGAAAACGAGAAGCGACAACCGAAGTTCGCCAACTTTGGAGAATACCTGTTTTGGTCGTATGCTAATCTTCAGATGCTGTGCGCTGCGTTGAATATGGGCAAGGAGAAGTACGACCGTTCATGCTACATGATACGCTCCAAGGCATTCAAAGCTTACAAAGAAGGCCGATGGAACATACACGATTTGCTGGAGTTCAATGTGGCGAAAATAAAGGAGAACAACTATTGTTGGTATTGTGGCAAAGAGATGGAGCCTTCGAGGCTGACGAAAGATCACGTTTTTCCGAGGAGCAAAGGCGGAGCCAACGACATGGACAACATTATCATGGTTTGCAAAACGTGCAACTCGTCGAAGGGCAACATGGATTTGTTCGAGTGGTATGCCACAGTTCGTAAAGAATGGCCTCCCCTGAACATCCTTATCCATTATCTGAAAAACATTTATTTGTATAGCGTAGAAAACGGATTAATGGATAAACATTCCGAGGAAATGGATGCTATGGAACTTCCGTTCAAGTGGCAATACATTCCTCTTGACTACCCGCAACCAGATGTTTATATGTAATTTGAAACTATCATTATGGACCTAAAAGAATATATCAGCATCGTTAATCAAAAATATCGCGCTGGCAATGCAACAGAGCACAGCTATAGAGGCGCTTTGGAGCAGTTGATGCAAACGCTTTTGCCCAAACTGCGCATTGTTAATGAACCCAAACGAGTGAAGTGTGGCGCACCAGACTATATCGCCAGTCGCAAGGACGGTATGCCAGTGTTCTACATCGAGGCAAAGGATATTGGTGACAACGACCTTGACGGACGCAATCCTCATGGTCATAAGGAGCAGTTTACACGCTATAAGCAAGCCCTCGACTATATTATCTTCACAGACTATCTGGACTTCCATCTTTACGAGCATGGCGAGTTTGTGGATAGCGTGCGTATTGCAGAAGTGAAGGGTGACAAGATTGTTGCTATCAATGAGAATGAAGAGAAGTTCTTGAATCTCATAGAGCACGTAGGTAATAATGCCATTCAACGCATTACGTCAGCTTCTCGACTGGCTAAGCTGATGGCAGGTAAGGCTCGGCTTTTAGAAAATATCATCGAGCAGGCCATGAACGACGATACAGAGAGTTATGCCAACGACAATCTGCGAGGGCAATATAACGCTTTTAAGGACGTGCTCATTCAAGAACTGAAACCATCGGATTTTGCAGACATCTATGCCCAGACTATTGCCTACGGTATGTTTGCTGCACGTTTGCACGATGATACTCCAGAGGACTTTAGCCGTGAGGAGGCTGCAAAGTTGATTCCGAAGACTAACCCTTTCCTGCGTCAGATATTCAATAATCTTGCAGGTAACGACCTTGATGAGCGTATTGCATGGGTAGTAGATGACTTGGTGACGGTGTTCTTGGCTTCTGATTTGCAGAAGATCATGAAAGCTTATGGTGAGGACAAGCGCCACCACGACCCCATGATTCACTTCTACGAGGACTTCCTGTCTGAATATAACCCCAAACTGCGTAAGTCGAAAGGCGTTTGGTACACCCCACAACCCGTTGTAGGATTCATTGTAAGGGCTGTGGATGAGATACTGCAAAAGGAGTTCAACTTGCCAGAAGGATTGGCCGACTACTCCACGATAGAAAAGGATGTTGCCGTTGAGCAGAGTTATGATGGACGAACCAAAGATGGCATGAAGCACGCCATGAAACGCTTCCATCGTGTGCAGATTCTTGATCCTGCTACTGGCACAGGCACATTCTTGGCCGAGGTGGTCAATCAGATTTATGACCGCTATCGTGACCAACAGGGCATTTGGCAGCAGTATGTGGAACAACACTTGTTGCCTCGTTTGAACGGTTTCGAGATATTGATGGCCTCGTATGCCGTAGCTCATTTAAAACTTGATATGTTGCTGAGTGAAACGGGGTATCAGCATCAGTCAGAGAAACGTCTGCATGTTTATCTGACCAACTCCCTTGAAGAAAGCAATAACGAGCCTCGCACCCTCTTTGCCCAATGGCTCAGCCGTGAGGCCGCAGAAGCCAATGTGATTAAGCGTGACTGTCCTGTGATGGTTGTCATAGGTAATCCACCGTATAGTGGAGAAAGCCAGAACAAAGGCAAGTGGATTATGTCGCTGATGGAGGACTATAAAAAAGAACCAGGTGGGAAGCAGCCTTTGGACGAACGTAACCCCAAGTGGCTGAATGATGACTATGTGAAGTTCATTCGTCTGGCCCAACACTATATCGAAAAGAAAGGTGAGGGCATTATCGGCTTTATCAATCCTCATGGCTATCTCGATAATCCCACATTCAGAGGTATGCGTTGGAATCTTCTGAAGACATTCGATAAGATTTACACCATTGACCTACACGGCAACAGCAAGAAGAAAGAGACGTGCCCAGATGGAAGCAAGGACGAGAATGTCTTTGATATTATGCAGGGAGTTAGCATCAACTTGTTTGTCAAAACTGGCAAGAAAGCCAAGGACGAACTTGGAAAGGTGTATCATAAGGATTTATATGGACTAAGGCAGCAGAAATACGATTTCCTTGATGGAGCCACTTTAGAAAACGTTGGATATGAGGAAATTGATCCTAAGGCTCCAATGTATTTCTTTGTACCAAAAAATTTCGGATTAGAAGAAGAATATAATAGTGGTATAAATGTTGTTGATTTATTTTCATCAACTAATGTGGGAGTAGTTACTGCAAACGACAAAGTTCTTATAAACCAAGAACGTAATTCACTGTGCATTAACGTAAGAGACTGTTATAACATAGAAATCTCTGATTCATGTATTAACGGAATTACCTATCGGCCTTTCGATAATCAATACATTTACTATGACACTAAACTAGTAGAACGCTCTCGTGAGAAAATAATGTCTCATATGAGGCACGAAGACAACATGGCACTTCTTGTTGGAAGGCAAGGTCAGGTTTGTGGAAACAATAGATGGAATCTCGTATATATTGCAAAAGGGATAGTTGATTTTAATGTATTCTATAGAGGTGGTGGAAATGTTTTCCCTCTCTACGTCTATAAGAAAAATATGGGCAAAGAAGAGCGCATTGTCAACTTCAACAAAGAATTGTATGACAAGATCGCCAAAGGCTTGAACTACCTTCCCTGCTATGATGACAACGTCTTGGTTGACCCAATATGCGATTATAACGGCGTGCTCTATCCCCAAGCCCTCTTCGATTATATCTATGCCGTGCTTCATAGCCCCAGCTATCGAGAACGCTACAAGGAATTCCTGAAGATAGACTTTCCACGTATACCTTATCCTACAGACTGGGAGAAATTCCGTGATTTAGCGGAGCTGGGAGAAGAGCTGCGACAACTGCATCTGATGGAAGACCTACCTTCAAAGACTGGTGTCACCTTCCCTGTGGCAGGCTCGTTACAAGTGGACTGCTATCGCTGGCAGGATAATCGTGTCTATATCAACGCAGAGCAATACTTCGACGGTGTGCCTGAGTCAGCCTGGAATTTCTACATCGGTGGCTATCAGCCTGCTCAGAAATGGCTGAAAGATCGCAAAGGAATGACTCTGAGTTTCGAGGACGTAAAGCACTATGGCCATATCATCTACGTGCTCCAGCAGACGGAGAAAATCATGGGTGAAATAGACGATGTTATGTCGAATAAGGAAATGAAGAAATAATATTTCTTTAATGTATAATGCAATACTTGGTAAAGATTTGATCAAAGGAATATCTTAGAGGTGACATAATGGGAAGAGATAGCAACATACATTCCAAAGCGCAGTTCAAGGCAGAATTTGCAAAAAGATTGGAAAACATATCTGTCACAGATAATCTTTCTCAAGAAGAAACAACAAAAATTCTTAGAGGATTATTTGATTTTGTGATAGAGAACGTTCCTACACAATTGTTTCGGTTTAGAAAATGTGGAAAATACGCATTTGATGCTTTTAAACAAGGGGAAATCCAGATGTGTGTAGCAAGTAGATTCTCGGATAAAAACGACTCTCGTTTTTATTATGATTATGCGTCTTTATCTGAGAGACTTAAACCTATTTATTGTGATCTTATACCCTTGGTTTTGTTTGCACTAATTAGTTCTCCATCTCATTTTGCAGATGTTCCATTGAAGGAAAAATTAATTAGACTAACCGAAACAGAATTTTTACCTAAAGAAGTTTTTGTAGAAATGATAGTCGAATACAGGTCTGTCTTTGATATTATAAAACAATATATTGAAAAATATATGCTTTACCCAAGAGACAACAAAGATATTCACATTTCCTGCTTCACAGAAGATGTTACATCGAAATTTATGTGGGATACATATGCTGATGGATATAAAGGGTTCGCGTTAGAATACAATTTTAAAGATTGGTATATTTCAGAAAACAAATGGAACCAGCAGTCATCTGTTGATTTATTTCCCATTATCTATTCGTCAGAGAAGTACAACGCAACAAAGATGATAGATGCGTTCTGCATAAATAGTCTACACACTCTAATAAATGATTTTTACAAGAATCATTTTGGTAGTTTCATTAAAAAACTCCCTTTTGATACTCTTTCATTATTTAAGGCATATCTGTATAAAGACAAAAAGGAATATGCTCATGAAAAAGAATGGCGTTTATTAAGCCTTCGTTACTCTGATGATAAGCAAGATTTTTCAAATATATCTGATTTAGGCTTTTTAAAAGCGATATATTATGGACCAGATATCACCAAGAGAAATAAAACAATTCTTAGTAATATTGCAAGGGAAAAAGGCATCATTGAATATGACGTTGCAATTGATGAGAATAGCAAACAATATAAATTGAAAATAATACCTATTAAATCATAATAGAACCATATGAAGGGAACAGCATCACATCTATTAGAATTCCTTGAAGGAGCCAGAAAGAGATTCATCATACCAGTGTACCAAAGGAATTACGACTGGAAACGCGAGAACTGCAAACAGTTGTTCGATGACCTTGTTAGTGTTATCAAGGAAGGAAAATCCACCCACTTCTTTGGTAGCATTGTGTCGTATGCTCATAGCAGGGACGAAGTGATACTCATTGACGGACAACAGCGTATCACCACCATCTCATTGATTCTTATTGCGATGATCAACGCTATGAAGAAAGGTATATGTGTTCCTGAGGATTCAAGATTGTCAGAGATACTGGAGGATACGTATATCATAGATAAGTATAGGAGAGATGAAAGGAAAGTTAGACTGAAGCCCTTCCGCGATGATTGTACGGCTTTTGACCGGCTGATATATAACGACGAGACAGAGTATATACAAGACTCCAAGGTCACCATCAACTACAATTATTTCTACGACAGGATTGTGCAGATACGTGAACTGACACCTGACGAACTATACAGGGCCATTGATAGTCTTGAAATCATTGATATAGAGCTGGAACCTCAGCACGGCGACAATCCACAGTTGATATTCGAAAGCCTGAACTCTACAGGACTTGACTTGACGGAGGCCGACAAGATTAGGAACTTCGTATTGATGAACTTGGCCCCCAACATTCAGGAGCAATTCTACGACAAGTATTGGAATAAGATAGAAAAATGCAGCGGCAATGAGTTGGATGGTTTCGTTAGGAATTATCTGACTATTAAGCAAGGAACTATTCCTAATCAAAGGAAGATATACTTCGCTTTTAAGGAATTTACCAAGCGTTATGACGGCATAGAAGAAGTGCTGCAGGAAATGCTGGTTTATGCCAACACCTATCGTGACATCAAGGCATTTCAAGTGGGTGACAAAGATACCAATGAGATCGCCAAACGTTTGGATCTGCTGGATATGACAGTCGCCTATCCCTTCCTTATGGCGTTTCTCGTTTATGCAAAAGAGGTGGAGTTACCGTTGACAGAAATCTATAAAGTATTCTCGTGTATCGAGACCTTCATCTTCCGTCGCCTGATGTGCGACTTGCCAACCAATGCGCTGAACAAGATATTTGCCACACTTCATGATGCTGTTCTGAAGAACAAGAAGGAAACGGACAATTACTCGGCTGTTCTGATTTATATCCTTGAAAGCAAGAAATTGTCGAGTGCATTTCCCAAGGATGAAGAGTTTATCAATGGCTTCACGACAAAGAAGGTCTATTCAATGCAGGCCAAGAATAAGATGTACATTTTCGAGAGGCTGGAGAATGGAAGCAGCAAAGAAAAGAACGATGTGGTGGAGAATATTGAGGAAGGCATCTTAACTATAGAGCATATCATGCCACAGACGTTGAGTAATGCCTGGAAGCAGGAACTTGGTGCTGAATGGGAAACCATACAAGAAAAGTGGCTGCATACCATTTCAAACCTTACTCTGACTGGTTATAACATTAAGTACAGCAACAGGCCCTTCTCTGAAAAGCGAGATATGGAGAACGGCTTTAGGCAAAGCGGGCTGAGGATGAACCATTACATCGCCCAGTTTGATAAATGGAGTGAAGAGGAACTGGAACTACGAAAACAAGAACTGTCACGTTTGGCAAAAGCTATATGGAGCTACCCTGAAACTGATTTTGAACCAGAGGTGCAGGATGATGATGTAGTCAGTCTATCAGAAGACAATGGTATTTCTACTGGGCGTAAGATTCAATACTACATCTTCCAAGAAGAAAGGGAGGATGTAGAAGAATGGTCTGAAATGATGTGGGCGGTTATCAACAAACTGTTTGCCATCAACCCTGTTCTGTTATATGAGGAAGCTAAAAGTAACAGAAATGTCTGGTTCTCCACTATTGAGGCAAGTAAGCACTATAAGAAAATAGCCGAAGGATTGTATTACTGTCCTTCAAGAAGTAGTACATGGAACAAAATGGCCATCCTGAAAAACCTTTTCCGTTTGTATCAGATAGACGAGGATGATTTACAATTTGGCTTAAAGCCGATTAAACAGTAAGCATTATGGCAACATCTAAAAATACGAAAAATCAGTTGTTTGAAAAGCTCGGAACTGGATGGGGAGTATTCTTATCTGCATTGACAATCTTTTCATTAGGTTTTGGAACTGGTTGTTATGTAAAAGAAACTTTATCCAAATTGGAGTCGTTTGAAGACAGAGCTGCATTCAATAATGAATTGTTAGAGTATAGAACACAAAAGGAAAAAGAAATTTTTGAACTTCGCTCAACAATTAATAAGTTACAATCAGATTTGTTTAATGAACAAAATAAGCAGGCTCATGAAAAGAAATAGCATACAAATAGCTCTTTTGCTTATCTCAATAGCATTTATTATGTTTCTTCTATATATGAATAATGCGCTTACTCATCAAATAGAAGAACGCGATGATATTATTCTGAAGATGCAAAAAAGAGAATCTCTTATTGATTCTTTACTCATATCTGAACGAACAGATACAACTTCGATGATTGTCTTTCTTAGAAATGAACATGGAAATATAATTAGTTATCAAGAACTTGATAGTTTGTATATGTTCTATAAACGACAAAATGATATTCAAGATTTTATAATACGTACAACAAAACAAAAATTCCATTTTGATTACAAGATTGCTCAACACGGTGACACTCTATTATTAGACATCTGGGATAAAAAGTTCACAATTCAAAACAATGAGTTGGATTTCAACTTTGAATAGTGCGAATGCTATCTATTTGTATTTTACAAACGAATAACAGAAAGTCCACATCTATCATATGCCTCGTTACAAATTTGCTTTCCCAATAAATAATGCAGTTTTTGGTGATAATAATTTGTCTTTCCAAGTTGCAGATGTTTCATTCATAAAGAAATCTGATCTTTCGGAAGAGTCTTTTTTCTTCAAAGAAGACAATTCGCAATTAAAAGAGAGGCAGATTTTTGCTGTCGTTATTGTGTGTGGAAATGAATCCTATGCAAAAGAACTTGCGTATGATAAGTGTTGCTTTGCAATAGACATCTTCAAAATTTGTTCTGATCTATATCATAACAATTTTTTCAATCCCAAGAAATGGCAGTTTGACATAAACAACGATTTTATCACTCAAGGAAAATCTTATTTCTTCTACAAAGAATTAGATTCAAGTAACCCAGAAACTATTCATGCAAATTATCACGCAAACAGATACAATACTTGTATCGATTCAAAGGTTTTGGAAAGTGTAACAAAATGGAATATTAATGATTTCGAATCTTTATATCACGTATTCTATTCAGCAGATGGGGGAAAAATCCATCAGGTACTTAAGAGGGCATGCCATATATATAGCCAGTCATTTTCTATCAATCATTTATACGAAAGAGTTGTTATGTTATGTACTGTTCTTGACACCTTAGCTACAAATGAACGAGAAGGAAAAGTTCCGCAACTAAAGAAATATTTACCAGCTTTAGTTCTGAAATGCGAAAGATTAACCGAACGCCTAAAAGGCTTTATTGAACAGATTTATGACATTCGCAGTGCCTATATTCACAATGCTGAAGAATTGAATATTACTGAGAGTGAGGTGGATAAACTTGAAAAAATAGTTTATAGAACAATCCTGCAAATAGCTCGAAATTCATGTAAATATAAGAGTACAAAAGAAATTTGTGTTGCCATAGATAATGGTTCCTTCGTGCCAATCATGGATAATCTACCAGACATTTACATATAAGAATGTATGGAAAGAGTGAAATAAATGGTAATTAAAAATATAATGTGTAACTTTGCAAACGAAATATGGACAATAAAACAGAAAAAAACGTGTCATTGACAAATCAAGATGCCTTTATAGGCGAGATTCGGACAATCATTGACAATGCGCGTTCAGCTGCGATTCGCAGTGTGGACTTCAACCGTGTGCAGATGTATTGGAATATCGGTAGACGAATAGTAGAAGAAGAACAGCATGGCAAAGAACGGGCCGACTACGGAACTTACCTAATCAAGAATCTTGCAAAAGAGTTGGAGCCTGAATATGGTAGTGGATTTGGTGTCAGGCAACTGGAACAGAGTCGGCAGTTTTATAGAACTTACCCAATTGCGAACACACTGCGTTCGCAATTAAACTGGAGTCAATATCGAAGGCTGATTCAGATTGAAGACCCAGACAAACGGGAATATTACGAACTGGAATCGGTGAATGGAGGATGGACAGCCAGAGAGACGGAGCGACAAATCAATTCTATGCTGTACGAACGGCTTTTGCTCAGCAATGAAAAAGAAAAAGTCCTGGCTGTGGCCCGTAATCAGAGAATTCCAGAATCTCCCACGGAAGTAATCAAAGATCCTATGGTGTTAGAGTTCTTGGGATTGGAACGAAAGGCGGCATACTACGAGAAGGATTTGGAGAGTGCCATCATCTCGCATATCGCCGAGTTCTTGCTTGAAATGGGAAAAGGCTTCTCATTCGTAGCCAGACAGAAGCGCATACTTCTTGAAGATGACGAGTTCTTTGCAGACTTGGTATTTTATAACCGTTTGCTTCGCTGCTTCGTCGTGGTAGAGTTGAAGACTGGCAAACTGACACATCAGGACTTGGGACAATTACAGATGTACGTGAATTACTATGACCGTTGCGAAAAACAGGAAGACGAGAATCCGACCATAGGCATACTTCTTTGCTCAGACAAGAACGACACCGTGGTAAAGATGGCTCTGCCAGAAAATAACTCCACGATATTAGCCAGCAAGTATCAACTGTATCTACCAACAACAGAACAGCTGATTAGAGAGATTGACGAGGTAAAGCAACTCAATATCTGACGGAATTATCATATGCAGACTTTCTGCTTGTAAAACAGCAACTTAAAACGCCCATATTTGTCCCATACAAACATAATCCTCTGATAATCAATATGCTTCAGATTTGAGATGGTAAAATGGTAAAAATAAGAGAGGCTACAAATAAAAAATGATGAGACAACAAATAGTATTTCTGACAGGTGCGGGCGTTAGTGCTGAAAGCGGATTGAGTACATTCCGTGGTAAGGATGGCATGTGGACAAACGAGGAGTGGGTTCACCTGGCCAGTACAGATGCGCTCTATAATGAGACGCAGAATATATGGAGAATAATGACGAAGAAGGTTGGAACTAAGGTATGCCTGATACGTAACAAATACTAAAAATGTGATTTTTCTTTTAAGAAATAGCCGAAAAATGTGATTTATTTCTTAAATTTGCAGTCGAAAATGTGATTTTGCGATATGAAATTGCTTAAAAGAAAGATTGACAGATATCTTTTGGATTGGAAAAACAACCCAAAAAGGAAGCCGCTGAT
>Ga0247610_10008601_pt1 | contig 10370 bp, 10 predicted proteins | sample 174DNAGHGhighgp2_FD_193483 | JGI IMG/M metagenome (GOLD analysis project Ga0247610, IMG submission 193483) | Sheep rumen microbial communities from Palmerston North, Manawatu-Wanganui, New Zealand - 1742 DNA GHGhigh gp2 | ecosystem: Host-associated > Mammals > Digestive system > Stomach > Rumen... | reverse complement strand
TCGAAGAAATAAAAAATAGAAGTCAATATCTTTTTCATACGATTCTTTTCATAATGCTTTTGATTTGGTTAATAATGGTTAGTTAATATGTTTGAGGCTCGCAGGGATGCGAGCCTCAAGCATTTTTCCACATCACATACTATGTGCTGATTCTAACGGGAAAGACCATCTCCCATTACAACAAGTCCAAGAACAATTTTACTCTAGCAAAGTATTCCCTGATAGTAGTAAGATAGGCTCGCCTTGACTTAGGCATCTTAGCATTAAAAGCCTGAATGTTCTCCACGTCCAGCCCAAGATGCTCAGCCTGATACAAGGCCCGCTCATTATGAAACTCCTGCGAGATAATTGTAAAACTCTTCAGCCCAAACACCTTGTTGGCATTGACAACAGAACAAATCGTTCTGTAGCCCTTACCATCAAGGATAATATCACTTGCAGGCAAACCTCTCGCCACCAGTGAATCCCTCATACACTCAGGCTCATTGATGCCATCCAGGCTATTCTCATCACCACTAATCAGGATCTTCTCTATCTTCCCCGCCCTATACAACTGCTCAGCAGCATCAATGCGATAGATGAAGAAATAGTTCTTCACCTTCGTTATCCTCGCCTGTGGAGTCGTCCCTAACAACAGTCCCACCTTATTATTGTTGCCCACTGACGGAAGCGAGTGGCCACCTGCGATTTCACACGATATCCCACAGCGATTATCATGGCCAGGTTGTAATGACTCATTTGCTTTTTGACACTTCGATTGCCCTCTTGTCGGACTAACAAAAATTTTTTGTGAGTTCGACCCGGGTCTTGTTCGCCTTCAGCATAAATTTGCTTGATATGGTAGCTAATATCCTGCTGAGAAGCATCAAACAGATCCTGCATCTGCTCCACATTAAGCCACACATCCTCGCCCTCGAATCGCACATTAACACGAGTTATTCCGTTCTCATCCTGATATATCAGGAAAGCCTCATTTCTTTTCTTTATTTCGTTTGCCATATCATTATAACGTCTTCGTTGTTATTTCTATTGTTCATTACTTGTTTGGAAAAAACGAGCATTGTCCTTTCTCATTCATCTTGCCAAGTGATCACTAGAACCGACCCTGTGATCTCCGTTATTATTCATGCCGCGGACGTGTGGGGGCTTTCTCTTTTTCCCTCTTGTTAACGAGCCGGATGATAGCATGATTCCAAGACCTTTTCCAGATCGCTTTCACGATACAGCACTTTCCCACCTAATAATATATAAGGTAGTACCCCATCATTACGGTATTCCTGTAGTGTCCGTCTGCTGACTTTCAGTATTTCGGCGACTTCCCTATCCGTCAGATAGCGTTCACCATCAAGCAAAGGGCGATAGTTTCCTGTGACATTCTTGTACAATGCAAGCACCTCCTTCATACTCTCCAGCACTCGCTTCACGCTAGCGTTATGCGGCATTATCAGTTCGTTCATATACCACCTTCTTTCCTTTGATGACATCCAAACGAATGAGTATCTTTCTTTCTGACCTCTACAATCGGAATGATGCGTTCTACATCCTCTGGCTTATAGTAAGTCTTATGCTCGATTTGAGAGTAAGCCAACGTCCCGTTTTGGCGAAGTGTCTGTAACGTTCTTGGGCTAATGTTCAGTATCTGGCACACGTCCTGGTTGTCAAGCCACTCACCAAGTCGTTTGTCTGTTCCTCTGCCAGCCATTGCCTTCATTTGTAAGACGAAGCTGTTGAAGCTCGTCAGCAGTTCCTCATAGGTACTGCGCTCTATTGATATAACCTCCATAGTCAAATTTAGTTTTTGTGAATCTGCGGGCAAAGGTACATCAATATATTCGAATGGTACACCGTCGAAAAATAGTTCTTGGTTTTTAACGTTTGAACAACTTACAAGCCTACTGTCCGCTGAGCTTGCTCAACCTTGGTGTGCGACAACTCCCATTGCGGCATTGATGCCATAACGGGGTAGTAGGCTACCCCTATTATGGCATCAATCCGCATGGGTGGTATTAGGCTACCACAATTGTGGCACTCCCTGCAAGCAGGGGGTATTAGGCTACCCCCTATAGAGGAATTTGTACTTTTTTGCTTCAAAAATGCTAATAAGTTTGTAACTTTGCGGATAATTTGTTAAATTTGCACACGGAACGCCTAATGTTAGGCAATGAGTAACTAAAAACGATATGGATAGACAACATTATAATAGACTAAAGATTGTGCTGGCCGAGAAAGAGAAGACTGGCACATGGCTCTCAGAGCAGATGGGCCGCAACATTGGTACAGTATCGCGATGGATGACAAACAAAGTGCAGCCATCCGTAGAACAGCTCTATGAAATTGCTAAGTATCTTGACGTGGATGTGAGGGAGTTATTAGTATCGACAAAGTAACAATATGTATATGAAAGAAGAAAAAGATAGAATAATAAAACTGATTCTAGGCATTGAGTCAGAGAATAGTAGAAAGAGTACCTTACAACTTGCATTAAAGCAAGCACGTCATTTAGTTGGTGTTAATCATGGTGAACATGCGAATCGTGTCTGTTTTTCACTTCGTAACTCAAATGAGGAATTTGACGCTGAAGAAATTGCTGATTCCTACTTACGTTCACATTCAGACGAAGCAATGGACGTGCTGACGTCTCTTTCTTTGTATCTAATAATCTTAGATCAATTAGGTCATGTCTTTGGCGAACAAAGTAACAAGAGTAATCGAATTAAGGATTCATTAGATATTGGTGTTGTTGTGTCTGAAATGAATGACAAGGAATTAAACGCTATTAAGGAACTCAGGAATTCTCTTAATCACAATTTTGGACTTGCAGGCTATAATCTACATAAAGACATTGGTGTAATAAAATACACCATCTGTTTTGCTGATGATGGAAATCAGAAGCCCCTTGTAGAACCGACTAAAGAATGGGAAGGTGATTGGACGGACAAGGATGATAATACGTCATATCATGTATATCCATTCTCTTTGATAAATTACATGGAAGATGTGATACTCTCTCTTACAAATAAATATTTGAAGGGATTAATTAAATCTCCATTGTGCGTAGAGGAATTAAAAACAAGATTTACTATAGTGGAATCCACTAATGAATACAGCACACCAGAAGATCTTTCATTAGAAGTTACTGATGACGATTTAGCGAATGCACAAATTGATGAGTACGGAGCTAAATATAGTGCAGATGGGAATAGGCTTCTACAAATGCAGTCCGAAGAAATAAAGGAATATGCTATAAAAGAAGGCACAAAAGTCATATGTAATGAGTGTTTCTCTTTTAATTACTCTTTAGAACAAGTCACTATACCAAGTTCTGTTATAAGAATAGGAAATGGTGCATTCAATGGTTGTGATTCTTTAAAAGAACTATCTTTACCTTCTTCTGTTTTACAAATTGGTGAAGAGGTTTTCAAGCATTGCGACTCAATGAAAAGACTTTTTATTCCTAATTCAGTCAAAAGCATTGGAAAATACTCTTTCGATTATTGCAAATCTTTGGAACAAATAACTGTTCCAGATTCCATTGTTTATGTAGGTGAGAATCCTTTTTCTGGATGTGATAATTTAAAACAAATAACGAGTGATTCTAAAAAATATATTTTTAAAGAAGGAGCGTTTTATTCAAGCAACAAGAAATCGCTACTGTTCTGTATTAGTAAGAATGACTGTTTCACGATACCTAATTCCGTCATTCAGATATGTGATTATGCTTTCCAAGGATGCTCTTCTTTGAAACAGATTCTTATTCCAAATAGTGTCAAGATAATAGGAAATAATGCTTTTTCTGGTTGTTATGACTTAACAAACATCATTCTTCCGAACTCAGTCACTAAAATTGGAGATTTCGCATTTGAAGGATGTGAATCCATCACTAAACTCTCGATTCCTGATTCTGTATCAGGGTTAGGGAAAGGAACATTTCAATTTTGTTATTCGTTGGTTCAAATTGATATTCCTGACACAATTACGGAAATCGGTGATGGTGCATTCTATGAATGTTGTTCTCTAAAAACAATTAGGCTCCCTCGTTCTATAACACACATCAACAGGTACACGTTTAACAAATGCAAATCTTTAAGAGAGATTGATGTGCCAGAATATGTTGAGGAAATTAATGGAACGGCATTTGGAGGTGGTAATTCATTAAACAAAATTTTCATCCCCACAGGAACAAAGGGGAAGTTCGAAGCGCTTATGCCCTATTATAAAAGTTTACTTGTTGAAATATAAATGACGATGGATAATTATCATTTAATAGTGAACAAAACGAGATTTGAAGTATTTGACACCTTCAATAGGGAATATGCATCGAAAGCTATTTCTATATGTCCGGTTTTAAGAATATTTCAGATTGTTGCTATGAATTATGATGAGTCTTCACACATACACGATGTAGACCTCAAAGACTATGAAGCATTCGGATCTTACATAAATAAGGTGGGTATAGAGCCATCTTCAACTTATGCTGAGATAATTGTAAACGAAAGAGTATGTGATAGGATGGGATTGAGTGAGCAAGAAATGATTGCAGCAATAGCTCATGAAATTGGCCATATCATTTTCTATTTTAAAACAAACAAAGAAGATTTTCAAGGTCAGGGAGAAGAAGTTTGCTGTGATACTTACGCTTGTAGGATGGGATTGGCTATCCCTCTTTGTTCTTTGCTTGAAAAACTAATTGATTCTGGAGATTATCAGATGGAATTGGTTAACCAAATGAAAAATCGACTATTTTATATAGCATTTTCTGATTAAACATGAAAAAGTAGTTAGCGTACATAAATATATAAATCTTACGACAATGTCAATTCTCAAAATAATATCAGACACCAGTTGTACTGTAAGATGCGACTTTCAAAAAGTTGGCGACATACAGGCTGGAGAACTATTCAAACTCCAACTCAAAAAGGGATGCTATATATTAGAATTCCTTGTTGAAGATATCGTCATTTGTTCGATGGATTATACTATAAAGACAAATGATGAAGAGCCCCTTCTTCGATTGAACATAAAGGAGCAGGCAGAAAAGAAGATAAGGGAGCAAAAGTTTATTCGCAATAAATCAACTAAGGTAAACATCTATCTTGATGATGATCGCTATATATTAGACTGCGAAGCGAATGATCCTGTTGTTGTCCCTAAGGAGTTTGACCTATATTACAAATCTGTAGATGGACAATATTTAGAAGATGAAGCAGGGTATATACCATTCAATATAGCTATAGTAGAAGAAAAAAACCAGGATGGAGAAACCAAAAATGATATAAAAATTCTTTATGGAAGTCTTAATAAATTTGGGGAAGTTGTAATTAAGCCGATTTACACAACACCTGTTATTTTTTTTAATGATGCAATTACAAGAACAGCGAGGTGGCCATATGAGATTCTTCTGAATCATTTTGGTGAAGAAGTTGCTCTTTCCTATTTGAATACTGAAGAATTTGAGATAACAGCTCCACTAGACAAGGAAGGCAATCTTTTTATAGCAAAATCCATAGAAGACGATTCTTGCTTTGGTGTTGTCAGATATGATAAAAAGATAATAGTGGCCTTATCTAATAAGACCATTTATAAGAACACAGGAGATTATATCTGGGCTTTGAAGGGTGATACACTTTCAATATATAATAATGAGGGGAAATGGGTTAAAAGTATTCGATATGTAGACTTGGGAGAGATTGAACTTCGTTATAGAAATAAACACGAAGATTACGTATTTGTTCACAAAGAAGCTGTAGCTGTTAGGGTATCAGGATACTGGGGGGTGTATGATTTCGATGGTGACGTTAAAATACCACACATTTATAAGCTTTTGGATGCTTATTGGGTATATTCTGATTATGATTATGAAAGTGGCAAAGAGTTTTTGACAGGTGACGGTTATGGTAGTTCTCCTTTGATGTTTGTAAAAAAGAAAAATGGTGGGTATGGTATCATAAACATCAATGTGTTTGACGTAACCAACGGCATTTTAGATATAAATAATATAAAAGAGGTGATTCCATGCAAATATGATGCCGTTTATTCAAATGATGGAAAAAGAATTGAAGAACTGAAAGAAAACTTTTTCCAGCATTATGAACAAGATAACGATAGAAATTGGGTTGAGGGCATTGGTGATGACATTTTCTTTGTTAAGTATTACGATGGCCTTATGGAATGTGACTATTTCTGTACGCAAATGTTGAGATATGGCAAAAAAGACAAAGAGGAACATTTCATTTGTAAAGAATTATTCAATGAACAACACTATATTGATGAAGACGGAAATCCTCATTTAAGGGGGAAACAAGGAAATCAAAGATTCTTTGATAAAGAAAAATTTATTAATACATCTCGTCATGCTTTAGTATATTCAGAAGATGGCTTGTCTATTATTGGGTGTGATGAAACATTTGAGGGTGATCTTATTGTTCCTGAAGGTATTGAACACATTGTAGAGTACGCATTCGATAGATGCAAATTAACTTCTATATATATTCCCATTAGCCTGACGAGCATAGATAATTGGGCTTTCTCGGATTGCAGTACCCTGACTTCCGTGCACATATCAGATATAGCCGCATGGTGCAAAATAGTATTTGGTGACTCTTTTTCCAATCCTTTATTATATGCACGCCATCTATGTTTAGAGGAAGTAGAAATAACAGATTTGGCAATTCCCAACAGCGTGACGAGCATTGGAAATCGTACTTTTGTTTGCAGCGGGCTGACCTCCGTTACGATACCGAGCAGTGTGACAAGCATAGGAGATTATGCTTTCTCTGGTTGCAGTGAGTTGACCTCCGTTACGATTCCCAACAGCGTGACGAGCATTGGAAATTGGGCTTTCTCTGGTTGCAGTAGACTAACCTCCATCACCATTCCCAACAGCGTGACGAGCATAGGATACTCTGCTTTCTCCAAATGCAGCGAGTTGACCTCTGTCACCATTTCAAACAACGTGTCGAGCATAGCAGATGGTACTTTCTGTCAATGCAGTGGCCTGACCTCTGTCACCATTCCCAACAGTGTGACGAGCATAGGAGACTCTGCTTTCAGTTATTGCTACGGCCTAACCTCTATCGTGATTCCCAATAATGTGACAAGCATAGGAGACGATGCTTTCGAACGTTGTGAACGCCTTACTTCTGTTACGATTGGTAGCAGCGTAACGACTATAGGACATAATGCGTTCTTAGGTTGCCACCGCCTGACTTCCATCGCCATTCCCAACAGCGTGACGAGAATAAGAAGTTCTGCTTTCCAGGGTTGCAGCGGCTTGACCTCCGTAAAGATTGGAAATAGCGTAACAATAATTGAGAATGGTGCTTTCTTTGGTTGCAGCAGTTTGCTCTCCATCACTATTCCCAACAGCGTTACGAACATTCGAAGAGAAGTTTTCAGATGTTGTAGAAGTCTGACCTCTATCATTATTCCCAACAGCGTGATGAGCATAGGAGATAGCGTTTTCAGAGACTGCGACAACTTAAAAGAAATTATTATACCCAAAGGAACAAAAGCTAAATTTGAGGAATTGTTACCAGACCAAAAAGACAAACTGGTAGAACAAGAGGAAATGACCAATAATGAAACAATGGATAGAATACTCTATTTTGATACTGAAACAACAGGCGTTCCTCTAAACTATAAAGCCCCAAGCTCAGACACTAATAATTGGCCAAGACTCGTTCAGCTGGCTTGGATTCTAACTGACGAAGAAGGAACCAGAATTCATACGGGCAACTTGGTTATAAAGCCTGATGGATTTGTCATTCCTGCTGATGCAACTAAAGTTCATGGTATTACTACGCAAAGAGCAAAAGAAGAAGGTGTTCCATTAGCTGAGGTCATAGAGCGGTTTAAGTCAGACTTGGATATGGCGACCTATATCGTTGGCCATAACATAGAGTTCGACAAGAAAATTGTAGGTGCAGAAATGATTCGCCTAGGAATGAAAGACGATTTGGAAAAGAAAAAGAGCTATTGTACCATGCAATCATCTATTGAATTCTGCAAGATTCCTGGCAAGTATGGTTACAAATACCCCAAACTACAAGAGCTTTACAGAAAACTATTTGATGCGGATTTTGAAGATGCTCATAATGCAATGTCAGATATTGAGGCAACGGAGAAGTGCTTCTGGGAATTAAGGAAACGTAAACTAATCTGACAAATGGCAAAAAACAATGGGGACGGTTCTTCGTGATTACCTTCCCTAATTATTGTGAGACAGGCACCACCCCCATTACATAGAATAACATATACAATAGAACAAGGAGCAAAAACGTTATATGAATATGGAGGAGAAAACGATAAAAGCAGCTTTACTAAAAGGTGAGCGGGTGACGCTGGAGTGCAAGCGGGCGAAGGCAGAAGTTCCAAAGTCTGTTTGGGCTACCTATTCGGCTTTCGCTAATACTATTGGCGGATTGATTCTTCTTGGTGTGGATGAATACCTGCAGGAGAAGAACACCAGTAAGCGATTCCAAATAATTGGCGTGGATGAACCACGCAAGATTATTACAGACTTTTGGAATACCATCAACAGCGACAAGGTGAATGAAAACATTCTTGTTGACAGCGATGTGGAGGTGGTGAATCTGGATGGAGTACAGGTTGTCTGCATCCGTGTTCCTCAGGCAGACTGGAGAGTAAAACCAATCTATTTGAATGGTAATGTATATAAAGGTACGTATAGGCGCAACAACGAAGGAGACTATCACTGTACTGAGGCTCAGGTAAAGGCCATGATACGTGACTCTAATGCTGACGGCAACGATAGCGTTCTGATAGAATATTATGGTATGGATGACATTGATCCAGACTCTCTGCGCCAATATCGTACCGAGTTCAGACAGGAAAATAGTACCCACGTCTGGAACAGGGTTGATGACAAGACTTTCCTCAGAAATCTTGGTGGATATACCGAGGACAGGCAGACAGGTAAGGAAGGACTGACGTTGGCAGGTCTGATGATGTTTGGTAAAGGACTGGCTATCAGAGACAGGTTTGCAAACTTCCGCATGGACTATTTGGATATGAGTCATCTGGTGGGTGACGAACGTTATCATGATCGCCTGACATACGATGGACTATGGGAGAATAACCTTTATCAGTTCTTCCGCATTGTCTCGCCAAAGGTTCAATTTGACTTGCCAAGACCGTTCAAGTTGGAAAAGGGTGGAAAGAGGAACGATGACACACCTCAACATGAAGCAGTACGTGAAGCCTTTACCAATGCTATCATCCACTGCGACCTGATGATGGATGCTGGTATTCTAAGGATAGAGAAACACGATGACCGTCTCTGCTTCCGTAATCCAGGACTGCTGAAGTTACCCGTAAAGACCATCTATCGGGGTGGTAACTCCAAGGCTCGTAACCCGAAGATACAGAATATGCTCCGTATGATTGGCTTTGGTGAGAATGTCGGCTCTGGATTCCCTAAAATAATTGCAGCATGGAAAGAAACCAATTGGGGTGAACCGCAACTGTTGAACAAACTGGATGTTGACGAAGTGGAACTAATATTGCCAGTGCCATCACCCAAGTCAAGCAATGTTGGGTTGTCTAATGAGTTATCCATAGAGTTGCCTGAAGGGTTGTCTATAAGGTTGTCTAAAGAGTTATCTAAAGGGTTGTCTGAGACAGCTGCAACCATATTTAAGATGATATATGCTGATAACTATATGACGAGAGGTGACATGGCTGAAAAGATTGGCATATCGGTAACTGCAGTCCAAAAGCATATAAATAAACTTAAGTCTCTGAGATTCATTGAGCGTGACGGATCTACTGGTCACGGTAATTGGAAAATAGTGGAACCATAAAACTACATTGGTGCGGATAGGTAAAGTATGCATTATGTGAGAAATAGTGAAAATGGCTTGGTGGATTCAGAAGAAATGATTACCTTTGCACCCGATGATGAGTCATAAAACGGCTGGTGGCTCATCTTCAGGTGCTCATTGATAGCAATTTATAGCAGAACGTGGAATTGAGTACGGTCTCCAATTCGTAACCTTCAAAATCCTCAATTCCCCAACTGCCTTTATATAAAGAAATACTGCAATTTCTTACAAAGTTACAAAAACTTTTCAATAATAAACCAAAATCGGCAGTATTTATTAAAAAGAGGTGAAAAAATGGAGGTTAACTGTACTCACAGAGTGCCCGTCCCTTGTGAGCTCTGTGTGTTTTATGCGCTAAAAATATTAAAGGCACATTGTCTCAGATTGTCTCAAATCTCAATTAAAAAAATGCATGGGGGGTATGGGTTGATAGGATAAAGAGAAAAATATTAATAATAATATTTTTATAATAATATAATATATATACTATATTATTATAAACTTTCAGAATCTTCCTATATAGGGGGG
>Ga0247610_10008600_pt1 | contig 10371 bp, 8 predicted proteins | sample 174DNAGHGhighgp2_FD_193483 | JGI IMG/M metagenome (GOLD analysis project Ga0247610, IMG submission 193483) | Sheep rumen microbial communities from Palmerston North, Manawatu-Wanganui, New Zealand - 1742 DNA GHGhigh gp2 | ecosystem: Host-associated > Mammals > Digestive system > Stomach > Rumen ... | reverse complement strand
GAATTCATTCATATATTTATAATATAATTATAAAATATGATTGTCTACCTAAATAACAAGAACAAGTACACATATAATTCAATTTTAAATTGAAAAGTTAATGAATATTTCTTATTATATATTCCACTTGGGTCTATAGCTCAGCTGGGAGAGCGCCTCGTTCGCAACGAGGAGGTCGGGGGTCCGAATCCCCTTAGATCCACCATAAATACCCGCTTGTCGTCGGCCAAAGCCACTTATCTGGTTTTGCACAAAACGACTTATATAATCTAGATTAGGCCTCTTCGGAGGTCTTTTCTTGTGTCTTGACTCTTTTTAAGTGCAAGTTGCACTTTAAGATTGCACTTTAAAGCATTTTATGATAATATTTTCCTATGGAAAATAATTATTCAAACCGCTACATATTGGAAACTGGCATTGGTCTTCAAGATGTCGACCATTTAAAGAATTCATCATATTTCCTTCAGGAATCCGAAAGATATTTAAAAGGAGAAATATCGCTAGATGAATTAGATGACATCGTGAACTCCTATTACAAAAGTAAACCAGCCGTGGGGGATAGAAGTGAGGAAGCTGATAAAATCTCGATTAGAATAGCTAGAATAATCAATGAGGATTATTTCACTTTTACCGTTGGGCAGCTACTTTCTATTCATCGAATTCTATTTGAAGGTATTTTGGAACACCCTGGCCAATTAAGAACCTACAATTTCTCAAAAAAAGAATGGGTTCTTGATGGCGCATCGGTCATCTATGGGGATTATCGTGAATTAGAGGCGACGCTTCAATATGATTTTGATATCGAAAAGCGGTTTGATTATTCGAAACTTTCAATGGATGAAATCGTTGAGCATCTTGCAATCTTTATTGCCAATCTTTGGCAAATTCACGTTTTTGAAGAGGGAAATACCAGAACTACTGCGGTATTTACCATTAAATATTTAAGGAGTTTAGGCTTTGATGTAACCAATGACACGTTTGCTAAAAACGCGTGGTATTTCAGAAACTCTTTAGTGAGGGCAAACTACACAAACTTGCAAAAAGGAATTCATGAAGACAGAACGTATCTCATTAAGTTTCTCAGAAATTTGTTATTAAATGAGAATAACCGGTTGGAAAACAAAGAATTGCATATTGTTCCTCTTTCTTCTGCGTTTAATGAGACAAAAGAAGCTAGATTACTCCGTTTGTTAAAAGGTAATCCGACTCTGAGAACAGACGAACTAGCGATGGAATTAGGCGTTTCGTTAAGGACGATTAAAAGCATTATTGCCGCCTTAAGAAAAGACGGGAAACTAGAGCGCGTAGGCGGAAAGAAATATGGTCACTGGGAGGTAAAGCAACTATGAAAACTTATTGCGGAATCGATTGTTGCAAAGATTGTGACCAATTATCCGAATGTGGCGGATGTGAGAAGTGTCAGGGGCATCCCTTTGGTGGCAACTGTGTTGCAGAAAGAAATAAAGATTTCTTAACTTTAAAAAACCAAATAATTGAAGAAATAAACTCTTTTGATATTAAAGATCTTACCCTAAATGATTTCAACTTATTAAAGGGTGCTTATGTAAATCTTGCATATCCTTTACCTAACGGGACTACCGCTCAATTCTTGAATGATAATGATATCTACTTTGCTAATCAGATTGAATGCCCAAATTCAGAGCGTTGCTATGGTGTTGTTGCAAATGAGGAGTTCATTCTTATTTGCGAATATGGTTGTAACGGTGCCAATCCGGAAATAATTTTATATAAAAAGAGATAACATCAATCGTTTAGGACACCAAACGGGAATCCTCGGTTATTCAAATGCCGAGTAAGTTCACGTATAATGAAAATATCAATAAGGGAATAAAAATGGCGAGTGATTTAGGTAGCGGTTATAAATATAAACAAACCAAAATTAAATATCCAAATGGTGATATTTATGAAGGAATGGGAGCGGCTTATTATGGTTCAGAATATGAACCACATGGTGAAGGGACATATTTCAATAAAAGAACTGGCGTCACTTTTAAAGCTGATTGGGAATATAGAAGAGGCACAGATTTTAAAACAATTGAAATTATCAATAGGCCCGAAGGAGAATCATTTGTTATCGTTCAAGCTTATGCTGGAGAAATCTATAGCGACCTTACATACCTAGGTATTATTCAAGCAAAAGAAGGCACTTATGCCTTTAAGGATTTGGAGTGCATTATCTTAGAACCACATAGTTGGTCAAAGCATCAATTTGCTATAAAGCAAGTAAGCGACGAAGAATTGATTTTTGATTTTACCGGTCCGAAAGTGGATCACGGTAATTTTATCAACAAGCCCGCACCTAAAAATGAGCCAAAAGAATATGAATCAACTGTATCATCACACATCATTTGGGATCACGATGATGAATATGATGTGAGCCAAACCGCAAAAATCGAACTATTATATTTTTAAAGGTAGCAAATAAATATTCATAATATTACCATTTCAAAACTATGTAATGTGGCTGGAGTATCTCGTACAGCGTTCTATCGCAATTACAAATCTATTGAAGACGTTTTAGAAGATAAAATTAAAGAGTTAGCACTGGAAATTGCCGGTATAATCAGCACTGATATTTATAATAACTGGTTAGCGGTATTTAAAACTGTTGATAAGAATCGCGAAGATCTTGAATCCATCATTAGAGAAGGGTATCAACATAAGATTTATGATGTTTTTATGTCTATGCTTCCTGAAGAAAAAGAGAATAGAAACATCCAAACTATTTGGTTATCTCTTTTTTATACCTTTATAGTGAAATGGATTAAAGAAGGTAAACCAAAGAAAGCTGAAGAGATGGCAAGATTAGCTTATATATACACTAAAGACCTTCCTTTAGTGAGCGTTTAGTTAAGTCGATTCATTGTCTAAACGTCAGTTGCTCGCTGTCGCTGCGTTATTATTTGGAAAACATTAAAAGTCTTTTATTTAATAATAAAAAGCAATAGAATAAAGGCTCAGGAAAATACTTATGTGTGGCATTGTTGGATCAATTGGCTTAGATAAGCCACGTAACTATATTAGCAAAGGCTTAAAGATGCTTGATTACCGCGGTTATGATTCCGCTGGTGTCGCGTATTTTGATAATGGCATTAAGATCTATAAAGATGTTGGCAGTGTTGAACATCTATTTACCATTGTTCCTGAACATATAGACACAAACCTTATGATTGGCCACACTAGATGGGCCACTCATGGAGCGCCTAATAAGAACAACACCCATCCACATATCTCTTTCCATAAGAAGATTTGTCTTGTTCATAACGGAGTTATTGAAAACTACAAAGAATTAAAGAAATTTCTTTTAGAAAAAGGCTATCAATTCTATGGTGAAACCGATTCAGAAATCGTCGCTAATCTATTGGAATACTATTACTTAGAATTAAAAGATTTACCGAAAACAATCGAGAAGATCATTTCCTTATTAGAAGGAAGTTATGCGATTTGTTTCTTTGCTAGTGACTCCAAAGATAACTTATATATCTTCAAAAAAGGCTCCCCATTAGTGGTGGGCTTAGGTAAAGGGTTTAACTTAGTAGCCTCTGATGCCTCCCCAATGGTGGAATTCACCACAGAATTCATTGAAATAAATGATGAAGAATATGGTGTTATCAATAAAGATAAAGTTTCTATTTTTGATAAGAACGGAAATGTATTAGATAAGGACGTTATTGAAAAGGATATTGAATTAATCTCCCATGACTTAAAGGGATATCCTCATTATATGTTGAAGGAAATTGAAGAGATTCCTCAAACAGTGAATCGTATTATCAACCATTATTTTATAAATAATGAATTCCAATTTGATAAGAAGTTAATCAAAGATTTGAATGAGTCAGACCATATCATCTTTATCGGCTGTGGCACTTCATATCACGCTGGTCTAGTCGGTGGGCGTTATTTTGAAAAATACAATAAATCGGCCTCTAGATTTATCGCCTCTGAATGGGCTTTCCATCCAACGTTCCCAGGAAGAAAACCATTTATCATTTTAATTTCTCAATCTGGTGAAACCGCGGATTTGATTCACTGCTTAAAAATTATTAAAGAACAAAAATTAAAAAATTTAGTTATTACTAACACTGGTGGTTCAACTTTAGATAGAAACTGCGAATATTCCATTTTATTACGTTCAGGAATCGAAGTATCTGTCGCATCCACAAAAGCATATGTTGCTCAGGTTGCTTTATTCGCGATGCTTGCCGCGGCTTTAGAAAACGATAAAACAGTCGTGGATGATTTAAGACAATCAATTGATGTTATTAATGACATTCAAAATAATTTCAAACCAATTATTCAATCTGTCGCTGAAGAACTTAAAGATCAGAAGAACCTCTTCTTCTTTGGAAGAAGTTTTGATTATTTCCTCTCCTTAGAAGCTTCATTAAAACTTAAAGAGATTAGCTATATTCATTCTGAAGCTGTTCCAGGTGGAGAACTTAAACATGGTCCAATTGCTTTAATTGAAAAAGGACTCCCTGTCATTGTTTTTGTTACTGACCCAGACACTGCCTCTAGTATGAGAGGCAACATTGAAGAAGTAAAATCTAGAGGGGCAAAAGTCTATGTTGTATCTACTGAAAAACTCGCGAAAGAGGGAGATACAATCATAGTTAAAAACTATGCCTTCTACTTATCTAGCGTCGCTATTTCTTCAATTGCTTTCTATTTAGCCTATTATGTAGCCTTAGCAAAAGGACTTAATGTTGATAAACCAAGAAACCTCGCTAAAAGTGTGACGGTAGAATAAAATAAATTTGTTATTAAAGGGGCTGTTAAGAAACCCATGAGGTGAGTTAGCCCCTTTCTTTTTTAATTAATAATAAGCGTTGACTTATCTACATAATTGCGTAAAAATTAAAGTGCAAGTTAAATTATTACGAAAGGATATTCATCTATGATTGCTAGGACGATTAAAGAATCAGTAATAAAGGCTATGAAGAATAAGCCCGTCGTTCTTATAACTGGAGCTAGACAAGTTGGCAAGTCCACCTTATGCGGTGAGATTAAAAAAGAATATGGTTATGAGTATGTATCTTTAGATAATCTTAGGGAAAGAGAAACCGCGATTAAAGATCCTGAATTGTTCCTTTCTTTGCATAAGGCTCCTTTAATTATTGATGAAGTGCAATATGCACCTAAATTATTAGATGCTATTGAATCTATTGTTAATAGAATCAAATTTGAAGGTGGCGATAATAAGGGGATGTATATTTTAACGGGTTCGCAAATATATAGCCTTATGGAAAATGTTTCTGAATCACTTGCTGGGCGAGTATCAATTGTGGAAATGTCTCCCCTCTCTTTGAGAGAAATAAGAGGTTCAGCAGAATTACCATTTGTTATTGATCCATCGACCAACCAGAAAAGAAGTATTGAAAACAAGATAAATATTAATGAGTTGTATGAACAAATTGTTAGAGGTTTCTATCCAGAACTATATGATAATCCAAATTTAGAAACAGAAACTTTTTATTCGGATTATGTTAGGACATATATTGAAAGGGACGTTTCTCAAATAATTAATTTAAATGATAAATTAAAATTTCAAAGATTTATGGAAGTCTTAGCATCTCTAACTGGCGAAGAATTTGTCGGAAATAATATAGCGAAAAGCATTGGGATTTCACTTCCCACTATTGAATCGTGGTTGAGTGTTCTTGTGGCGGGTAACATTGTCTATTTATTAGAACCATATAATGAAAACTCAACTCTTAAAAGAGTGGTGAAACGTCCTAAATTATATTTTCTAGACACAGGGTTAGCCTCTTATCTAGCGAGACTTAATAATCCAGAAGTATTAAAAAATAGTATTTTTTCAGGAAGATTTGTTGAGACATTTATTGTTAATGAAATTATTAAATCTCATAAAAACAATAATAAAAAAACTAATTTTTACTATTATCGCGATGCCGATCAAAAAGAAATTGACTTGATTATGTTAGAAGGTGGAACCCTTCATTTCATTGAATGCAAAAGTGGAGTTTCTTATTCAAAAAAAGATGTATCAGCATTTAACACCCTTAAAAAGAATACAAAATATATAGTTGGAGTTTCAGGAATTGTTTGCTCTACAGACGCCATTTATTCTATTGATGAAAATATATATGCGATACCTATTGGCGCAATTTAAAAAATAGAAAATTGCCGAGTGAAAATATCTCGGTTTTTCTTGTTTTATAACGCTATAAGTGTATTATTTACAATTATTTAAAAAGTCAATAATTGTATAAAACCCACTAAATACTATATGATTTTTATATAGCAGCACTTTTTAGTGTGATTAACAAATATGAAAAGAGTTTGGATCATTCTTACCAATGTCTTAATCATGATGGCCATGTTAACTTTCGTGGTTATTTATTCACACTTTGAAGGAGTTTCCGAAAAAGAAAGACAAATCGAACATTTTGAAACTAATACCGTCGCCGTCAAACACGTCACCGAAAACTATCTTGAAGGTGAACAACGTATTTGTGACGTCTGGGCCCATTATATTAATAAATATAAATACGACGCTGGTGAACAGATGATGACTATGGATGAGGCTATTTCATTTATTAAAGTCTCCCATGTCTTGCCAACCGCGTCTGCTCATATCGTTTATTCCGACACTCTTACTGGTTTATCAACAAGAGAGAAAATCGACCAACCAGGGTATAACGAAGTCAACTATAACGAATATGATTTCTTAAAAGATACATCTTGGATTCATAAAACAGTTGGAGAATCAATTAATGTTTCTCGTTCATACACAAATAGAATTAACGGACAACAATCAATTGCGTTCTGTAATTTCGTTACCCTTAAAGATAAGGATACTGGTGACCCGCGAGAAGCAATATTGCTTCGTTTATTGCCAACTTCTGAATTAAAAGAAAAATGGATCTTCCCACAAGAGGAATTTCAAACCGCAGAATTATCCATTATTGATATAGATGGAGATTACATTATCAAAGGAAACAATTTTAAAAACTCTAGCTTCTTTGAATTCTATTCATCCTATAACACAGTGGATTCCGCTGCTAAAGAACTATTTGACAACATCAATACTTCTACTGGTTCATTTACAATGCTTAATTCGAGTGGTCAAAAATGTATCGTTGCCTATACACCATTTGGTGCAGCAGATGGTTTGACTTTTTTGAGCATGATACTAGAGAAAGATTTAAATGTTAACACTGAAAACTGGCTACTTATTGGCTTTATTTCCGCGGGATTATTAATCTTATTCGTTTTCGATGCGATTGTCTTGATTGCCTTTAATAGACAACTAAAAGCTACCGCAAAAGAAGCGGAATCCGCCAATAAAGCCAAAACAGACTTCTTATCCGCGATGTCTCATGATATTCGTACACCAATGAATGCGATTATTGGCTTAACCACAATTGCAGAGAAGAACCTTGATGATAAGAAATCTGTTAGTGAAAGCTTGCGTAAGATATCTTTAGCCAGTAATCACTTATTAACATTAATTAACGATATTTTGGATATATCCAAAGTTGAAAGTGGAAAGCTAAGTTTGGTTCCACAAACATTCTCCATTGTTGAAACCGTTGAAAACTTAATGAACTTATCTCAACCAATGGTGAAGGAAAAGAATATCGATTTCAGTTTTAGAGTTAATCGTATTGAAAAAGAATATCTCTATGCTGATCAACTTAGATTGAACCAAATCTATATCAATATCCTTTCTAATGCGATTAAATACACTGAACCAGGCGGTAAAGTTGCTGTTGATATGAAAGAAGAAGATAGTAAAAAGCCAGGATGTGTTCGTTTAACTTATAAAGTTGTGGATACTGGTATTGGTATGTCACCAGAATATATGGCTAATTTATATCAACCATTCTCCCGTCAAACTGATAGTCGTGTGAACAAAATACAAGGGACGGGTCTTGGTTTAGCCATCACAAAACGAATGGTGGACCTCATGGAAGGCACGATTGAATGTGAGAGTGAACAAGGCAAAGGAACAACCTTTACTGTCACAATTGATATTACTGTCGCTGAACATCAAAGAGCGGATCTCAAACTCGAAGAAATGGATGTTTTAATCGCCGATGATGATGAAGTGACATTAGAAACTGTCACCGACACATTAGAATCCCTTGGTGTGAGAGTCGATAGAGCCACTAGTGGACTAGAAGCTTTAGGCATGATTAAACATCGACATGAAATGGGTAAAGACTACAGTGTTGTCATCGTTGATTTAAAGATGCCTGATATTGATGGTGTGGAAACAATTAGACGTATCCATTCAGAAATCAAAGCTAATATCCCTGTTATCTTGATTTCCGCTTATGATTGGACAGATGTGGAAAAAGAAGCCAAAGAAGCAGGAGCGAATGGCTTCTTAACTAAACCTCTTTTCCGTTCCACACTTTACGATAAGATTAATGAAATCCTCGGTATGGAAAAAGAAACTGATGAATCAGAAAATGAATACTCTGATTTAGAGGGCCTAAATATCCTTGTTACCGAAGATAATGAAATTAACTGGGAAATCATCTCTACATTGTTATCAATGTATGGCATTAACACTGAAAGAGCGGAAAATGGACGTATTGCTGTGGAGAAGATGAGCCAAGCAGAAAAAGGCCAATATGCGCTTATCTTCATGGATATTCAAATGCCTGAAATGAATGGTTTAGATGCCACTAGAGCGATTCGTAAACTATCTGACCCATGGGCGTCTTCTATTCCAATTATTGCGATGACCGCAGATGCATTTTCAGAAAATATTACTGAATGTTTAGAAGCTGGTATGAACGGACATATCGCTAAACCTATAGATATTAAAATCGTGCTCAAAGAAATTCGTAGAATTAAGGAGAAATCGAAACTATGAAAAAAATACTTTTTATCACTTTGAACCTTTTAATGATTGCTACGTTAACGGGATGTGGAAGTAAAGAAAAGGAAACTTCTGATGTATTTACTCCAACTTTAGACAAGAAGACATCCTGTAACATTCGAGTAGTGGGTAATTATAGTAACTTTGAGGCATTAGAAGCTGAATTTGATAGATTCAACGTCTATTACCCATACGTCAATCTTGAATATGTCAAACTTGATAACTATGAAACGACTCTTCCGACAGTTCTTGAAGGAAACGATAAACCAAATATCTTCTTCTCTGAATCAAAGATGATGAATAATAAATCTTATGTTGGAGTGGTTTCCCACATGGAAGAATTATCCGATGCTGAACTAAAAATCAATTTAGATTGTATTCGTTCCAATCTTATTAACCACGATGAAAAAGGCAAGATATACATGGTCCCAATCTTTTCTAAAACATATGGTGCCTTAGTGAACAAGAACATCTTTAGAAAAGAAGGTCTTGAATTACCAACCACATGGACAGAATTATTAAACGTCTGCGCTTCTTTTAAAGAAAAAGGTTATGATAATCCAATCATGGGATATAGTAAAGACAAGAAACCATCCTCTGGTTTGATGAACGCTATTGCTTATCCGTATTTCATCGCTGAATTATCTAAAAATAAAGAAGCATTAGACCTTGCGAACAATCTTGATCCTCAAGCGGGCGAATATATGCGTAAAGGCTTAACCGCAGTGAAAACACTCGTGGATAATGACTATGTGAATATGGAAGCTTGTGACCAAATTGGTGATAACTATGAAAAATTATTACTCCGCTTCTTTGAAGGTGATGTCCCAATGATGGTTTGTAATGGTGATATTGTTTCTGGTGCGAAAAAACGTGAAAGCAAATCAGATCCATTCAAAGCCAACCCATTTAAATATTCCTTCTATCCAATTCCTGTTACTGAAGAAGGTGGATTCTTCATTGATAGTCCATCCGTTGAATTCTCCGTCAATAAGGATTGCGATAATTTAGAAATGACAAATGAATTTATGCGTTTCTTAATTAGAACCAATGAGTTAGATGAAATGGCCTCTCAAAAAGGTTTAATCGCTCCAACGAAGACCGTTCCATTTGAACCAAACTACGCAGCATTTAACGAAGTTCCAATTGAACGCACCATTTCTCCAGAAGTCATCGGTGCTAAAGATACACTTGCCACCCAAATTAGAATTGCTTCCTACATGGTTGGTAAAGGCGAATTAACTATTGATGAAGCTATCGCTAAATACGGAACTTTAGAATAAAACTAGAATTTTAATAAAAGATTAAGAAAGGGGTAGTTATATGATTGTGCAAAATAAGAAAACCATTCTTATCGTCGAAGATGAATTTATCAATCGCGAGATTCTTAAAAACATCCTTTTTTCTGACTACGAACTATTAACCGCAGAAGACGGTAAAACCGCTTTAGAAATTTTAAAAGAAAAACAAGAAGAGATTTCTTTGGTTTTGTT
>Ga0247610_10008599_pt1 | contig 10371 bp, 11 predicted proteins | sample 174DNAGHGhighgp2_FD_193483 | JGI IMG/M metagenome (GOLD analysis project Ga0247610, IMG submission 193483) | Sheep rumen microbial communities from Palmerston North, Manawatu-Wanganui, New Zealand - 1742 DNA GHGhigh gp2 | ecosystem: Host-associated > Mammals > Digestive system > Stomach > Rumen... | reverse complement strand
CTTTAGTCATACAAGTACCAAATCTTAAATATACATTATTGTAATTATAGACTGTCTTTGTAACAGTTCCTCCAGCACCACCTACATATATTTCAACATTATCTTGGTTTGAAGAAGCCATATAAGTGGTAAATCTTGGACTACTAGGATTATACTGTAACATACCAACATCAGTTTTGTTAGTAATTGTTGCTATATTATTTGAAATAGTAATAGACCACTTGGCATTATCTGTGATTGATTCCACCAAGGAAATGTTCTTTGCAGCTGTAGAATTCAAGTATTGATTACCAGTCTTAAGTGAGTATGTACCATCATCATTAACAACTACTGTGAATACCATTGCCTCAGAATAATTGCTTAACTGGCCATTTGATTTAGTAACATCCACTGCAGAAGCCACTTTACCAGATGAATAATTCATTGCTTTATTCACATTACCTTTTGATGTAATGATAATTTGAGATCCATTAGTTAATTCAGATACATCAGAAACTAAAGAATAACCAGATGGTAACTGCTCTTCTACTGTAAATGTTGAATAACCTAACTTTAGACTAGACTTTGTAGATAAGTCCTTGAAGTTTCTAACAGCTTCGCTTAATTCGTTTTGATTGGAACCAGTACTATATCTATAAATGCTTACACCTGTAGATGCATCAATAGTATTCTTTGATGTAAAGTCACTGTGTGTAGAATCCCATGCCATCTTGTTTGCAGTTGCAGTACCATTTGATTGTACTGTTGCTAGACCTGAAGCATCAATTGAAATAGACCAAGATGCTAAATCAGTAATACTTGTAACACCAACCAAATTAGAATAGTTAGCGGATGAAGCTAAATATTCTGTACCATTGTTGAATGCGAATGTATTTGCTTTAGTACCTTCTTCTAGAGTGAATCTATTTGCTGCGTTTTCCTCACCTAAAGAAATCTCATCGTCGTCCTTAGTGATATCAACACCTGCTCTATAATAGTTAGAAACAACATTACCAACAGCTTTATTTGCACTATTAGCAACGATAATTACTTCATCACCAATGCCTAACTCTGATGCATCAGTAATTAAAGTATATGTCTTTACGCTTAATTGAGCGATTTTAGCCATAGCTGCTTCTAATTTAGAGAAGTTTGTTACTTCTGCTTTTTCTAATTTATTTAAAACATAATAAGCTGTCTTTGCAGCATCAACTGCAGCCTTAGCTTCTAATGTAACTGGATCAGGAATTGCATTGATTAATGCGATTGCATTATCAACCTTTGCTTGGTCAACTGTATAAGTAACACCACTTCCACCGGAAATGATATTTCCCCAGAATTCCTGTAAGTCTAATGAAGTATGAGACTTAGCTGAAACATAGCCAAATAATGTTGCAGCATTAGTTACATCTGCTTTATCTTCTGTATTTAATCTACAATATTTGTTATATGTTAAATATACAGCATCAGCACTTGATGAAGATGTTAATGCATTAATGGCATTAACTACATCTGATGCTTGATACATTGTATTAGTTGGAGAATCTGTATAGGAGTTAGTCCAAATTTTATCTACATATTCTGGATGATCAACAAATGGATTTCTATTTCCTTGTTCCTCCTCAATAGCATCATTTCTAAGTCTTTCCTTATCTGAAACTGGATCTTCATGTGCCCACTTTGTGAATAGGTTTTGAGCATATGAAGTTAAATAAGGATAAGATGATTGGTAAACTACATCTGCGCCTGAAGCCCAACTACCACAAACATTTGAGTAACGGATTGCCATATACATGAATGCTCTTGCGACATCGCCTTTGTATTCATCAATTGGCTCAAATACAGTACCATTGTAACCACTAAATGTGTTACTTCCTAGCTTACCACCCATATGAGATGTGTAAGTTGGATTTGAAACTTCACCATATGGGAAATTGGATCTTGTTCCATTTACAGCTGCATCAGTTGCAAAAATATGGTGAGCGTCGGCAACCATTGGAGTTTCCTTGTTAAACCATGATTGAGGGGTTGTGTGCTCCCTGTTGTACCTATCACCCTCGACCTTGTGGTCTCCTCTATCCTGGTCATCACCAACAGTATAAATACACTCAGAATAAATATCCCAAATAATTGGAGTACCTGGCATAACATCTGATGTGTAATAAACACTCCACAAATCATTATAACTCAAAGTTCTTGTGTGCTTTGATTGTGATAAGGTATGGAGTGATGATGCAAGTGCTGTACCGGAGCTTGAATCTACTGTTGAATAGTATGTTTCAGTATCTGCGATTGAACAAACACTCGCGATTGAAAATGCTGTTAAAGCACTTCCAATTCCTAAAAAAATCTTTGTTGCTTTCATATATTCCTCCCTGTACACAGGATTTCATTATATAATAATTCTGTTATCAACACAATAAATAACAAGGTTATAGTTTAATACTTGATAAAAATGATGCATTTTTCTTAAACGTTTAAGATAAAAGTGCAATTTTTTTGAAAATAAAAAGGGAAACGCTTCCCTTTTATTTTTGAATTCTATTTAAAACTTCTTTTTTTAACAAAAGATATCTTTGATACTTTTCCTCTTTCTTAAAATGGTTTTCTCTTGATTGAGGATAGTCTAATGTGTAGGTTAAAACCTCATTTTGAAACTGTTCACTGGTTAAATCAAATAGTGAATTTCCAATCACATTAAAGCAATGAAAATTGCCATCAGGTAACTTTACACCATAAACACTACCACCAAATAAATCTTGAACCAAGAAAGCAGTAATTGAACACTGACCTAAAGTCTTATTATCTATACTCCATCTATCTTGCATACGGGGTGCACAGGTTTCTTTTTTCCATGCACCCTGTAATACATCGTATAATTCTTTTGGGTTTTTGATTGTAATATTATCTACTATTGGTTTGCAATCGCAATTATCTGCCCCATAAAAAGCATACATCATGGTAATAAATACCCTCTTATACTAGATAATTCAGGTAATACAACCTGGAAAAATTCTATTGAAGGATCATAAGTATTGATATTATTTGTACCAACAGTATGATCTGCATTAAAATGAGCAGTTCCTGATTGCATCTCACCTTTAGAGGCTAAGAAATATTCATGATATGTTGTTGATGTTTGGTCATCCCAAGTTACATCTACGCCATACCATTTATCATCAATCTTTGTATAATTCCAAGCGTGTCCTCCACCATTTGTTGTACCAACAACCATAATAGATTGAACACCAATTAAATGAGATAGATATAAATAAGCACTCGCATATCCTTCACAAACACTACCTGTTTCATTATCATTATCAAATAAACCATCAATATTATGAGCCCAAATAGCTTGAGATGGTGTTTCACCATCAGCTAGGTACTGATAGTATGTATGTTCTGCTAAATAATCATGTAAGACTAATGCTTTTTCTTTAGCGCTTGACTTAGCTAAGGCAAGCTTAGATACTTCTTTTTCTATTTTCTTAATATTATCTTCTACTTTTTCTCTTACTGTATGACTATAATATTCTTCATCAATCTTTAATACAATAGCGTTTGAACCAGTAGTTTTAGTTGAAATTGAATAAGCATTCGATAAGAAATAGAATTGAGGATTGTTTACCATGAATGAACCAGTAAATGCTGATATTATATTCATAGCTTGTTCATCACTTGGTGCAACACTCTTAATATTCTTATAGCTTGTAGTAATTATAACTTTATCATCATTTGAATAATCTTTATCTGAACCAAGTACTGTAAGACAACCATCATATAACTCTTGATACCAAGTTGAAAAGATTGTCTTATAATCTGCATATAAAGCATTTGTAGTGAATTCAACATAATCATAATTATGAGTGTAATCTACATGTAGTGAATCACAATATTCATCATGACATCGACTACATGTATGCTTAATATGTGTATGACCATTGAAGCTTTCAGTAACATGTTGATAATCATGTCCTAATGCAGGTACAACCTGATCAATTCCCTCTTCAGCTCCACAGTCTTTACAAACTCTTTTGTGAGATACTCCATCAGTAGTACAAGTTGGCTCACTATCTCCAAACTCTTCATAAGAATAGTCCCAATTGTGGCTTGCAGGAATGACTTCTTGAGCCACTAATATTTCACCACATCTTTTACATTTCTTTCCCTCAGTTAAGCCTGTAGTTGTACAGGTCTTTGCTACTGCAGGGATGATTTCTTCATCATGTCCTAAAGGTTTAGTAGGATATAATCTAACTTCATGACCACATTCCTTACATTTTTGTAATGTATAGCCACCCTCTGTACAGGTAGGCTCTACTACTGTAGATACATTCACATGAGTGTGTAATGGATCTTCTTTTGTAAAAACAGATAAATCACAGCTTGCTAGTGCGAATGTAGATAACACTAGAAGCAATCCAACAAAAAATCCTTTTTTCATTTTCGTCACCTCTAATTAGTATAATTATATAAAAAATTGATAATTTTTTAAATAGAAAACGGACGAAGATTTCATTTCTTCGTCCAGTTATTATCCAAAATAATGGCTTAATACAATCCAAATTGCTAAAGCAATTAGGATAATACCTCCAATAATGGTTGATATTTCATATTTTCCCTTTAATAATGCAACTATCTTCTTACCTAAGAATAAACCAATTAAAGAGATAATAAATGTAATTACCATAATGATAGAAACATGTAACCAAATAGTAGCTGTGCTAGATAAACCAGAGTGTAGTGCAACACCTGTACCTAGGGCATCTATTGCAGTAGCAAAGCCAAAATAGATGGCCTCCTTATAAGAAAACTTCTTTGGTTCCTTTTCTTCATATGGTAATCTTAATTCTTTAATACCATCTATTATCATCTTATTACCGATAAACAAAAGTAGGGCAAATGCTACCCATGTTACAACTAAAGACATGACTTTACCTGCTTCAGCACCACCATTTTCACCAACAATAATAGAAATGATCTCAACTAGCCAAAAGCCTACAAGTGGCATTAATGCCTGCATAAAGCCAAATAAGCCAGCCATAAAAAATGACTTTTTCTTATTTAAATCAGAATAGGTTAAGCCTGATGTAATGGATACAGCAAATGCATCCATAGATAAGGCTATACCTAATAATATAATTTGTAATAATACTTCAAATGTCATGATTAAATCCTACTTGCTAAGAAAAAGTATAAAAACAAGCCACCTAAGCCTACTAAAAATAGAATTAATAGAACAGTATAAACTGTCTTTTCAGAAAATCTCTTTCCCCTATAATGTTCAAATTCCTTAATAAGCTTTTTGAATTCCTCTTCACTTTCAACAACTTCCATCTTATCAATGATTGAATTATATTTGTCAGTGATTTGCTCATACTCTAACTGACAATATGCTTCAGTTGGAATTCTATCATAAATCTTTTCTAGTTCAGACATATAGTAATCTCTTCTAAAATCAAGATCCTCAAGCTTCTTTTCAAGCTCACGCTTTTCTCTAGCTTCTTCATTTTCCCTTGCGGAAATAATATTCTCGATTCGATGATTTACTTTTTCCTGGTTAGTTTCTGGCTTCTTTTCACTTTCCATAATATACTACCCCTTAACTACATATTCTAATGCTTGTTTTAATAAATCCTCATCTAATTCTCCAAGCTTATGGAAATTGACTGTTTTCATATATTCAGTCTTTTCCTCTTGGCTTATAAATGAATTCATCTTCTTGATATATTCATAAAAAGCCTTAATAGCTTCTTTTGTATAATGTGGGTGATGGAATTTATCATCAACAATAAGATATTTCGCATGAATATTCTTATTTTTCATTAGCATATTAGTATTATACTTGAATTTAACTAGGTTGTCATTCGTAGAATGTAAAATCACAATATTTCCCTTAAATTTTTCTAAATGCTTTAAAGCATTAGCCTTTGCAAATTTTTTACAGCATAATCTTTCTATTAAATAGGAAAAAGGAATCAAACACCAAAGGAATACAGGAAGTAATCCCTTATAGCAATTAACTACACTTACAAATGGACTAATAGCTAATACTCCCTTAATTTCAGGATAATAATAAGGAATATTTAATGTGGCAAAACCACCCCAGGAGTGACCTGCGACATAAATCTTTCTATTCTTTAAATCATCTCTTTGATATACATATTTCATTAAAGCATCTATACATCTTAAAGAATTAGATAACCCTCTTATATTTTTACCATCAGATTTATTAGTACCTTCATATTCAATGGCTAAAACCTTATAACCATTCTTGCAAAAGAATTCAATATCCTGCATATATTCAGGAATACCACTCCACATACCATGGCAATAAATAAATAAGGAATCCTCCTTAGAATTAGGATAGGAAAATAGTGCCCCTCTTAAAATAGTATCATCTACCTTAAGCTCTATATCTTCAGAATCTAGCCCAAATTCTTCTTTTGTATAGCATTTAACTCTAGTATCTGATAAATATCGATGACTAAATAATTTAGCATGTGAAATCGCTGCTAATAAAAACAGTACTAAAAGTATTAAAACTACAACAAGTACACCAATTAAAATATATAACCACATAGTATCTCCTAGTAAAAAGGCAGCAAATTATGCTGCCAAATTTTTATTATAGATTTCCAATAATCCATCAAGTGTTAAATTATCCTTACGTAAGATTTCATGCTTACATAAAGGAACAATTAAGCTTGATAAGCCACCTGTTGCTACAACTGGGATATTTGGATTACCAATTTCTTCTTTTATTCTTGTAATCATACCATCTACTTGACTAGCCGCACCAAAGATTACACCTGATTGCATACAAGATACAGTATTTGTTGCAATCACCTTCTTTGGACAGATTAACTCAACATTTGGTAATAATGCAGCATTAGATACTAACGCCTTCATTGAAATTGCAACACCTGGTGCAATTGAACATCCATAAAATGTATTGTTTTTAACATATACATACTTAGTTGCTGTACCTAAATCTACAATAATTGACTCATTATAGATTTTAGATGCACCTGCTGCATCACAAATCATATCCGCACCCACTGACTTAGGGTCATCGACTTTAAGTTGAATTCCAGTTTTAATTCCAGGTCCAACAACCTTCGCATCAATATGGTAGTAGCTTTGAAATAGCTTTTTCAAAGCACTTGTTACAATAGGTACTACGGATGAGATAATACAATCTGTAATCTCAAAGGAATCTAAAAAGGATTTTATTAATAAATAATATTCATCACTTGTTTTATCTGTGAAGGTTTTTAACCTAAATGTTTTGCTTATGGAATTGGTATTTGAAAAACCAAACACAATATTTGAATTACCTATATCTACTAATAAAACCATATTAAACTCCTTCTTAAGCTTCTGTTATAATATCTTTTTCTAAAACAGAATCTAATCCTTCAACTTCTTCGTCAAATACACTAAATTTAGAGAAATCATTAGCAAATCCTAATGAATACTTGCTTGTTAAAATCTTTACTAAAGTAACTAAAGATGGTGCTAATACTGTGCTTACTGCAAATTCGATTAAGAAGTTTGTAGTAATTACTCCGTTAATAATACCAATGAATGTACCACCAAATACTAATACTTCCATACTTTCACCAGTTACTGCATCAACAACTTTTACAGTGACATTCATAAAGAAGACTGTAGCACCTAATAAGAATAATGCAGTATTAACAACAGGTACAAGGATTGTAGATACGATAATACCTGCAGCAAATAATGTTTTTGCTGTTTTTTCATTATTAGTTTTCTTAGCAAAATAATGGAATAACTTAAATACATAACCAGCAACTAAACCAGCAACTGCTGTCTTTAAGATACAAAGAATAATAGTTGCAGCTGGATTATGAGGCATAAAAATTCCCATTGTTGATGGTGCCACAATAACAATAACACCCATAACTGCTCCTAAGAATGCGCCTGCAAAAGGTCCATATAAGATGGCTCCCATTGCAATTGGAATAAGAGCAAGTGTAATACTTACGCTACCAAATGAAACATAGTTAGATAAAAATTGTAATCCAACTACTAAAGCAGTAAGTGTAGCAAGACCTACTAGCTTTTTAATTTTTTGACTATTTGTCATATTTAATATTTCCTTTCTTTCTAGGCCCAATGGGTCCCATAAGCGTCTATATTATATTCTTATCATTTACAAAAAACAAGAAAAAAGGTAGATATTAGATAATATCTACTTCTGAAAACGTAATCTTTAGTTCGTTATTGTCAATTAAAATTGACTCATTTTTAAGTATAATTGAAGCATTTAAAGAAAATATAGCATCTTTATAATCAACTGAAAAAATGAACGTTTTTTCCTGATTAAAATTCATCTCGGGACGATATCCATTCGCAATTAAATCTAAATAAACATTCATTAAAACAGATAAATATAGCTTATGATTCTTTACTTCTATTTTCTTTATTTCCATATCTGATAAATCATAATTCTTTTGAAAAAAACTATATGTCATATATCCTCCTTATAAAAGAAAAAAGGGATTAAGATCCCTTTATCTTACTTATATTTCTTTCTAGCCTCTTGACGCTTTTGCTTACGAACGTCAGATGGTTTTAAATAGTATTGACGCTTCTTAGCCTCCTGAAGGTTACCAGATCTTGAAACATCGCGCTTAAATCTACGTAATGCGTCTTCAATACTCTCTTTTTCACGTACTACAATTTTTGGCATGTTCTCTAGCCTCCTTCCAGGGAAAAACTCCGAATAAGATTATATCAAACTTATTTTTTGTTGTAAAGTTAATTTTTCTATTTTTTTAAAACTTTTCCTTATTCAAAGAGATATTTCATATAGATTGGTACTCTTTTTTCCCAAGAAGCCTCATTATGAGATCCTTTAATATCAAAATAGAAATAGAAATTTACTTTATCTTTTAGTATATCTTCTATCTTTTGATGGTATTCAATTATTTGGTCTGTCTCCCATTCCAAAGCACCATAATCCATGTAAATCTTTGTGTTTGGATTTAGCTTAGCTTCTTTGCAATTTTTTAAGATATTATCTAGGCAAATCATAATGGTTGAAGATAGACACGCTGCATATCTAAAGGTATCATTATAATTTAAGATTGCATATAAGCTCATTAATCCTCCCATAGAAGAACCAGCAATCATCGTATTATCTCTACCTTTTAAGGTTCTGTATTTCTTATTAATTAATGGCATTAATTCATTAACCATCCACTCCATATAGGTCTTACCCTTACCAACCAGTAATTCAGGAATAAGAGCATTAGATTTTATTTCATATGGAAAATATTCAAATAAACGATTATTGCCAACTGTATTACAATAAACACCAACAATAATCATTTTTCTTTTGTATTTGTCCATAAACTCTTTTAATCCCCAGGATTTACCAAATGCTGCTTCATTGTCATAAAAAAGATTATGTCCATCAAACATATAAATTACAGGATAGGATTCTTTATTATGTTCATACCCCTCTGGTAAATAAACATTGACTTTTCTTCCTTCATCAAAGGGAGTGTTTACTAAAAACTGTTCTACCATTTCTTCTCCTCCTAATTTAAAAGCGCTCTGGCTGAGCAATACCAGAGCGACTTTGGGGATGTATAATAGGACATTAATCCGATAGTTAGCTATAACTAACTATCTATATTATACACTAAATTTACACCCTGTCAATTACTTTTTTAAAATACTTGTCTTATCTTTATTTTCAGAAAAATATTTAACTGCATAGCTACATGTAATTCTTGCCTTTAGATTTCTCTTAACTAATTCATCATAAACTAAATTCATTAGTTTAGAAGCAATTCCCCTACCCCTTAAAGAGCCATCTACAAAGGTCCTATTGATATTTACGACTCCATCTTCTACTAAAGGAAATGTAACATAGGCAACGATATTCCCATCCTTATCCTTTAATGAAATAGAATCTAATTCTGTAACAATTTCAAATTCTTCCATGATGCCTCCTAATGTTTAATATAAATAAATGAATCTTCTTTTAAAAGAATAATATCTTCTTGCTTATCCTGATTAGAATCTAAAAAATGAATATCATTTTCATGAATATATCCAATTAAGATATTCTTCCCCTTGAAGCATTGATAGAATGATGATAATAATTCAGCCTTTGATGTAAACTTTAAATCACCATCCATCTTTACTAGCTTTTGACATTCAGAAATGACGATATCAAAATCTTCATCTCTATCCCCTAAATCTACGGTTAATAAATTATCAAAAAAGTTTCTTGAATCCTCATTCATTACTAATTGACAAATTAATAATGACATCATCTTATTTGAAATGATTGTATTATGAATATCAAAATCTTTAACTGAAGATAGATTTCTTGAATCTAATAATTCA
>Ga0247610_10008598_pt1 | contig 10371 bp, 7 predicted proteins | sample 174DNAGHGhighgp2_FD_193483 | JGI IMG/M metagenome (GOLD analysis project Ga0247610, IMG submission 193483) | Sheep rumen microbial communities from Palmerston North, Manawatu-Wanganui, New Zealand - 1742 DNA GHGhigh gp2 | ecosystem: Host-associated > Mammals > Digestive system > Stomach > Rumen ... | reverse complement strand
ATATGAAAGAATGGTTGGAAAGTTATCTTTCAAGGGGCAGAAGGACATTGTTGATGGTGACGCACGACCGGTTCTTCCTTGATCGCGTTTGCGACATAATCATCGAACTGGATAACCATACAATCTATACCTATCGTGGCAATTATGCCTACTATTTGGAAAAACGCCAACACCGTCTGGAGGTGGCACGGGCCGAAATCACACGCGCAAACAACCTCTACCGCCGGGAATTGGAATGGATGCGCCGTCAGCCTCAGGCAAGGGGACACAAGGCCAAATATCGCGAGGACGCTTTCTATGAATTGGAACGAAAAGCCAAACAACGCATAGAAGAGCGACAAATGCGCCTGAAATCCACCAATGTATATATTGGCAGCAAGATCTTCGAGTGCCAGTATGTGTCGAAAGCATGGGGAGACAAGGTGATGCTCAAGGACTTTTATTATAATTTCGCACGTTTCGAAAAGATGGGTATCGTGGGTAACAACGGTACGGGAAAGTCAACCTTCCTCAAACTGCTCATGGGGCATGAACCTGTCGATTCCGGCCGCTTCGACATAGGCGAAACCGTGCGTTTCGGCTATTTCTCGCAAGAAGGTTTGCAGTTTGACGAACAACAAAAAGTGCTTGATGTGGTGCGTGACATAGCTGACTACATCGACCTTGGTGGCGGGCGTCATTTCACCGCTTCACAGTTCTTGCAGCATTTCCAATTCACACCAGAACAGCAATATAATTATGTATACAAACTCAGCGGTGGAGAGCGAAGAAAACTATATCTTTGCACGGTTTTGATGCAAAACCCCAATTTCCTGGTGCTTGACGAACCCACCAATGACTTGGATATCCAAACGCTTCAGATATTGGAAGAATACTTGTCCGACTTCCCCGGGTGTGTCATCGTGGTGAGCCATGACCGTTATTTCATGGACAAGGTCGTGGATCACCTGTTGGTTTTCAAGGGTGATGGTGTCATCAAGGATTTCCCTGGCAACTATTCACAATATCGAGAATGGTGCAGCCTTAAAGAGAAAGAGGATTCTTCGGATGTGAAAGTGGAAAAACGTGTGAAACGAGATTACCACAACACCGACAAGAGGAAGATGAGCTACAAGGAGAAGATGGAATACGCTCGGTTGGAGGGCGAAATAGCATCGCTGGAGGAGGAAAAACGCAACATTGAAGCCATGCTTTGCGGTGGCACCAGCGATGTGGAAACCATCACAAGGATGAGCAAGCGTCTTCCCCTCCTCAACGATGAGCTCGATGAGAAGAGCATGAGGTGGCTGGAGTTGAGTGAGTTGGAATGACTACTTCATTGCTTCCAACACCTGGCTTGCAATGGCTTGCATGCCTTTCTTCGAGGGATGACCGTTGATTTTATGGATGTCGTGAAGGGCGATGCACGTCACGCCATAGTGCTGGCAGATGACCTTGCATGACTCCGTGATGTCATCACGTAATTCTGAGTTGAGGATGAAGTATACCTTTACATTGGGATACCGGAGGGTGACGTGGTGCAGCAAGTAGGCCATGGCAGGCCTGAACGTATAGAAATCTCCCTTCTTCCAATTCTCGTATTTGTATTCACCCACAGGCTCTCCTGCCCAACTGTCATTGGTCGCTCCAAAGATGAGGATGATGTCGGGGTTTCCAATGTTGTCCATCCTTGTAAGGAAAGAACGGTCTGTGTAGTCGTTTCCGTCGTATCCAAGATATCCGATGGTGCTCCCACTGTATGAGTTGTTGATGCAGAGCCGATACCCCCCTTGTTTGGCTACTTGCCACCACCATGTTTGTGTCACGTCGTCCACGTCAGTCCTGTCGCCGCTTTCTTCATAATACCACATCTCATTGGTTGAAGGTGTTACATAACCTTCAAAAGTGGAATAAGAGTCACCCAACACGGAGATGGAGGGGTTTTGGGCACAAACGCTCGATGCGTAGAGTGCGAGTAGCGCGATGATGAATGAATGTCTCATGGTTGTGAAAATATTGTTGGAGATGATTGTTAGAAAGGAGTTTCTGGAGGTGGTGGAGGGCCTAACGGGTCTGATAGGCCGTTCATCCTCGAACCGATGATTTCCCCTCCTTCCGTGGGTGGAATGTAGGCGTCTTCCGGATTGTCGAAACGGGTGTATTGTCCTCTGAAATGCAACAGTACGTCGCCGACGGCACCTTTTCTGTGCTTGGCAATGATGATTTGCGCCATGCCTCTGAGGTCGTTGCCATTCTCGTCGTGGTAAATGTGATAATATTCGGGACGATGCACGAAAAGCACCATGTCGGCATCTTGCTCTATGGCTCCCGATTCTCTCAAGTCGCTGAGTTGGGGGCGTTTCCCGCCGTCGCTGTCACGTTGTTCCACCGACCTGTTGAGCTGTGACAAAGCGATGATGGGAATGTCGAGTTCCTTGGCAAGTGATTTGAGCGAACGACTGATGGTGGACACCTCTTCTTGTCGGCTTCCAAAGCGCATGCCACTTGCGTTCATCAATTGAAGGTAGTCGATCATGATGATTTTCACATTCTTCTCTCTTGCCAGCCTCCTCGCTTTCGTCCTGAGCTCGAAAATGGAGAGGCCTGGGGTGTCGTCGAGAAATAGTGGCACTCCTTCCAGTTTCCTGATGTTCTTGTCGAGTCTTCCCCATTCCGCATCATCCAACTGGCCGTTCATAACTTTTTTACTGTCTATTTCACAAGTGTTGGATATGAGGCGGTTGACCAATTGCAAGTTGCTCATTTCCAACGAGAAGAAAGCCGTGGGAATGTGGTTGTCTACGGCAATGTTCTTGGCGATGGAAAGCGCAAAGGACGTCTTTCCCATGGCGGGTCTTCCAGCAAGGATGATCAAGTCGCTTTTCTGCCAGCCTGAAGTCATATCATCAAGTTTGGCGTATCCACTGGTGATACCCGTCAATCCTCCTGTATTGGCAGCCGCCCTTTGCATGACTTCAAGGGCGTTTTTCACGACAGGGTCTATCTGGGTGTAGTCCTGACGCATATTGGTCTGTGAAAGTTGGAAAAGCTTTCCCTCCGCCTCTTGCATCACCAATTCGATGTCGTTGCTTTCATCAAATGCTGCAGTTTCTATCAGGCTTGCATATGAAATAAGTTCTCGGGCCAGGAATTTCTGTGCCAATATTCTGGCATGATATTCAACGTGTGCGGAAGATGCGACATGTGCAGTGAGGTCGTAGATATACATTTGTCCACCTGCTTCTTCCAATGTCCCGTCTCTCTTGAGTTGTTCTGTGACGGTGATGAGGTCAACAGGGTGCTCATTGACGCTAAGTGTTTGTATGGCGGCAAACACTTTCTGATTGCGAGGCTCGTAGAACGTTTCGGGCTTAAGGATTTCACTGACAACAGTGAAAGCGTCCTTATCCACCATCAGAGCTCCCAGCACCAGCCTTTCTGTTTCTGCGGACTGTGGTGGCAAATGTCCCAGTCCTGGGTCAAATGCAACTGTTTTATTGGCAGTTTGCTTGCGGCTGCCATTATTGTTGTTGTTATTGGGCATGATAATAAGCTTTGAATGATAATGGATGGCAAAGTTACGAAAAAATGAGCGGAGAGCAAAAAGAACCAGACATTTTTTCCATCCCGATAAAGAGAAGGGAGACATGGTGGAAATGAAAAATTGCCAAACGAGAACTTGATGTCACCATTTCATATTCAAATAAATGATTGGATGACAGTCGGGCAATTTTAAAGGGGCTTGCCGCTAATGGCAAGCCCCTTTAATATAAGGTGTGGGTAAGATTAATCTTCTTCGGCGAGTTCTGCCTCATGCTGCTTGATGAGTTCCTGCTGGATGTCGTTGGGAACCAATTCGTAGCTTGAGAATGAAGTGGTGAACGAAGCACGTCCTCCAGTGATTGAACTCAACGCGATGCTGTAGTTGGCCAATTCCTTGAGAGGTATCTTGGCGTTCAGTTTCTGATAACCAGCCTCGCTGTCCATACCCATGATGATGGCGCGACGTCCTTGCAGGTCGCCCATCACGTCGCCCATATAGTCGGCGGGCACAAGTACCTCGAGGTCGTAGATGGGTTCCAACACCTTTGGTCCTGCATCTTTGAATGCCTTTGAGAATGCATTCCTTGCAGCAAGCATGAAGGAAAGTTCGTTGGAGTCCACCGAGTGCATCTTGCCGTCGTAAACGATGACACGCACGTCACGAGCGTAACTTCCTGTGAGAGGTCCTTGTTCCATGCGTTCCATGATGCCTTTGAGGATGGCTGGCATGAAGCGGAGGTCGATGGCACCACCAACCACGGAGTTGAGGAATACGAGTTTTCCACCCCATTCGAGGTCGATTTCCTCACGGCTCTTGATGTTCATCTTGAACTCCTGTCCACCGAACTTGTAAACCACGGGATCGGGCATGCCTTCGGTGTAAGGCTCCACAATGAGGTGTACCTCACCGAATTGTCCTGCACCACCTGACTGTTTCTTGTGTCGGTAATCAGCACGATTAACCTTTGTGATGGTCTCACGATACGGGATTTTCGGCTCTTCGTAGATGACAGCGATTTTCTCGTTGTTCTCCAGTCTCCACTTAAGTGTGCGGAGGTGGAATTCACCTTGTCCGTGGATGAGGATTTGCTTGAGTTCCTTGCTTTGCTCCACCACCCACGTGGGGTCTTCCTGCCTCATTTTGAGCACGGCAGCCATCAACTTCTCAGTGTCGCTCTCGTTGGCAGCCTTGATGGCGCGAGAATACTTGGAGTTGGGATATTTGATGAAATCGAAGCGAGAATCCACGTCTTTTGCGTTAAGGGTGTTGCCTGTCTTCACATCCTTGAGCTTGACGGTGCAGCCGAGGTCTCCAGCCTTCAACTCGTCAACGGGGAAGCGGTTGGAGCCAGCGCAAGCGAAGATTTGTCCCATGCGCTCCTTGGAACCACGATCGGCATTGGTGAGGTCGTCGCCTTGCTTCACTGTTCCGCTCATCACCTTGAAATAGCTCACCTCTCCGATATGCGGCTCCATGCCGGTCTTGAAAAAGAAGAGGCTCTCTGGTCCGTTGCTGTCGATGGTGATTTCATTTCCATTGGTGTCGACCACTTTTGGCATGTCAGTTGGAAGTGGCACCACATTGCCAAGGAATTCCATCAACCTTCTTACGCCCATGTCCTTGTTTGAGCAAACACAGAAAACGGGGAACATGCTGCGTGCGATGAGACCTTTGCGAATGCCTTCACGGATTTCGTCTTCGGTAAGAGTTTCCTCTTCAAAGAATTTCTCCATGAGAGCTTCGTCGTTCTCTGCAGCGGCTTCAATCAGAGCGGCGTGCAGCTCCTCTGCTTTGTCCATTTCCTCAGCGGGTATGTCTTCGATGATGGGAGCGCCGCCTTCGGGCTTCCATGAATATTTCTTCATCAACAACACGTCGATAAGCGCATTGAAGCCAGGACCTGTTGCGATGGGATATTGCACTTCCACGCATTTGCTTCCGAATGTCTCGCGCATGTTGTTCATCACGCTCTCGAAGTCGCAGTGCTCACGGTCAAGTTGGTTGATGAGGAAGATGACAGGTTTTCCAATTTTCTCAGTCACCCTGAAACTGTTCATCGTTCCCACTTCGGGACCATATTGGCCGTTTACCACGATGACAGCTTGGTCGGTGACGTTGAGTGCTGTAATGGCACCACCTACGAAGTCGTCGGAACCCGGGCAGTCAATGAAATTGAGCTTCTTGTTATTCCATTCCACTTGGAAGACAGTGGGGAACACGGAGTAGCCATATTCCTGCTCCACAGGGAAATAGTCGCTTACGGTGTTCTTGGCTTCAACGGTGCCACGACGTTTGATAACGCCAGCTTCATAGAGCATGGCTTCGGCAAGAGTCGTCTTGCCGCTACCCGCACTGCCAATGAGTGCGATGTTTCTGATTTCGTTTGTCTGATAGACTTTCATAAATGATATTGGTAGATATTAAGTGAAAATATTCTCATTTTCAAATTTGAGGTGTAAAAGTACTCATTTTTTAATGAACAGCCAAAATATTTCCGCTAAAACTGCTTTTCTTTACAAACATTTATGTATTATCAAGAAAAAAGGAAGGTATACAGGTTTGTATTTTGTGTTTTTTCTTGTTAATGTATGTGTAAAGTCTTACCTTTGCATGATGGCAGGTCTCTATATCCATATCCCGTTTTGTCAGCGGCGCTGCTCTTACTGTGGATTCTTCTCCACGACAGCCTTGGAATGTCGTGAGGCATACGTTGATGCCTTGTGTCATGAGATGCGTTTGCGTGGAGACGCCACCATACGTACCATCTATCTTGGGGGGGGCACACCATCCTTGTTGAAACCGTCGATGTTGCGGCAGTTGTTCACCAATATTAATGAGGTGTTTGCCGTCGACCCGGAAGCAGAGGTGACCATGGAATGCAATCCCGACGACGTGACCGACGAATATGCCCGTGTGCTATGTGAAGTAGGAGTCAATCGTGTGAGCATGGGTATACAGACGTTCTCCGACGACCGTCTTCGTTTTCTCAACCGTCGTCATGACAGCCGTCAGGCAATGGAAGCATTTGGCCGTTTGCGTCATGCAGGATTCACCAACATCAGTGTTGATTTGATGTTCGGCTTTCCTGGTGAGACACTTGCAGACTGGCATGACGACATCGATAGGGTTCTTGCGCTTGGCATGGAGCATCTTTCCGCCTACAGCCTTATGTACGAAGAAGGCACTCCGCTCTATCGGTTGCTGGAGAAAGGAGAGGTGGACGAGGTGGATGATGAAACCTACCTATCCATGTATGAGATGTTGGTGGAAGCTCTGTCAAAGGCCGGTTATGAACATTACGAGATCAGCAATTTCGCTCTGCCTGGCTTCCGCTCCCGACACAACAGCAGCTATTGGGATGGCACGCCATATATAGGCATTGGTGCGGGTGCCCATTCCTACGATGGCGACGTCCGTCAATCCAATGTTACGGATTTGGAGCGTTATATGGAGGCTGTTTCAAAAGACTCCCTCCCATGCGAGGTGGAAGTGCTGACTTTGACCGACCATTACAATGACATGGTCACCACTGCGTTGCGAACGAAAGAAGGTATCTGCTTATCGGATGTGGAAAGAAAGTTTGGACGGGCATTCTTGGATGACATGATGGAAAACTCACAACCCCACCTTGACGCTCAACGACTCGTTGTGGAACGAGGATTCCTCCATCTCACTTTAAAAGGCATCGCATTGAGTGACATGGTGATGAGCGACTTGGTTCGTGTATGACTTTAAACAACCCTTGAAAGAACAAAAGTATGGAACAGAAAAATGAAGTGTTTGAGAATTGGTGGCAGGCCAACAAACAGAAAGCTTTAGCCGAAGACCGCGAGTACCGTGAAGCGGTGGAAACTTACAAAATGAAATCAGGGGCAGACTGGCTCTTGTTCGGCATCCCCGTGGTGACGGGAATTGTTTGCGTGCAGCATCTTCCCATCAACCATGAGATACTGCGTTGGGTGGCAAGTATCGCCATCACTGTTGTCGTTTTCGTCATATGTGTATATGTCAAATCCCTCTCCCACCCTCACCGACCCATCAGCGACATCGAGGCAGACGTGAAAAAGCGTTGTTTGGAGGAATATCTTCGCACAGGGAAACTTGGAATTCAGGAAGGGAGAAGTGAGTCAAAGTAAACAAACGTTACTTTAGCCTGCATTATTCACTCGAATTTTCAATCAAATAGCGTAAATTGTCCTTAACACATAATTTCCATATAATTAATCATAAATTGGTGCGCACCAACATTTATGAATAATTGATGGATAATTGATGGTAATTCTTTGGCAAGCCCTGCGACAAAGTCGAGCGTGGGTAAAGACAAGTTTTTGCTATTGGAGAAATGAATTTCCATTAATAATTCAAGTTAGCTCCCCAATACCCACCTTATAACATATAATTCTTGCTTGGGCAAGCGTCTCCTTCGTCGCCGAGCGATCATATAATTAGTCATAATTTTCTGTGCGTTAGAATTTTTGATTAGTTTATGATAATTCTTGGATGAGCCAAGCGGCAAAGCCGAGCGCGTGTTCTTTATTATTCATCCCTATTTTTTTATCGTCACTATATAGAAATTCATCGCATTCATACGGATGATAATCGGAAGCATGCGGATAATCAAGCGGACTCAGTAAAAAAAATCGTCATAGGCAGACAAAAAAATCATAACATTGTAATACCGATTCTTTTTGTTTTTGGAAAAGAATCAGTAATTTTGCGCGAAATGCAGATGGTTATGAAAATACTTGTAGTAGACGACGAGTTGGATATCTGTGAGATACTCAAATACAATCTTGAGACAGAGGGTTATGAGGTCGACACAGCCTGTTCAGCCGAGGAAGCACTTGAAATGCCCCTACATGATTATTCACTCATTCTGCTTGACGTGATGATGGGGGAGATGTCAGGCTTCCAGATGTTGCGCAGGTTAAAAGACAACCTCTCTACATCACGGATTCCCATCATCCTTGTCACAGCACTCGACGATGAGGACAACCTGGTGAAAGGATTGAATATCGGTGCAGACGACTATATAGCCAAACCTTTAAGTATGAAAGAGGTGAAGGCCCGGGTAAGAGCCGTTCTCAGACGGTCAATCCAGCCCCGGCAAGACCAATCCCTTCCCGATGACAGCATGATTGTCTATGAGGGCCTGACGCTCGACATCAATGCAAAGACTGTCACTTGCGATGGTGAGAAGTTGGTATTTACCAAACAGGAGTTTGAACTACTCTCTTTTTTTCTCCAACATCCCAACAAGGTCTTTTCTCGCGAGGATTTGCTGAAGTATTGCTGGCCACAGGATGTGGTTGTGCTCGACCGTACGGTGGACGTGAACATTACTCGGCTTCGCAAGAAGATAGGCTGTTATGGCAAACAGATAAGGACACGTGTAGGTTATGGCTACAGCTTTGAGAAGTAAGTCATTCCAGCGCAATCTGTTGCTGAGTATTGGCGGCGTGTTTCTTCTTTTTGCCATCTGCTTCAGTGTTTATCAGTACCGTCGTGAAAAGGAATACAAGATCGACATCCTGCATTCGCGTCTTCAAATGTACAACTACGAGATGGTGCAGACGCTCGGTGAGGACAGCTTGACCAACAGCCGGTTGTTTCGGGATTATGTGGCTCGTCATCAGGTGGAAGGTCTCCGCGTGTCTGTGATAGACCAGAAAGGACGGGTTATCCTCGACAGCTACGACACCAATGTAGACTCGTTGGGCAATCACCTCCAGCGAATGGAAATCCGACAAGCGCTGCGTGTGGGCAATGGTTACGACATCAAGCGCATGTCGCAGTCCACCCACGAGACCTATTTCTATTCTGCCACACGCTTCGGCCATGTCATAGTACGTGCAGCCGTGCCCTATTCAGCGGAACTGACCCGCTCGCTGCAAGCCGACAACACCTACATCTACTTTGCCGTTGTTCTGACCTTGCTGCTGGGCATCGTGCTTTACTACATCACCCATCGCATCAGTCGTCACATCGGCTATCTACGCGAGTTTGCCGTCAAGGCAGAGGAGGGCGAGGAGCTCGACCATGAATTGGAGCGGCGTATGCCCCATGACGAGCTGGGCGACATCAGCCACACCATCATCATGCTCTATTGGAAATTGCGTCATTCGGAGGAAGAGAAGTTGCGCATCAAACGTCAGCTGACGCAGAATGCCGCCCACGAGCTGAAGACGCCTGCCTCCAGCATCCATTGGTATCTGGAGAGCATCCTCGACCATCCCGAGATGCCCGAAGAAAAGAAGAAGCATTTCCTGGAACGCTGTTATGCCCAGAGTGAACGTATGAGCAAGCTGCTACTCGACATGAGTGCCCTCGCCAAGCTTGACGAATCAGACGACCACAAGGCCATAACCCGGCAGTCATTTCATCAAGTTGATGTGTTGCAAGTCATTCAGAATGTGCTCGACGACACGTTTCCACAGCTCAAGGAAAAGGGTATCACGCCATCATTCCATGCGCCACGGCATATGGAAGTCTTAGGTGACCAAAGTTTGATATACAGCATTTTCCGCAACCTTGTAGACAATGCCATAGCCTATGCCACAGGGGCGTCACAACTAGAGATAAGATGCAGTGAGATAGAACAAGAAGGCCGCCATTTCTATGAGTTCACGGTAAGCGACAATGGACCGGGTGTAGAGTCGCATCACCTTGAGCACCTGTTTGAGCGTTTTTACCGCATCGACAAAGGTCGTTCTCGCAAGCTCGGAGGCACCGGCCTCGGCCTTGCCATCGTGAAAAATGCTGTTGCCGCTCATGAAGGCTCTACAACAGCCCTTGTCACTCCCGGCGGAGGACTCACCATCAAGTTCACACTCGCACGTTTTTAGCCC
>Ga0247610_10008597_pt1 | contig 10371 bp, 13 predicted proteins | sample 174DNAGHGhighgp2_FD_193483 | JGI IMG/M metagenome (GOLD analysis project Ga0247610, IMG submission 193483) | Sheep rumen microbial communities from Palmerston North, Manawatu-Wanganui, New Zealand - 1742 DNA GHGhigh gp2 | ecosystem: Host-associated > Mammals > Digestive system > Stomach > Rumen... | reverse complement strand
TGCCGTTTTGCAAATAATCCATAAACAACGCGTTTTTCTGCGTCAATTCGGCATTTTCAAAGTTTTTGAGCTTAAATAGAGCCTCATTTATCGCTTCCTCCGGCAATTTCGGATTGATTTGGTGGAGTGCATTTATCAACACTGGCTCATAAAGCGGCGAAGTAAAATCTCTATCTTCCACATCCGGCCCATAAACATGCGTATAGCCGAGTTCTTGAAACAGCTCTATAATTGAGTTTTCATACGCTTCTTCATTTACCGGATTTGTGTAGGTCATGATTTTTTCTCCTTTAAGCCCTTGAGAAATTCAGCCATTTTATCTTTACGCTCCTTATTATCTTTTATCAGAACACAGAATAAAAGCAACTGATAAAGTTCATCATACCAATTTTCAAGTTCTTCATCGGATAGACTTGTTGCTAAGACATTTTTATGTCTTCCCTCTGTATTATTATGGCGAATATCCAGATTATTAAGCATATTATTCGCTTTATCAAAATAATCATGAAATCCTTCTATTTCTTTATTTAATAGTGGCTCATATTCCTTTGCTATCCGGCGTAAAATATCTCTTTTTTCTTCCAGTTGTCCTTTTAATGATGCATGATGGTACATTAAAATTGCCATTGCCGTATTTTCAGAAGATATTTCCGCCACCGCTGTTGCTGCTGGATTTTTAGGTATTAAAATAACCATTTCTTCTTTTTCAAAGACATGTTGCTCATAATTTAAGTAGTCCAGCAATTTATCCATATTAGGATTTAACATATGGAAAGAATTTAGATAACTGTATGCATAATGATCTAATTTAGGAGCTACTCTATTTATAAACAAAATAAAAATATTTTTGTAATATTCTAAGCAAGTAAGAATATAATCTTCCGTAAAATTCGTTTTCTTATGTATATCATTTATTCCTAATTCCTGCCTCATATTTTTACAGCATACACAAGAGCCGCGGGCTTTCCACGTAGGAAAAATTTCATCAATCATATTTTCTAATGAATAATAAAGCGTCTGATATTGACTAAATCCGATACTCTGAGAATATTGTATGCATTTATCTTCAAAAAGAGCTGTTATTTTTTCAAATTCCAGATTTATATTATAATTGCTTTTTAAGATTTCAAAAATATTTTTACGTGCCATTACTTATTCTCCTCACTAAATGATAATTTATCGGTGGAAGTGAGAGCCGAAATATCCACGTTTGAAACATCAATTTCGCCACTCATGAGTTTCGGCAACAACGCATCCCGTATCGCCGCCAGTCTGGTGTTTTCTCGTTGATTGCTCTCATATAAATTCATCAAAGCTCCTATATCTTTTTCATAATCTGTTAAAATTTTATTTGTGGGAACTACAATCTCTGTATTTTTTAAATCGGTCTGTGTAATTAATGGCTGAGTAGAACCTCTATTCATTGCTGTATAATTAATTGTTTTCAAAATTTGATAACAATATTCATAATACTTACTTAAAATAACAAGAGTATTATCGGATGGCCAGCATGGCTCATTGAATCTCTGAACAACACCATGAGTTCCGACTCTTCCTGTAATTAATATCCTGTTTGAGTACAATAAAGAATTCGTATACCCCATCACACAAGATGCACCAATCAGAGGAATGCAAAATTCATCATTAATATTATTTTGTTTTGCAAGAGGACGTTTACCACTTGTAATTTCAGCAATATCTCCTAACTTGCCAACTTTCCAATCTTCCGGCATTGTGCCGCCGAAAGGTTCAAAATCCACAAACCATGACTTAAACAGAGCCTGAGCCTGTTGTTCTAAATTATTATTTATCTTATTATTTAGCTCGATTTTATCATCCAACGCACCTAACACCCCCGCAATCTTCTTCTGAATCTCAAGCGGAGGAAGAGGAATTCCAAATTCTTTCAATGGATTTATAAATAAACATTGTTGAACAGCACCCTCAGCAGAATATTGTAAAATTTTTTTCTTATTATTTAAGCTATAAAACAAAAATTCAGAGGTAATATATTGTGGATTTGGTTTAAATATTGCAACACTTCTCTGAAATTCATATAAAGGGGTGTCTTCTTTTATAATTGCTGTTTCGCCAATAGTTCCTACCGATGAAAGTAAAACATCTCCTTTTGCTGTATGAGTCCTCTTTCTCAAGTTATCTAAGGTCGTTTTATTTATTTTTCTTTCATTATCTCCGATAATAATCGTACCATTTTTTATATTTTTACAGCTTAAAAGGTAAAAATATCCATTGACGTCATCTTTGACAGTATTATGTACACCATCAGTAATTTGCAAACAAACATCTCCTAATTTAACCTCTTGCCATTTAGTCATCATGATTTATCTCCAAGAGAATGCGAGAAAGATTATTACCTGAAATAATTTTATTTTTTCTGAAATATTTATATTCAATATTTTCTTTGTTTTGTGTTAAATTTATATACAAACCTAATTGATATTTATATTCGCCTTTTGAACAAGTAAATGCTGATAATTTTGCAAAGTCCTCGTCATCAGTTGAGTGATTCTTTTTAATTTCAATAGCTAGAATATTATTATATTTATTTGTTGTTTGATTGTTTTGACCTCTCTTATGAAGAATTATATCAGGTTTGCAAACTTCATTATACGAACGCGTACCTTTTCGGGCTAAACATTCTTGATTTGAACAACTTTCACAATTTCTAAAAGCTCTCTTGGAATCATGAAAATTTCTATTATATTCCACATCAACTCTATATCCATTTTCTGAATACCATGGATACAACATCAGATAATTTTCAAGATAATGAGCTATACGGTGTGAGATATCTTGTTCATGAACATCATTTTGTATTAAGTAATAATCTCGTTCATAAACCAACTCAACACTTTGTTTTAATATTTTAATGACTGTATTTAAGTTCATATCTTATTATCCTAATTTAACTTCTTGCCAGTTAGTCATTCTTCTGTTCCTGCGATTGTTTTTGCTCATCCATCCAATCGAGTGTTGCTTTCATTAAGAATGCAATATTTTCTAACCTGTCTTTATCGTAAGGATCTCGATGAATTCTAGCCTCTTTATAAACGTCTATCAAAAATTTCATTTCTTCTTTTGAGCGGTTTTCAAAAGGGTGTTGCAATAGCATAGAGATTATGCTTTCAGATATTTTAATTGCAGATTTATAGCGTTCTTGTCTCATATCAAAATTGTTCATTAAATAGTTATTGAAACCACGAAGCTCTGCAATAACCATACCGGCAACTGCTCCGGCAGTAAATGAACTTAAAGTAATGCTATTTTCCATTTTTATTTTCTCCAGTATCAAGAACATTTTCTTCGATTTTATTTTTAGCTTTGTTTCTCATTTCGCATATTTTATTTCTTCTTTCTTGCAAAAGAGCGGGCTGGACATATATTTCATCTAATAAATCCCTAATAGATGCTAGACAAATACTCAAATCATCTGATGACAACTCTGCCCATGAATCCTCATGAACCTGATCACTTGTAATACCTGCAATATCTTCTAGTGGTTCAATAAAAACTTTTAATTCGGGATGATACTCTTTTAATGCCGTTATACAATCAGAGTAGTGTTCATATCCTAATTCTTTTAATGATAACTTCGTTTTTTCTGCTTTTTTATTTAATTGTTCGGATAATAGTGTATAGATTAATTTTCTTAAACAAGCCGAAGCTCCTGTTTTTAAATTCGCTTTTTTACATTCTTGAGCTTCGTCGAATAGTTCTCTCATTTGCTTTGGGATACGTTCATCCATCGTAAAATAAGAACTTGGAATACTATGAAAAATCTTAGAATCTATATCATCATCCCACTTAATTTGGAAACAATTATCGACAACCGAACCAGACGTAAAAGAATTATATACAATTCCTATTTTAGGATTACTCCACTTTGTCGCTAAAGAATCAGAATATATGAAATGCAGAGATATCTTGTGACATCTATTACATTCCACAAATACAGCACATCCCTTTTTACTATTATTAATATCATATTCTATAGCAGCTACTATAGTATATGTGGCATTGCGTAATTTACAAAAAGGACAATTAAATGCATTATGATCAATAAAATATTTATTATTTAAGTCGGAATTATTTACCATCGTCTAAGTCTCCTAGTCCTCTCTACTCATATACCACCTTTTGAGCCAGCAAAATAAGCTGTTTTAATAAGTTCTTTAATTTATTTCTATATTCAGCGGAGTTATTATGCTCTGATAGATAAGAGGCATAAAGGCTTGCCGCAGAATGTGGTATTGATACACCTGTATAATTAATCGGATTTGGTTGATTAAAATAATTATGAGGCATAAAGGGATTTGAAAAATAAGACATATAACCACCATTATAAGCCTCATCTACCATTTTTATTGTGGAATCTGCGTATTTTTCAAAGGCCTCATACAAATCCTTATCCAAATTTTCATTTGCCAACAAGTCAACTCCTTTGCCGAGGACTTCAAGTAATTCTTTTAATGCTTTTTGTTTGCTACTATCAAACATTACTTATCCTCCTTTTCTTCTTTTGGTTCTTCTTGTTTAGCTTTCTCTTCCGCTTTTTTTGCGACCAATTCATCGAAATTGGTCTTATTTTCTTTTTGCTCTTCAACAGTTTCCGGATTTAACTCAGCACCACCTGGCAGTTTTGTCATACGGGAGAGCATACTACGAATATCTTTCCTAAAAACATATATACACACAGCAACCAAAAACGGCCAAGCCAAGTGCTCACATAATCCTAAAATGAAACTTTGCCAAGGGTACATCCTAAATCTCCCAGCCGATGGCTTTTAATTTTTCGCGGATTTCGTTTTGGAGAGTGTCGGACTGCTTAAACATCTCCGAAAGTTCTCCGGTCAGGCGTTTCATTTTCTCTTCAAACGGCTCGCCGTCATCTTCCTGTTCCTCAATACCGACATAACGTCCAGGGGTTAAAATATAATCCTGTGCCGCAATTTCTGCTGTTGTTGCCACCGCGCAGAAACCTTTGACATTTTCCAACTTGCCATTTTGAAATGCTGTAAAAGTATCTGCCAATTTTTTAATATCTTCGTCTGTAAAATCGCGGTGTTTGCGGTCAACCATATACCCCATTTTACGCGCATCTATAAATACAGTGCGTCCTTTTTGTTGTTTATTTTTGCTGATAAACCACAGCGTTACCGGAATTGTAACGCTATAAAATAGTTGCGGCGGCAGGGCAATAATACCCTCTATCAAATCGGCTTCAATGATATTTTTTCGGATTTCACCTTCGCCGCTGGTTTGCGTTGAAAGCGCACCGTTTGCCAACACTAAACCGATTTTTCCATTCGGTGCGAGGTGGTGTATCATATGCTGAATCCATGCATAGTTGGCATTACCGGCCGGCGGCGTGCCATATTTCCAACGCACATCATCAAGGAGCTTGTCTTGTCCCCAGTTGGAAAGGTTAAAAGGTGGATTGGCCATGATAAAATCAAACTTTTCGTGCGGGTGCAGGTCATTAAAAAATGTATCGGCTTGATAAGGCCCAAAATCAGCATCAATTCCGCGAATAGCCATATTCATCTTGGCCATTTTCCAAGTATCGGCATTAGATTCTTGTCCATAGACCGAGATTTTATCCCGATTGCCGCCATGTGCCTGCAAAAATTTAACTGACTGAACAAACATTCCACCGGAACCACAGCAAGGGTCATAAACGCGGCAGTTATCAAACGGTTTCAATACTTCCACAATGGTTTTAACAATGCTTGACGGCGTGTAAAATTCACCGCCTTTGGTGCCTTCGTATGCGGCAAACTGGGCGATACAGTATTCATAAGTGCGCCCGAGCAGGTCTTTATCCTCATCCGTTTCCGACATATCAATATTATTGGTAAAAAGGTCAACTACATTTCCCAAAACACGTTTATCAAGGTCTTGATTGGCATAATTTTTCGGCAGAACATTTTTAAGGGTTTTATTTTCGGCCTCTATTGCCCGCATGGCTTCATCTATAACCATACCGATTTCCGGTGTATGAGCGGCTTCAGCAATTTTGCTCCAGCGTGCGGCTTGAGGCACATAAAATATACCTTCCATTGTGTAGGCATCTTTTTCGTCCTCAAAACCATCGCCCTCGGCAACAAGCTGATTATAACGCTTTTCAAAGGCAAATGAGATGTAGCGCAGAAAAATAAGCCCGACAATTACCTTACGATAATCTGCCGCCGGAATATGTCCCCATAGCTCACAAGCCGCATCCCAAATTTGCTTTTCAAAACCAATATTGGCGTTATTTTTTCCTGCCATTTTAGACCTCTTATTATTGTAACCTTTACAAACTAACGCATAAACGCATTTGCTACATGATATTCGCTATGGTGTTAAGAGTCAAAATAAATATAAAGATTTACTCTGGAATCTATCGCAACAATTCTTAAAAATGGAGACTTAAAATGAAAGAAGCAGTTATAAATGAAATAATTTTGGAAATGCAATCAAAAGTAGATAACGGTCAATTGATTGAATTAAAGAGCGCATTAGAACGGATATTTTATAAATACGAAATTAAGGAAAAGATTGATTTTGAAGACACAGAAATATCAAATGCGTCATATATTGAACTATTTCTATCGGCGAAAAAAATTGAGGGATGCTCTCTAAAATCAATAAAATATTACAATGCTACAATTACTAACATGCTGAAAATCGTAAATAAAAATATCAAACAAATTGTAACCGATGATTTACGTACTTATTTAACAGACTATCAAATAAATAATAACTCAAGCCGAGTTACCATCGACAATATACGGCGCATATTATCTAGCTTTTTTGCATGGCTTGAAGATGAGAATTACATTATCAAAAGTCCGGTGCGTCGGATACATAAGGTTAAAACCGGCACCAATATCAAAGAAACATATTCAGATGAAATGTTGGAACTAATGCGGGATGAATGTGGAAATCTACGTGATTTGGCTATGATAGATATGTTAGCCTCCACCGGAATGCGCGTTGGAGAAATGGTGTTACTTAATCGCGAGGACATAAATTTTACGGAACGAGAATGTGTGGTATTTGGGAAAGGCGATAAAGAACGAATTGTATATTTTGATGCCAGAACAAAAATTCATTTACAGAATTATTTGGAAAGCCGGACAGATAGTAATTCCGCGCTGTTTGTATCCTTAAAATCGCCATATAACCGTTTAGAAATTAGCGGAATTGAGGTTAGGCTTCGTGAGCTTGGATTGCGTTTGAATATTCCAAAGGTGCATCCGCATAAATTCCGCCGGACACTTGCAACAATGGCCATTGATAAAGGTATGCCAATAGAACAGCTTCAAAAATTGCTCGGTCACTCAAGAATTGACACAACTTTGCAATACGCAATGGTTAAACAGAGTAATGTTAAGCTCGCCCACCGCAAGTTCATTGGATAAATAATAATTTAGAACAACAGGCTCAGGCACTGTTTAAGTCATGGTTTGTGGATTTTGAACCTTTCGGAGGCACAAGGCCTGAAGATTGGGAAACAGAAAAACTGGATAAATGCACCAGTGAAGTTATTAGAGGATTTACATCAAAATATGTCGAGAAAAGTAATTTAATTAACCTAAACCAAAAAGTAAACAAAGGACAATATTTAGAAAAGCAATATTATAAATTTTTAGATGAAACAATTTCAGTTCCTAAAGAAAAATATGCTCATAAAAAGGATATTCTTCTAAATTCTTTAGGGCAAGGAACTTTAGGACGAATACATTTTTGGTATGAAACATCAACAAATGTAGTTGTAGACCAGCATATTACGATAATTAGAGCTAAAAAAGGAGTATCCGTAGCCGAATATTTATACCTATTACTTAGCTCTTCAAAATATACAGATTATTTTGAAAGCTGCATAACAGGAACTACAGGAATGCTTATGTTGAATATATCAGCTGTTCGAAATGCAGACATTATGCTTCCATCTATCGAAATACAAGAAAAATTTGCTAATACTGTTGAAGCTTTGTATGAAAAAATTGAACAAAACAATCAAGAAAACACCAGACTGGCGGCGATACGGGATGCGTTGTTACCGAAACTCATGAGTGGCGAAATTGATGTTTCAAACGTGGATATTTCGGCTCTCACTTCCACCGATAAATTATCATTTAGATGTCGATCACCACCAAAGAAGATATCATATCATTTCTCCCGTTATTTTCCTCTTGGTTCGGTCATTTGTGACTTTTTTATTCGGCAATTTGTGGAATTTTTTGCGTATTTCTGCACTTTTTCTGCATTATTTACTGGATATAATGTTATTTCCAAGCATTCATTGTGTTGTGTTAACCAGATAGAAAGGATACGAAAATGACAACACAAAAGAAGAGCTCACAAGCGAAGACCACAACAAAAAAATCTACCTCCAAGGCTAAAGTAGAAATCAAAATAGAACCGGTAGCACTAGACCACCGCGATAAAACCGCCTTTATGGTTGTGATGCTTAGCCGCCCGGAAGGTGCAACCTTAAAAGAGATGGCCGAGGCCCTTGGATGGAAAGAAAACTCCATACGCGGTGCAATGTCAGCTTACGCTAAAAAGACCGGTGGATTCATCGCCTCCGAAAAGAAAGACGGCATCCGGACTTATTACCTTAAGACCCACGCTTAAATTACCATCCAATAAAAAAGGGGCTGATTACCGGCCCCTAAATTATTTCGTGTTTAAGCCAATTATTTTATGCTGATTTCAAATCTTTGGCTTTCATCTTTGGGTTTGCTTTTTAAGACCCCGTTGCGTTCCAGTACCTCGGCTATTTCATCCCGGTCGCCGGTCCAGCTGAGGTAGCATTCACCGTTCTTTTTTAGCTCAGCGGCATCTTGGTGGTAGTAAAAAACAACTTTCTTTGCATCCATCGGTATGGCGGCCCAGCCACAACTTTGACAGCAGTAAAAGTCCTGTCTTGCAAAGTATCCTAATTTACGGAGTTCTCTAAATGCTTTGTTGAGGTTTTCTTTTTTGTTCATCATGTTGGTATCCTTTCAAGAATTGTTAATATACAATTCAATGAATGCTTGGATTTCAAACTATATCCAGTCATTTCTGCATTATAAGGGCTAATTTTTGCATTATTTTTCTACTTAAAATCAGGTGACCAGCCCGATTTCAAAAGTGACCAGCCCCCGATTTTTGAAATTAGTATAACTATTTGATTTTTATATATTTTTAAGGCGTACCCGACCAGCCCGATTTTTTCTGTTTTACTAAAAAAATGGTGCGGCTTGCGGCCCCGCATATGAAAAATCGTTAGGAAGGACCCGTACTGGTGGGTGACCAGCCAAGTGACCACCCAAAATTACAAAGTGACCACCCAAAATTTTTCAAAATCAGTATAAGTTATTGATTTTATTATATTTTTAGGTGACCACTGACCACCCAAAATTTTTGTGTTTCACTAAAAAAATGGTGCGGCTTGCGGCCCCGCATATGAAAAATCGCCAGGAAGGACCCGCGGCAGATCTGCAGGTCGGATGCCTGCCTCTTGACTGCAAAAGAATGAACCGTCACAACCATTCTCCCGTTTTTTCACAATGATATAACGCAAAGTGCCAGCCGTCCAATCGACGCCCCTTTTTATTACACCAGCCGGTGCTGTAATAATGGTCGAAAAAGCGGTCGACATCTACATTCAAATCTTTCTCTGCCACATACCGTCTCACTTCATTCTCATCCGGCGGAAATTCATTAAAATGGTAGGGAAGCGCATTCTTTACTTGCTGAGCAAATATACTGCCTATCGAACGCAAACCGCCGTTTGAGTTATTTGAAAAAACTTGAGGCCGGTATAAATTTTCTTTCCTTATAAAATTATTCCCTTCTTTACTTTCTTTATTCGTGGACTCATCCGGGATTTGTTCGGGATTTTCTGAGGGCTGAGGTCGGGCGGACTTTCCTTTTTTCTTATCCGGCAAACTCATATATTTCAAGTAATTGGGCAACTTTATAAGTAGGGCGTTACCGATACGAACGGTCTCCACTTCATGAATATCTTTCAGCTTCTTTAAGAGGCGCTTGATTTCATCTCGGGACTTATTCAAAGCATCTGCCAAATGCTGATAACTGGTAACAAGCTCGCCTTTTTTAACCTGATGTGTTCCCCAGAGGCGCAAAGTATAGTTTGCCCGCATTAAGAGATAGGTAAACAGCTTCCAAGCCGCATCATCATAAAAAAGAGGCCAATTAACAAACTCGCGGTCCAACATAATGTAGCCGTTACCGGACGGAATTGTGTCCTGAAACGAGAAAGAGAGAGATATCGGGTGTATCACTTTTTTCATGAAAACCTCCTAAATTTCCGGGAAACCGTATAACTTGCGCTGTTCTGCCCAAATCGGC
>Ga0247610_10008596_pt1 | contig 10371 bp, 9 predicted proteins | sample 174DNAGHGhighgp2_FD_193483 | JGI IMG/M metagenome (GOLD analysis project Ga0247610, IMG submission 193483) | Sheep rumen microbial communities from Palmerston North, Manawatu-Wanganui, New Zealand - 1742 DNA GHGhigh gp2 | ecosystem: Host-associated > Mammals > Digestive system > Stomach > Rumen ... | reverse complement strand
CAGCTACATATTACGGAATGGATCCGGAGACGCTTCTTTCCTATAACGGAATGACGGTTGACGATTATATCGCCATGTACAGCTATCCCCAGCTCCTCAGCGATGCCGCACTTTACTGCATAGCTGCGGATAACGGAATGCTTCCCACCGAGGAGGAATATGCTCAGATGATGAGCGACTACATCGCAGAGAGCGGAATGTCACAGGATCTGGTTTTTGCCGAGCTCTCGGAGGAGCAGTACAGAGTATACTTCCTTGAAGAGAAGGTCATGGATTATCTCAAGGAATTATATGTTACAAAATAATGCTTGACCCTTCCCCATGGGCATGCTTAATATTTTAGAAAAATGATCACAGTGATAAAGTTTATCGCAAGAGGTTAGATTTATGAAACTTACAGAGATCAGAGATTTATACAAGGATACAGAGTCTTTTATCGGCAAGGAGATCACGGTCGGAGGCTGGATCCGCACAAACAGGGATTCCAAGACCTTCGGATTTATCGTGCTCAGCGACGGAACCGATTTCAGGACCCTTCAGGTGGTGTACGGGGACCAGATCTCCAACTTCGATGAAGTGGCTCATTTCGGAGTGGGAACCGCCGTTGTTGCAAGAGGCGAGATCGTAGCGACTCCCAATGCAAAGCAGCCCTTCGAGATGCAGGCTAAGGAGGTCGTCCTTGAGGGATCTTCACCCTCCGATTATCCTCTTCAGCCCAAGCGTCATACACTTGAGTATCTCCGCACCATGACCCACTTAAGAGCACGTACCAATACCTTCCAGGCAGTGTTCAGGGTAAGGAGCGTCATCGCATTTGCAATCCACAGCTTCTTCCAGGAGAGAGGCTTCGTATATGTACACAGTCCCATCATCACCGGAAGCGACTGCGAAGGTGCCGGAGAGATGTTCCAGGTTACCACTCTTGACCTCAACAACCTTCCCAGAACTGAGGACGGAAAGGTTGACTATTCCAAGGATTTCTTCGGAAAGCCCACCAACCTCACCGTATCCGGACAGCTCGATGTAGAGACCTATGCCTTTGCGTTCAAGAAGGTATACACCTTCGGTCCCACATTCCGTGCGGAGAATTCCAATACCACCCGCCATGCAGCGGAGTTCTGGATGATCGAGCCCGAGATAGCATTTGCAGAGCTTTCCGACAACATGGAGATCGCAGAGGATATGCTCAAGTATGTCATCAGATATACCCTTGAGCACGCTCCCGAAGAGATGGCTTTCTTCAACCAGTTCATAGACAAGGGACTCCTGGAGAGACTTGAGCATGTTGCTAATTCCGAATTCGGAAGAGTTACCTATACCGAGGCGATAAAGCTCCTTGAAGAGCACAACGATAAGTTCGACTACAAGGTAAGCTGGGGATGCGATCTCCAGACCGAGCACGAGAGATATCTCACCGAGGAGATCTTCAAGCGCCCCGTATTCGTTACCGATTATCCTAAGGAGATCAAGGCCTTCTACATGAAGCAGAACCCCGACGGCAAGACCGTGGCTGCCATGGACTGCCTTGTACCCGGTATCGGAGAGATCATCGGAGGAAGCGAGAGAGAGGCTGACCTTGCAAAGCTTGAAGCCCGTATGGATGAACTCGGACTTAATAAGGAAGATTACGAATTCTACCTTGACCTTCGCCGCTACGGCTCAGCACGTCATTCAGGATTCGGCCTTGGCTTTGAAAGATGCGTGATGTATCTCACCGGAATGGGCAATATCCGCGATGTCCTTCCGTTCCCCAGAACAGTAGGCAACTGCGAACTCTGATGTAATGTGATCAAAGCCATATGTCTGTCGCTTCGGCGCGAAGATGACATATGGCTTTTTATTTTTGAACATATATTTATAAAAAAAGTGTAAAGTTTTAATAACTGCACTCCGATAAAGTAAGTGTAAGGTGTGAAAAGCCTTACAATACGTGGAAAAAGGAGGCAAAAACCCAATGCGTATAGAGAGTTATTCACAGATCCAGAGCCTGTACCAGACTTCAAGGGTCTCGAATACCCCTAAAGCAAAGACTGCACCTGTGGGAACTGACAGAGTATCCATAAGCAGTATAGGCAAGGACATGAAGACTGCCAAGGATGCACTTAAGGCATCACCGGATGTAAGGCCCGAGCTTGTGGATTCGGTCCGCTCAAGAGTCCAGGACGGCACATACAGTGTCAGCGCTGAGAGCTTTGCTGACAAGTTACTTAAGAAATATCAGGAATTGGGGTAAAGCGTGGCTAGTCTCGTAGAAAATCTTATTACCGTACTTTCGGAAGAATGCGATGAATATGATATCATTCTCGGACTGGCGCGCTCCAAGACCCCGGTCATCGTGGCAGGCAACCTCGATGAACTTTCAAGGATCACGGAAGATGAACAGTCGCATGCCGACAGGCTGCAGAACCTCGATAACAGGAGGTCCAAGGTTACTGCCGACATAGCGAATGTTATAAACAGGGACGTTAATGACTTGAAGCTTAATATACTTATCGGCTTGCTGGACAGGACTCCTGCAGAGCAGAAGAGGCTGTCCGAGGTTTATGACAGGCTTAAGACCGTAGTACATGAACTGGCAAGAGTCAACGATCAGAACAGCGAACTCCTGAAGAGTTCCCTCGAAATGGTTGAGTTCGAGCTCAATCTTCTCAATTCACTCAAGGCCGCTCCGGAAACGGCTAACTATTCGAGGAACAGCTACACCGGAGGTACCCTCGGAGTTACAAGATCAGGCTTTGACGCAAAACAATAGGAGAGATCAATATGTCCCTGTGGAGTGACCTTTCCCTGGGTGTCACGGGACTTCAGGCCAGCACCAATGCGTTAAATACCGTTGCGCACAACATCACCAATGCTGATACTGAAGGATATACCAGACAGCAGGTAGAATTAGACGACAGAAAGTACATAACGGTCTCCAAGACGGCGAGCTCTATTTCATATCAGCAGACCGGACTTGGAGTTTATTATTCCAATGCCAAGCAGGTCAGGGATTATTTCCTTGACAAAACATACCGCACCGAGCTTGGAAGACAGGATTTCTATGAGGTTTCCAAGAGTACCCTCAATGAGATCGAGGATCTTCTCGGTGAGCTTAACGGTGCTTCATTCCAGGAATCCATGTCCGACCTCTGGACCGCAGTTCAGGAGCTGACCAAGGATCCCTGTAATTCTGTTACACAGGGCACCCTTGTAAGCGAGGCCTCGGAATTTCTTGACAGGGCAAAGAGCGTATACAAGGATCTTGCCGGCTATCAGGACAATATCAACTATCAGGTACTTCAGAATGTCAAGACCATCAATGCGTATGGAAGACAGATCCTGGAGCTTAATTCCACCATTCAGAAAATAGAACTTGGAAACGAGAAGGCGAACGACTTCAGGGACCAGAGAAATCTGATCCTTGATAAGCTGTCGTCTCTTTGTAATATATCCTATAAAGAAGACCAGTATGGCTCTGTTGCCGTACAGATCGAGGGCGAGGACTTCGTAAAGGGCTCCCTGTGCTATGAGATGTGGATAGACATCGATTCACAGACAGGCTTCTACACCCCTTACTGGCCCCAGAATTCCAACTATTCTGTCATTCCCGGCGGAGATCCCAGGAATACGGATGATACCATCTTTTCAACAGACGGTAAGAAAGGCGACCGCCAGTACCGTATAGATTCCGCTAAGGTATTCGATCTTAGCAAGCCCATCTCTTCCGAGACCGGCACCGATGTCGGAAAGCTGAGAAGCCTTCTCTATGCAAGGGGAGATCACAGGGCAGATTATACGGATATCAGCCATTACGACAAGATCAAGGATTCCGTTCTGATGAACGTTCAGGCAGAGTTCGACCAGCTTGTTCACAATGTGATGACCGGTGTAAACGGGGTGCTGGAGCAGGCAGCAGGCGTTAAGACCGTTAGTGCAGACTCTGCAGATCCTGCAGACCTGGCTGTTTTCAACCAGCTTAAGGCAATGGACCAGGCAGAGGGCAAGTGGTACGACGGCAAGGAATATAAGATATACAGGGATGTGGACGACGGACGCAATTATATGGAAAGTGCCGACGGATCACCCCTTCAGCTCTTTGAGAAGAGTACCACCGACGGATATACAAGAATGGATCTTGGGGGCAGCTCCTACTGGGTTTACAACGAAGAGGAGATCCCCAGGTACAATAACCGCGGACAGGTCATCGATTCTACCGGCAATATAGTGGATCCCGACCGTCTCACACAGCTTAAGTACAGTCTGTATTCCATCACCAATACCCGCGTTAACCAGAAGCTCCTTCAGACCCCGTCGCTCCTTGGATTCAGACTTCCCGACGGTTCAGAGGATGTGGCTACGATGGATGCGCTGAAGAGGGTATTCAGTGAGGAAAAGTACAGACTCAATCCCGATGTGATCAAGAGAGTCAACCTGACGGATTACTACAGTGACCTGGTAGCCCAGGTATCCAACTCAGGATATATGTTTAACAGCATATATGAGAATCAGGCCAAGACAGTTTCGGCGGCAGAAAGTGCCAAGGATCAGGTTGAGGCGGTCTCATCGGATGAGGAACTCAGCAATATGATCAAGTTCCAGAGTGCATACAATGCTTCATCGAGATTCATCAACGTGGTGGATGAGATGATGGAACACCTTATAACAGCCCTTGCATGACAGGATTTTTAACGGGGAGACCTTAAGTCTCCCCTTATTTTTACCGATATATTAGGTGTATTGGAGGAATTCTATGAGTTCACAATTTTTCGGTCTGAATATCGCATATTCCGGATTGCTTGCAGCTAATGCCAATCTGAACACCACCGCTAACAATATATCTAATGTACAGACTGAAGGGTACAGCAGACAGGCCGTTGATACACAGGCAGCCTTTCCCATACGTACCTTTGAGGCATACGGCTGTGCCGGCGCGGGCGTCGATACACTTTCCGTAGAGCGTATCAGGGACGGATTCTACGACCAGAAGTACTGGAACAACAATTCCAAGCTGGGCGAGTACAATATGAAGCAGTACTACATGAGAGAATTCGAGGACTACTTCTATGATACCGGCACCAACGGCGGATTTGCCCAGATCTATGACAAGCTGATGATCACAGCACTTGAAGAGATCATGAAGGATCCCGGCTCCTCCAACGCAAAGAGCCAGTTCGTGGGATTTGCGGGACAGCTTACAGATTATTTTAACCAGGTATCCGGTAATATCCAGAACATTCAGAAGGATGTTAACTCGGAGATCAAGGTAAAGATCGATGACATCAACTCCATCGCAGGAGAGATAGCCACCCTGAATGAGCAGATAACCACCATCGAGATGGGCGGACAGAAGGCTAATGAGCTCAGGGACAGAAGAGATCTTCTGGTGGACAGGCTTTCAGAGATAGTGGATGTAAAGACAGAAGAGTTTCCTGTCTATGACAAGAACGATATGACAAGAGAAACCGGTGCCTACAGGTTTGTCGTCAAGATTGCAGGAGGGCAGCCTCTTGTAGATGCCAATGAGCACAACGATCTTGTGTGCGTGGCACGTGAGGATTATGAGAAGGTCAACATGACCGATGTGAACGGACTCTACGATGTGTACTGGGAGAACGGAGAGAAGTTCAGACTCAGCAATGCAAGCCTCGGCGGAGAACTCAGGGGACTTATCGAGATCAGGGACGGTAATAACGGGGAGTACTTCAACGGAACCGTAACAGAGACCGCGGTAAACGGGTACACGGACAGTGAAGGCGGACTTCACGATACGGTAACGGTTCAGGTAAAGGATGAGTTCCTTACCGATCTGAATAAGAACAACATGTCCGACCAGGGCGGCATCATCAATCTCGGCAACACCGAATATTACTATGATTCATGGTCCTATAATGTAGATATAGACGCTGCAGGCAATGCGACCTACACATATAAGTTCGTACTCAGTAATGATACCGAACTGAACGGCAGACACGTGACGAATGACCGTGTCGGCAAGCCCGCCAAGATAGGCGAGAACATCGATTATGAAGGTGTTCCCTACTATATGGGACAGCTCAATGAGTGGGTCAGGACCTTCGCACAGAAGTTCAATGATATCCTTAAGAAGGGCGATGACAATACCGGTACCATAATGTTCACCGGCAACATGAAGACCGAGGATGACCAGTATCTCTATCCTGAACAGAATGCTGACGGATGGAGGAACGATACACTTCTCAGGGCGTATAACTCCAGAAATCCTCAGGAAAGAGAGACTACATGGGGACAGTCGGTGTCGGTCGATGTATCCGATGACAGCTATTACAAGCTCACCGCTGAGAATTTCTCGATCCTTACCGCCATGGTCAATGATCCGACCCTTATGACCAATAAGTTCAAAAAGGGAGACGGAGTCGAGCAGAATGACCTGATCGAAAGCCTGAAGAATATGACCGGTGAGAAGGATCCCCTTTCCTTCAGAGGAAGTAACCCCTCGGCGTTCCTTGAAGGCGTGCTCTCGGATGTGGCCCTGAACGCAGCAAGTGCCAATACGGGAGTTGCAAGCTATGAATCGGTACAGCAGGCCATCGGAAATGTAAGGCTTTCTGTTTCCGGAGTGGATGAAGACGAAGAGGCCGTGAACCTTGTGAAGTTCCAGAATGCTTACAACCTTTCATCCAAGATGATCTCCGTATTTCAGGAGATATACAGAAGGCTCATACTTGAGACGGGTGTATAAATAAAGCCCCAAATGCAATGACCATAATAAAATAGATATCGGGAAGGAACCCGGTATGTTCAGGACATGGATGTCTGCATCTTACGGTATCTTCCGGGAAGTATGACACCCGGAGGAAGATACCGGCGGAAAACCGCAGGAGGCAGATATGCGTATCACCAATAAGATAATGCAGAGGAACAACCTCTCCAATATCAATACCAACAAGATTCTCGAAGACAAACTCACCGGTCAGCTTTCATCCGAAAAGAAGATCATAAGACCTTCAGACGACCCTGTCATTGCGATCAGGGCTCTTCGTCTGCGCAGCAATGTGACAGAGGTTACACAGTACTATTCCAAGAACATCCCCGACGCCGAGAGCTGGCTCAAGGTTACAGAGGATGCTCTTTCTTCGCTTTCATCCATCATCACATCATGCCAGAATGACTGTACCAAAGCTGCAAACGGCGACCTTACAAGCTCCGACAGGAATACCATCATCGAAGAGCTCAAGGCCTTCGCAAGTGAGATCTATAAGACCGGTGATGCTGACTATGCGGGAAGATATGTTTTCACCGGATACAGGACGGATACATCTCTTTCATTCCAGAAGCAGACTGATATGAGATACCAGCTCACAGAGCAGTTGAACCGTACCAATATCGACACCGTTACCCATGTGAACATGGGAGAGGTCGCAACCTGGACAGCAGCCAACTATTCGGACGGTAATCACTCCGGAATAGTGGAGCAGCAGATCACCGAATCTACCTGTTACCGTTTCAGGCTTTCATATGACAATCTGGATGCTGCAGCCGATTATCGTGACGACATGCTCTCTGCAGAGCCGGTGATCCAGTATTATGATGCGTCCGGTACCCTCCAGACCATAAACGGCATGACCGAGATGAAATCCACCGATGTTCCGGATCCTTATTCACAGGTCGGCGATGACTCTGTGATCTATGTTCCTGATACCGGAGAGATCCTCCTTGGAGCTAATGTATACAATACTCTGATGGGAACCAAGGACGACGCCACCACCGGAGATACGGACGAATCTCAGATCCTTATCACCTACCAGAAGACAGAATTTACGGCAGATGACCTCCGCCCCCAGCATTTCTTCAGCAGCGCCTCCATGGAGGGAACGAGAAACGCATCAGGCGTATTTGAGGTAGATGAAAGTACAAAATTAAGGTATAATGAAGATTACCTTGATACCACACTCGAGAGACAGGCAATAGAGTATGATGTGGGCTTCAATACCACCATCAGAGTCAACTCTACAGCCGATGAGTGTTTCAAGCTCGGCATCGGAAGAGAGATAGACGATCTCGTTAATGCAATGCAGTCTGTAGTGAACCTTGAGACCACCATCTCCGATATGGAGAAGAAGATCGCATCCACCACAAATGCAGCCGATCTTGAGATGCTGAAGAACCAGCTCGATGCAGCCAACAAGGCATTCACTTACCAGAAGGATATCGCACAGAAGAGATTCGAGAGAGGCATCACTGCAATGCAGGGTTTCCTCAACGATACCAGCCTTGCGATAACCAATAACGGAACCAGATCTTCCAAGCTCGCTCTTATAGAGGCAAGGCTTCAGAACCAGAAGACCACCTTTGAGACCCTTCAGAGTGAGAATGAAGACATAGATATCACCGAAGTAGCAATAGGACTTGAGAGCGCAAGCACCACTTATGAGGCGGCACTCATGGCAACGAGCAAGATAATGCAGAATACACTGCTGAATTATCTGTAACGAAAGGAGACCATATGTTTATCAAGACCAGGATTTTCGGAGATGTAGAGATCAGTGATGATAAGATTATTACCTTTGATGACGGCATCATAGGATTTCCCGAACTTAAGCATTTTGCGATAATGCATGATGAGGAGAAGGGATCCGATGCCGGTATCAAGTATTTCCAGTCTGTTGAGGAGCCCGGATTTGCAATGCCCGTCATGGATCCTCTGATGGTATGTGAGAATTACAATCCTCAGGTTAACGATGAGCTCCTTGCACCCCTTGGAGAGCTTAAGGATGATAATATCATTGTCCTCGTTACAGTAACCGTTCCCACGGATCTGACCAAGATGACCGTAAATCTTCAGGGCCCCATTATCATCAATGCCGATGAGAAGAAGGGTGCACAGATCATTGTTGAAGGTAATGATTATCCTGTCAGATTCCCCATTTATGACATTCTTAAATCGAGAAAGGAGGGCTGACAGGTATGCTTGCTCTTTCCCGCAAAAAAGGAGAGGCACTGGTCATCAGCAACAACATTGAGGTGACTATCCTCGAGATCAAGGGAGACCAGGTCAAGGTCGGTATCACCGCTCCCAGAGAGGTGCCGGTTTATCGTAAGGAGATATATCTCCAGATCCAGGATTCCAACAAGGCTGCGACCGATGTATCCGGCATGGATGCACTCAAGGATCTCTTAGGTTAAGACATACTTATAGGGCGGTCTTATGACCGCCCTGTTTTCTTGACAAAAGCGCATATTACCGATAAAATGACTACTTGCACATATGTGCCTGATAGTAAATTCATTAACTCTTTTTCAGGACAGAAAGGGGGACTTACAGTCAATGGAAGATACTAATAAAATTACCAGAGAGGGACTCATTCAGTACGAGGATGAGCTTCATGATCTTAAGGTAAACCGCCGTCAGGAGATCGCTCAGAAGATCAAGGAAGCCCGCGAGCAGGGAGACCTTTCCGAGAATGCAGAATATGATGCAGCCAAGGATGAGCAGGGCAGGATCGAGGACCGTATTGCAGAGCTCGAGGAGCTCCTCAAGAATGCAGAGATCATCCCCGGAACCTTCGTCAAGGTTAAGGATGTCGAGACCGGCGAAGTGATCGACTATAAGATCGTAGGTTCTGCTCAGGCAGATTCTCTCAACAACATGATCTCAGACGAAAGCCCTGTTGGCCGTGCTCTTAAGGACAGCAAGAAGGGTGATACTGTTAAGGTTGAGACTCCTGCAGGAGTACTGCAGTACAAGGTTAAGGAAATTTGGAAGGACTAAGGTATTAAAGTGGCAGACGTAAATCAGCAGAAAGCAAATAATGCTCCTCAGGAGGATGTGGGACAGCTCCTTAAGGTCAGAAGGCAAAAGCTCGCAGACCTGCAGGAAGCCGGCAGAGATCCCTTCGTCATAACCAAGTTCGATCAGACTCATCACACCGATGAAGTGATCAGCCTCTATGAAGAGCGTGAAAAAGAGATCCTTAAAGATTATGAAGAGCCTGTTCTCACAGAGCCTGCAGAAGGTGCGGATAATGAGACCATCTCTGCATACCGTCAGGCTAAGAAGGAAGCATATAACAAGCGCAGAGCTCTCCTTGATGCATCACCCATCACTGTTTCAATCGCAGGAAGGATGCTTTTTAAGAGAGTAATGGGCAAGGCTTCATTTGCCAATATCCAGGATCTCAAAGGAAGAGTGCAGATCTATGTATCTCAGGATGCACTCGGCGAGGAATCTTATGCTGATTTTAAGAAGTCTGATATAGGCGATATTTTCGGAGTTGAGGGATATGTGTTCAGGACCATGACAGGAGAGATCTCTGTTCATGCGACCAAAATGGTTCTTCTGTCAAAGAGCCTTCAGATACTTCCCGAGAAATTCCACGGACTTACAGATACAGATACCAGATACAGACAGAG
>Ga0247610_10008595_pt1 | contig 10371 bp, 6 predicted proteins | sample 174DNAGHGhighgp2_FD_193483 | JGI IMG/M metagenome (GOLD analysis project Ga0247610, IMG submission 193483) | Sheep rumen microbial communities from Palmerston North, Manawatu-Wanganui, New Zealand - 1742 DNA GHGhigh gp2 | ecosystem: Host-associated > Mammals > Digestive system > Stomach > Rumen ... | reverse complement strand
GATCGGCCGCAAGAAAACGGTGCTGCTGTCCATCATCGTGACGGTGCTGTCGCTCGTCCTGCCCCTTTGCGGAGAGAGTTATGCGCTGATGCTATGCGCTTTCTCCCTCCTCGGTATCGGTAACGCGCTGATGCAGACTTCGCTTAATCCGCTGGTATCGAATATCGTAACGGGCAACCTCTCCTCGACGCTGACCTTTGGTCAGTTCGTCAAGGCGATCGCCTCTTTCCTCGCGCCGTATATAGCGATGTGGGGTGCCACGGCGGCTATTCCGAATATGGGCTTGGGCTGGAAAGTGCTCTTCCCGATTTATGCGGTGATCGGTGTGATTGCCATCCTCGCCTTGGCGTTCACGTCCATCCATGAGGAACCGGTAGCGAAAGGCTCGTCTTTCGCGCAGTGTTTCAAACTGCTTGGCAACCCGTTCATCCTGCTCTGTTTCCTGGGCATCATGTGCCATGTGGGTATTGATGTAGGTACCAACACGACGGCGCCGAAGATCCTCATGGAGCGTTTGGGCATGGACTTGGCGGCTGCCGGATTTGCCACCTCGCTCTACTTCATCTTCCGTACCATCGGTTGCCTCTCCGGCTCGGCTATCCTGCGGCTCATCCCCGAGAAAGTGTTCTTCGCTATCTCCGTATGCATGATTATCGCCGCGATGATACTGCTCGCCGTGAGCCATTCGCAGGCTGCACTCTATACCGGTATCGCCCTCGTGGGATTCGGTAACTCGAATATCTTCTCTATCTGCTTTGCCCAGGCGCTCAACCACGACCCCGAGCACAAGAACGAGATCTCCGGTCTGATGATCATGGGACTCTTCGGAGGAACCATCTTCCCGCTTTGCATGGGCGTTATGTCCGATCTCATGGGTTCCCTCGGCGCCGTCCTCGTGATGGCTGTAGGTGCCGCATACCTCGTGGGCTTCTGCTTAAAAATGGCTAAATGACAAAATAAATGACCAAATGGTAAATGAACAAATGAAAAAATACGTTATCGGTATCGGTGAGGCGCTCTTTGACTGCCTCCCGGAAGGACGCAAACTCGGTGGCGCGCCCGCAAACTTCGCTTATCATGTCTCGCAGTTCGGACTCAACGGATGTGCTATCTCCGCGATCGGTGCAGACGAACTCGGCGATGAGATTGTAGATACTTTCGAGAAAGTGCACCTCAATCATATCTTACCCGTTGTCGAACAACCTACCGGCACCGTCAAGGTCACGCTCGACGAGAAAGGTGTGCCGCAGTACGAGATATGCCTCGGTGTGGCGTGGGATAATATCCCCCTCACCAACAACATGTTAGAGGTGGCGCATCAGGCGCAGGCCGCTTGTTTCGGTTCGCTCGCGCAACGCTCCCAAACCAGTCGGGAAACCATCCAGGCGATCCTGGATGCCATGCCGGAGGATGCACTCAAGGTCTTTGACATCAACCTCCGTCAGTCTTGGTACACCGCCGAAGTGATTGCTGAATCGCTCCAACGGGCGAATATCTTCAAGATCAACGATGAGGAACTGGATGTTGTGGCTACCATGCTTCTCGGCGAACCGACCGTTCCCGGTAAACTCATCGCCGAGGACCCTGAGAAGACCCGCCGTATCTGCCGCGAACTCATCGCGCGTTACGAGCTGGATATGCTCATCCTTACCTGTGGTGCGATAGGGTCATACGTCTTCACGGCTACCAAAGAGAGCTATGTCGCTACGCCCAAAGTGCAGGTGGCTGACACCGTCGGTGCCGGAGATTCTTTCACCGCTACGTTCGTAGCCCAACTCCTCCTCGGCAAGACCATCCGTGAGGCGCATGAGAAAGCCGTCGCCGTCTCTGCCTACGTCTGCACCCAGCGCGGCGCCATGCCTCTCCTCCCTGCGGAACTCAAGGCATAACCCCATGCCCTGCAACCCATTCAGGCTCACTACGTAGTGAGCCTTTTTTTAAAAAAAAATCACACGATCTCTTGCATATATAAAAAAAAAGCAGTACCTTTGCACCGGAATTTTGATAATTTATTGCGGAGATAATCAATTTTATTCGCCGCATGCACGCGGAGATAAAGCGCTTTTTTCACCGCATTGCGTGACATCCAATCGCTCATAGAGAAACATATCCTCCGCAAGACAAACGAAGGAGGCCGCTCTACTCATTACGAGTTGATCGGTTAAAAACGGTAAAAGAATATTATTTTTTTTCGTTTTAATTTGCATATATCAAAAAATATTGTACCTTTGCAGCGAATTTGGTGAAAATAAATGCGGGTACACGCAAAAACTTTCAATTACACAGAGTATGAATGTTTAACAAAACAAAAAACAATTCATTTTGCAAAAAAAGGTGCAAAAACTTGCGTATGTCGTAAAAAATAAACAAATATTTGTTGTACCTTCGAGGACACCGACACGGCAAGCCGTCCCACCTCGAAGCTACGCTCGCATCCTTGTGCGAATAACAAGTCTTTCCCGCTAAAATCTTAAATAAATATAATTTTTATCGTTAAATCCTTGTATATTCCAAATATTTGTTGTACCTTTGCAGGCGAAATGGCAGAACGTGCAGCAATAGAGCATTTTGATTACTTGCACTTGTTGGCGCAAGTGAAACAACGTGTGCGGTTGGCGCAGCAGCGTGCGATCTATTCTGCCAACGATGAAATGCTGCGGATGTATTGGGATGTCGGTCACCTTCTTTCAGATGCACAGAAGCAGATCGGTTGGGGCAATGGAGCGCTAAAAAGGCTGTCTGTAGATATGCGTAACGACTACCCTGAGATAAAAGGCTTCTCCGTTCGCAACTGCCAATGTATGATTCAGTTCTACAATGAATACAACCAAGAACTGACCCTTCCTAAAGACACTTTGCCAAATACGCAATCGCCAGTTGCGCAATTAACCGAACAAAATACGCAACTGTCGGTTGCGCAATTACCAAAATACAATTTTACACTACCCATACTTCATTTGCCTTGGACGCATAATATCATTTTGATTCAGCGCGTAAAAGACATTAAAGCTCGGTATTGGTACATGGTGCAATCCATTACCGGTCACTGGTCAAAGGACTATCTGGCAGATGCTATCAAGCAGGATTATTACAAAAGGCATGGTGCATTGGCAAACAATTTCGATGTAGCATTGCCACAACAGGAAGCCGAAGAAGTGAAGTCCATGCTTAAAGACCCCTATCTGTTTGATATGCTGACATTCAAAGACAAGTTCGATGAGCGTGATATTGAATTGGGGTTAGTCAAAGAAGTAGAGAAATTCTTGCTTGAAATGGGTACCGGCTTTGCCTTCATGGGCAGGCAATATCATCTGGACGTAAGCGGCGATGATTACTATATTGATTTGCTGATGTACAATACCTTCATGCACAGATATATGGTTATAGAACTCAAAAACACAGAGTTTTTACCGGAATATATTGGCAAACTCAATTTCTATTGTTCCGCAGTGGACGATATACTATGCCGGGAAGGCGACAACAAAACAATAGGTTTGTTATTATGCCGTACAAAGGACAAGATTAAAGCGGAGTATGCCCTTCGTGACATTAACAAACCTATCGGAGTATCAGATTACGAGATAGGTAATATGCTCCCCAAAGACCTTCGCTCATCGCTTCCTTCCATCGAAGATATTGAGCGTGATTTAAGCGAACCAACAGAATAAATATACAATACTTATAATCCCAACCAACGGCTGATGGCAATGGAAGACCGTATGGATAGAAAATTTCAGGAGCACTCAGACCAGATACATGTTTTACAGAATAAAGTGGATTTCTTTGTGCGGACATCCTTGCCTCCTGTGGAGGGTATCTTCTTTGACGGGCAAACCTTCGATGCACTCTCCAAGCCGGAGACGGGATTGTTTTTCCAAAGTCCTGCATATATTCTGGACGAATACAAGAACGAAAAGAATGACTAATCCTATGCAACTCGCTATAAATCAAATGTTTAATTTTACCCCCCCCATGTTGCGAATGGTAGCATAAAGGGTGTAAAAGATGTAGTAGCAACGCTATAGGCGGTGTACACTCATTGTGTATGCCGTCTTTTTGTATGCATATCACAAACAACTAACATAACAAACAATCTTTAAAACCGATGGGGCGATGGGATATAACAGCCAAAAATGCTTATGAAAAAATTATTAACATTAGTCGTCTGTAGCCTGTTGGCTATATGGACGGTGAGTGCGAAGGACATTGACTCCGGCACGTTCAAGAACGGCGGTTCTTGGAAAATCACAGACCAAGGGGAATTGTATGTGGATGCTGTGACAGTGCCGGATTTTGTTCAAAGTATATCTCAGGGGACAAATGCTCCATGGATCCCCTATAAAGGTCGTATAAAAAACATTCGTTTTTCTTCCAGAGTGCAGACAATAGGGAAGAATGCCTTTGCTTTTCTGCCACACGTGCAAAAAGTGACATTTGACAATCATGCGTCCGCTAATGTGTCTATTGGAACAAGTGCTTTTAGCAATTGCCTTAATCTGCGGAAGTTTGATTTCTCGTATGTACAAGTAATTGGATCGTATGCATTTAATCGATGTGACTTTAATTTCGTTAAGCTTCCTGCGGTAACAAAAATAGAAGACTACGCCTTTGCATACAATGCCAAGATGATGATAGCGGAAAATAATTTTAATCCCTCTATTGTAATTACCTCCACAATAAGACCGGATTTATCAATCTATTCTCTTTCTCATCGGGATTTTAGTCATACATACGAAGTGGATATATACAATGGCTCACAGAAAATCGGAACGGAAGAGCGCATTGCTTGGAATCATGCATATTATCCTTTATATGTTGATGCAAATGGAGAAATCAAGCAATCCAAAGAGAAGATTGATTTAGACCGCAAAAAATATGTGGTGGTCGTTCCTGTTTCCATGTATGATAACGCGATGAAAGCGATAGAACAAACAATGGTAACCGCTGAGGTAAAAATAAATTTTGTTCAAGGAGGCTTGCTTGCATCGGTTACATCAAATACTGACATACCTGCTTATTGGCTTTTGGCAACAGATAAACTCATTGTTTATACAGGAGGAAAGCCAATGCCGGACTATAATTCCGCATCGGATGTACCATGGAACTCCCTTCGTAGTAAAATTCAATTTGCAGATTTAATGGTTACAGCCATTGGTAAAAATGCACTCAACGGGTGTCCTATTCGACGCATAGATTTCAGTAATGATATTAAAGAAATTCACGACTTCGCATTTGCTAACTGTAATCCAACAAATAATAGCAGCTATTCCCGTCCTCTTGATTTGAAGAATATCACAGTAATAGGGGCATCTGCATTTAGTAACAGCTCGTTTTTCAAAGAAGTAGAAGTGGTAAAATCTTCCATTGGAGATGCTGCTTTTTCCGGTTGTCAAATTGAAAAATTGAATCTGGGAAAATATGTAACCAACATTGGCTCTCAGGCATTTGCCAATGGATTAAAAAATAGTGCACATATTTATGCATATCGTATGGCTCCAAATACAGCCTCTGATGCATTTTCCGGAGTTAATCAGGGAAATATAAGACTTCATGTTCCTGCTGACTTGGCAGACAGTTATTCAGTTGCCCCTTGGAGTGGTTTTTATCTAAATCGGATTGTAGAATTTCCTGTAGTAGATGAAGTTAATCATTGGGAATTGACGAGTGATGGTCTTTTAACCGTTACTGGTAAATGGAATGGCGTAGAAAAATGTCATTACCTCGATGATTACGCACAATCTAGTGATCAACCATGGTATGCGTATCGCACATTCATAAAAAAAGTAGTATTCGTAGAGGATTTTAAACATATAGGAAAGAACGCTTTCGCTTATGAAAGCGAAGGCGAGTCGCAAATTGCAGAGGTAGTTGTCCCTGCTTCTGTTGAGACTATCGGCGAGAATGCGTTCAAGAACAATGATCAGATTGAGGAAGTGCAGGCAGAGGGCGTGAAGAATATCGGAAGTCAGGCATTTGAGAACTGCTCGGCGTTAGAGAAAGTCAAGTTCGGCAAGGAGGTCAGCAGCATGGGCGAGAAAGTGTTCAACAACTGCGGTATCGTGGATGTGATGGCTGTGAAATCGGCTACACCTCCGGCTATTACTGCACGGACTTTTGAAGGTATCGGACGTATGTCTGCCAACGCTCCGGCAAAGGTGAAAGCCAAATATGCAGCCCGCAAGGCCACATCGGCTACCGGACAGAAATCCGTTTCGCTGGAAGTGCCGGATGAGCATATATCCAAATACCTCGCTACGCAATACTGGAACCTCTTCTTTTTCGAATATATCGGCGAGCACGGCGGAATCGTGGAGAGCGACCAGGCTTACGACGGTCTGTATGTGCTTTATTCGGACGGAACGATGATCATCAGCGCTTCCGCTCCGACGGATCCGCAGAACATCAACACCGGCTTTACCATCAGCAGCAATGCCAAATCGAAAGTGAAACGCGTGGAGATACAAGGTCTGCTGACCAAACTCGGCCACCAGTTCAACGACTGCCCGAACCTCGAAGAGGTCGTACTGAGCGGCGGCATCAACTCGCTCAACGGTACGTTCAACAACTGCCCGAAACTGAAGACCATCAACTTGGAGAATGTGCAATACCTCAAATCGCATCAGCAGGGCAACAAAGTCATTCCTTGTTTCGGCGGCTGCGCGGCGTTAAAAGAAGTGAACATCCCCGATGTATTAGAGATCGGCGACAACTGCTTCAAGGGCTGTACAGGTCTGACGAAGGTCGCTTTAGGTGGTGAGGCAGAGGTCGGTATGGAAGCTTTCTCCGGCTGTACCGCTCTGAAACGTATTGCGCTTGGCAACGCCAAACTGAACGGTGCGCTGCAAGCTTTCCAAGGCTGTACGGCACTGGAAGAGATGACTTATAGCGGCACACGTATGCCGGCGGAGATCTTCAAAGGCTGTACGGCATTGCATAAGATCAACCTCGGCGGCTCGCTGAAGGACATCCTCAGCGAAGCGTTCGCCAATACCTCCATTGACTCGATCTACGTACAATGTCCGACACCTCCGGAGGCGGCTGCCAACGCGTTCAGCGGCATCACCCTGTCGTCTATCAAGGTAATAGTACCGGACGCTTTCGACGGTCCGTACTCGAGTGCGCCTGTTTGGGAGGAGATGTTCACCTATGAAGACGAGGACTATGCCGAACTTGATTTCCCGATTCATTTTGCTATCGGCAACAACGGTTTCGGAACAGTAGATGAGAGCGGTAACCTGACCATCAATGCGATGGGTGCGCTCGTTGACAACTTCCGTGACTACGTAGAGCCTTACGCTCCGTATATCATCGGCGAGATCCGTATCGGCAATGAGGTGTCAAGCCTGCCTGCGGGCACACCGTACCGCTTGCCGTTCGGTTGGGTGAAAGAGGACGGACCGCGTGCGATCGTGCTTGGCTCCGGCTTGTTGGAGTTGGGCGACTATGCGCTTTATAACAACGTGTGGGACTGCGATCTGATAGTGGACTGCTACGCGCTGAACCCGCCGGTGATGAAGGGTGCCAACGTGTTCAACTGGAGCCGGATACAGAACGGCTCGCAATGTGTGGCAACGCTGAATGTGGTGAACGACGCTGCCGTAGAGGCTGCTTACCGCGCTGACACATATTGGAAGAAATTCTCCATCTCCAGCTGGCTCACTCCGGCAGACGCCCCGGCAGAGTGTACGGTGACCTTCGTCGATTGGGACGGCACGATCCTCCAGCAGACGACGACCCGTCCGGGTATGATGGTGACGCCTCCGGCAGACCCTGTACGCGACGGCTATACCTTCCGCGGTTGGGACAGCCAGGACTACACTTGGGTTGTTTCCGACCTCACCATCACTGCTACTTATTACGATGAGACCTTTACCGTCCGTTTCTACGACTGGGACGGCACCCTCCTCAGCGAGCAGCAGGTTCATTACGGTCAGGCAGCCGAAGCACCGGCAGACCCTGCCCGCGAGGGATACACTTTCCTCGGCTGGAGCGAAGATTTCAGTGACGTGACGATCGACAAGTATATCGTAGCGATGTACCATAACGACCACGAAGGCATTGAGGAAGTACCAAGTGACCAAGTACCAAGTACCAAGGTCTTCATCGATGGTGTGATCTATATCCTCCGTGACGGAAAGATTTATAACATCCTTGGCACACAAGTGCGTTAAGCTGTTAAACCGTTAAATTGTTGAAAGACAGACTTACAAATAAAAAATGTAGGTCTGTCTTTTTTTTTACCCAATAAAACAATCAACATTATGACCAAGTATCAATTTCTGCTCAAAAAAAAGAAGAAGGAGAACTGAGCATTCTCTTCGAGTTGGGACTTCCCGTTCATTTATCCGGTTGGATGGATTATTATGCATTCCATTTGGCTCATCCAGAGATGAGTAACGTGGAAATTTCGTACTATTTTACAGCAACGAAGAGTACAATTCAACGAGCTATCGCATTTATGGAATCTCCGATTGGATAGCATCCTATTCACACAAATGCCGACCAATTGAAGGTCGGCATTTGCTTATTCGTGGAAAAGGTCGTCCATGGTAACTTCGCTGTTTACTATACTGCGATGCAATCCATTAGCGACACCAAACGTTGTAACAAATTCTTCTTCAAATCGTTACAAAGATACGAATAATTTCCGAAATGTGCAAGAAAAAAATGAGATTTCGGAAAATATCTTAAGAAATACGCCGATGGTCTGTTGATTGGCTATCAGTTCCCCATATGGCGCGTAGTGAATGTATTGCATAGGATCGCCAAATGCATCCGTTATCCAGTTTGCAGAACCGAGGTGATCTCCATGGTCTTAACCTGATAACCGCGATATTCACATAGCAGTTTGCATGTGTCATAATTAGGTACAACATGCAGTCCTGGCAATTGCGGCTTGGCATGGGTGATGATAGATTCTAAATGGGTATTGATGTCTTTTATGCTATCTTCACGATTGGCTAAAGGCATGTAAGTCAAGTCTATATCTACCGAATAGCGTGGCATGTTCTTTACGAATAAATTGATGGCAGTACCACCATGCACAGCGAACACACCTTCGTTCATCACATAAGGCATGAGTTTGAGCAACAACTCCACTTTATGGGCAAAAACAGGACTATACATAGTTATATACTTCGGTTGGTATCGTTATATTATATTTGCTGACGTATTTGCCACGGGCGCTTATCATCCGGCGACCGCTACCAAGATCCACACGACTGGTGTCTATAGCCTTGAACCAAGGATGATTCGCTTTTTCCGCCATATAAAGGAACAAACGTTTCACTTTGACAGACGAACATTGTTCCAGCAATTGCTGCACCAGTTTCGGGCGTAATGTGGTGAGCATTTCCATGATGTAATACGTATCCATTAGCGTCTGCGCCACGAAAGGGCGGTTAAGACATTCCATGATAGCCCGTTCAGGAGAAGATATGAGCAGAGGACGGCCATTTTCTTCCCGTTGCTCTATTCCCGGATTGTTGTCTTTCCAGAGGGAGATAGTGTGATAACGCAGTGTGCGATCCCATTCTTGTGTTATGAACCACTGAGGCAATTTAGCGCGTGCATCGGTGTAAAGGAACGCCAGCGGCTTGCCCATCGGCACATAGTGGGAGTAGCCGCGTATCTCTAATGCTGTCTCCGCGCCTATGATACATTGTTTGCCGAGTTGGGTATTATAAGCAGACACAGCACTAAAGAGCGGCACGTCAGCACCTGCCACTTTATATACTCCATGCGCTACCTTTTCCAGCCATCCGCTTTGCACATAGGCAGCCTGCTCCGCCCTATTGATACCTTGGGCTGATAACCATGAACTGAACAGCAGTGTATCCGTTCCTTTACTATCTACTATTTGCTTAATTTTGGTAGCCATAGTATTAAATAATTATACTTTCAAGAAAAAATCTGCGCAAAGGTAGTATATTTTTTTGAAATGTGCAAGAAAAAAATGAGATTTCGGAAAATATCTTAAGAAATATCGACTTTTTTGCGTTATATATCCAGTTAGTACTAACAACCCGTCATTACGGGCTATGTATTTCGAAATAAAGCAGTAATTTTGCTGCGGGTTTTGAAAGAAAGGGAATAAAAGAAAAGTTTGATAAAAGAAAATTAAAATTAGAAAGAGAAGGTGGTACTAAAGTACGTACGTAACACCTTTTGTAACACCTGTAATTTTTTTTAAAGTTTTATATATGCATCATTTTGATGAACTATGGCTCTTACTTCGCCAACATGGTTCCAGTAACAAGCGGGAGGCTGAATGTGCGCAGATATGGGATAGTTATTCGCCCGAGTTGCGAGATTTGCTCTATGAGACCATTCGCAAGAAATTAGAGCAGCACAAGTTTGTGCATTATGATC
>Ga0247610_10008594_pt1 | contig 10372 bp, 8 predicted proteins | sample 174DNAGHGhighgp2_FD_193483 | JGI IMG/M metagenome (GOLD analysis project Ga0247610, IMG submission 193483) | Sheep rumen microbial communities from Palmerston North, Manawatu-Wanganui, New Zealand - 1742 DNA GHGhigh gp2 | ecosystem: Host-associated > Mammals > Digestive system > Stomach > Rumen ... | reverse complement strand
GATTTAACTAAGTAAAAAACTTCTAATTTTCCTGTCTTATTTATAAATAATGCATAGTTTAAATTATTCATTGTTTCATCTATTTTAATAAGTTGGACTCCGTTTACTACTTCTTGAACTGAAGTAAGTTTTGTTTTTATTTCAGTTTTAATTTCGTCTAATGTTTTATTGTATTTTTCTAATAGTTCAGTGCTACTTACTACTCTATCTTCATATTTATCAAAGACATAAGCTTTGACGCCTGTTGCTGTTGTAGTGTTTTCTATATTAGTAATATCATATTTATAATCTTCAGCGATTAAAGATATATATTGCTCATAGTCATGTTCTACATATTCTCTAAAGTCTAATGAAAATATTCCCTCTTCATTTTCTGCATATTCTTTATTTGGGTCCATTTTTACATCTTCAGTTTTTACAATTGTATTTCTAATTTCACTCATTTCATTATTTAGAGTTTCACTTATTAATTTACCACTTGATATATTAATATTAATATCTTTCATATATACACCCAAATCTTCAATAACTTCTTGAATATCTGTGTAATATACATAATCTTTAGTTTTATCTATTCTTAAATCTGGAACTTTATCTTCCTTTTCAGGTGGTTCTTCCCAGATAGAAGTACTATTTTTTAGAACATAACGCATACCAAAATATCCACCTATTCCTATAGCAAATAAGAATATTATGAATATAATAAATTTAATTTTATTTCCTCGGTTTTCCATATATTATCCCCTATAAGCATCAAATGCTATACCAAGTGAATCTTTATATTCTGTAATTTTCTCTTCGTTCCAATATTCTTTTGGAGTAGTATTAATTGTAAAACTTGTATCACTATTAAATAATAATACTCTATTATTTTTCATAACAAGTATAGTTGGTGCATATAACTCTGCATGATTAAGATCATCAACATATACATAATTCTTTAATTTAAGTAACATACTTTCATATGTTGCATTGTTATTGTAACGATCATTTGCTATATCGTAGAAATATATTTCACCAATACTGTGTTCTTGTGCTGCTTCGTTGATTATTTTTGCAGCATTATTAACCCATTCGTTATTTTTAACACCAAATAATACGATTGCATTTCCAGTATTGATTTTATTCCATACTTCAGATGCATTCTTGAATACATATACATTGTTTGTTCCTACTAAATTAAATTCTTCACTAAATAGAATAGCATCAGATTTCTTTCCAGCATTTACATCCATTTTGCCTAGATAAATAAATCCGTATATCATTGCCGCAAAAAGAATGATTGAAACAATCATATGTAATTTGCTTTTAAAAAGACTCTTGTGTTTCTTCATTTTCAACCACTTCTTCCTCTATAATTGGGCAGTTACTTTCATCAGCAGTTAATTTTTTATTACCGATAACAACTGCACCATTTGTGCATATTAATGCTTTATATTGGCCATGATCTTCTAGAGTATTTTCCTCAACTTCTAGATTAGAATCGATTAAATCAGTTATTAATAGTCTTCTATCCATTAGAACATAGCTTAATTCATATATATCAACGCTGCTATATGATACTAGGAATTCTTCGATTCCTTTTGTATATACATTTTCAAATACCGGGATTAATTCTTGATCTTTATTGAATTTAACATCTAATTTATACTTTTCATATACTCTTGTAGGTAAATGAACAGCATCAACAACATTGATTATCTTTCTTGTACCCTCTACTTTTATATCATGTACTCTTCCTATAAAAGTAACTTCATCATATATATAAGTATTACTTAAATCGGCAGATGAATCAAACATTACAGATATTGCATACACGTCGTTAAATTTAACATATCCGTTGTATTGATTACTTTCGTCTTTCTCATACTTTTCTGTTTCAATTGAATTATTTCCTAAATTTATTTTGTTTATCTTACCATTCAATTTAACAAATTTGTGCTTATATTGATCAAATGATTTTTGAGGATCTTCTAAAAAATCATTAACTTGAATCGTTTTTAAATCAAATTCATCGCAAAGGTATCTTTTCTTATATCCAAAGTCCATAGTGGTATTATTACCACATGAATAAACTCTATATATAAATGAATCATATGTTACAACATTAGAATTTGAATATACTTTTTTTGTTAATGTCGGGATTTTCTTTAATAATGTAAAGCCAAAGTAATCCATATAATAAATGGTTACTAAACAAAAACTAAAGGCAAGTATTTTAAATGCACGATTTACATCGGATAAAAATATAACTATAGCGAATAGAATTGCTCCTAACGCTATTAATATTCCATCTATATAGCTTCTTCCAATAAGAAAAGTTAAAGCCATACATAATAAACTACAAACTGAACATATAATACTTATCTTCTTCATTAACGACCCTCTACATATTTAAATTATACTATAATTTTAGGTACAAAAAAAGGGTTTATAACCTTTTAAACGTAAATATTATGTACTTATTTTTGAAAATAAAAAACTGATTTTCATCAGTTTTTTTTAGAAGACTAATTTAAAGCGTCTTTTAACTTAGAACCAGCTTTGAATGATGCAGCAACTTTAGCAGCAATCTTAATTGGTTCCTTTGTTAATGGATTAATTCCATCTCTAGCAGGTCTTTTTTTAGCACTGAAAGTACCAAATCCTACTAATGCAACTCTTTTTTGTTTCTTTAATCCTGCAGTAATTCCTGCAAGTGTTGCATCTAATGCTCTAGCGGCATCAGCTTTAGTTAATCCAGCTTCTTTAGCAATGAATTCTACTAATTCAGTTTTTGACATAGTCTTTCCTTCCTCCCATAAATAAGGACGTTTAACATCTAATCCTTACATACTAAGAGTAGCAAAATTCTTAGTAAAAATCAATATAAAAGTGCAAAAAAGCCCGAAAAAACGTGCTTTGACTCATAATAGACATATGAGTTGACTGAATTTGACATTTAAGCACTGTATTTTTCTTGTTTTAAGCTAAATAAAAAGATGCTTTTAGGCATCTTTTTCTATTACTTTTAATACGCCTGTACCCTCTTTTTCTTTCGTTCTATTTAGGGCAAGACCAATTGTAAATATTCCAGCTAGTATATAAATCCATAACATTAGGACGGCTACCATAGCTATTCCTCCATAAATTGAAGAAAAATCGGCAACTCTTGTAACATATAATGAGTATACTTCTGTAATTAATACCCAAAATACTGTTGTGAATAAAGATCCATAGTTGGTATTTCTATCTGGTATCTTCTTATCTGGAGCAATTATATATAGAAGTTTTACTAGGAAGAATATAATTATCCATAGTAATGGTCCTTGTACTAAGTTGTATATTCCTATAATGTTATTGATAATATATTCTTTAACAATGAAATTTTTTAAAAGTGTAAGAATTAAACCACCAAATACTGGGAATACTAATAATACTAGGATAATAGCTATTATTATTAAATTCATTGCAAATGATTTAATTACTCTTCTTATGAAACTTCCATTCTTTTTCCCATATATTGCATTAGATGCTACAATAACGCTATTCATACCATTTGAGGCAATATAGAATGTGATTACTAATAGTATAAATAGTTTCCATCCTGTTGCAGTGCTTAAATTATTTGGCAATAATAAATTTGCAACTCCTGGTGAAAAGGATTTAGTTAAAAATCTAGCAATTATATCACTAGATATATTAAACATTGTTCCGAAGAATGATATCAATGATAAAATGGGAACAATAGATAAGACTATAAAGAATGCAAGATGTCCTGGTAACACAGCCATCTCTGGTTTTTGAAGTGTTATCATGACATCTTTGAAGAATCTTTTAAGTCTAGACTTTAGACTCTTAAAGTTCTTCCTCATTATTCTTTTCCCTCTTTTGTTTTTTCATTGCATCTACTGCTTCATTTAAAGCATCTTCAACAGTTTTTAAATCGTCATTAATCATTGAGTAACCAAATTCTCCACCATAGTTATATGGTAAGTTGTCTAATTCTTTAGTTAATTTACGAATATAATTTATAACTTGTTTTTGATTATAACCAACTAGGTAAATAATAAATTCATTTCCGTCGGTTCTTACTATTTCACTATTATCAAGCTGAGTTTTAATTAAAGCATTTGCACAAGCCTTAATTTGTTTATCTCCTTCGCTATATCCATATATATCATTTATTTCTTGTAATGAGTTTAAGTCTAAAACAATAACTGCTTGAGAATAAATAGTATTGTTATTCCATAAAGTTATACATTCATTTAAATAATTTCTATTTTTTAAGCTTGTAAGTTGATCGATATATTTTAACTTATCATCTTTCTTAATCTTTTTAGCTATTGTTATTTTACTTGTTTTCTTTATTACTAATAATAAGATTATAATTGCAAGTAAGATAATATATACTAAGTATCTTGTAATTATACTAACTATAGCATTTACTTTAACAGTGTCCAAATAATTCTTAACACCTTCGTTAGCTATTTCTTTAGGATCTAATATTTCTACATATTTATATAATAATTTGTAGAATGCATCATTCTTTCTAACATTAAAGTTATAACTTAAATTTGAATATCCTGAGTATCTTAATGAGTAATTACTTAATTCTTTATTTAAGAATACTCTTGCTGTTTCATAATCTACAACAACTGTTGCATTTTTCTTATTAAGTTTAATTAATTCTTTTTCTGTATCATAAGTCTTAATTTTAAGACCTTTGATAGTTTTTAAATATTGTTCTAGTTTAGTGTTTGCTTCAACATATACTTCTTTATCTATTAAAGCCTCGATTGAATTATATGTAGATAAATCATCCATATTAGATAATATTGCATAATGAATATTTTCTATTTTTGATGTTTTATTATAATTATCATTGAAATTGTATTTATTGAAATATAAGTCTACTTTTTCGTTTTTAATGGCGTTTTCTAAAGCACTAATGTTTTTGAATTTAGTGAAGTTAATGTCTGCACCAGCAAATTTAGAGAACTTTGATAAAATTATGGCATTAATTCCACCATAATTACCTCCTCTTATAACTTCAAGTGGTGAATTACTAATGAAACCATATGAATAGTTTTTAGCATGAATAGCATTTACATCAGATTCACCTAATTGTAATTCTTCCATGAATAATTTTAAACTATATTCGTTAAAGTATTTATCAAATGAAGTCCATTGCATGTAATATTTCTTCATAATATTACTAATAGTATCATCTGATACATTGAGTACATAATATGTTGTAATATCTCCAAAATGGAATACTATATGATAATCATTTGCCACTATTTGGTCTAAGTAATAATATAAAGGAACTATAGCGTATTCTTGAGATTCTAGTGTTCTTTTTAATTCAACAGCTTCCTCTTCATTAAATTTAACATTACTTAGATATTTCTTAACGTGAGGTGTATCTTTAGCGGATACAGCTATTTCTTTTTCGTTAAGTTCATCAATTGAATTAATAATATTATCGTCTTTACTTACTAATACATAATGATCTTTATAAAGAACTATATCTGAATCTTTAATAGTTTGTTTCATTCCAAATGTTATACCAGCTTTATCTTCATATCCTGAGTATACGATTGGATTGATTTTAATTCCGTATTCAGATTCAAAATCTTTTATAAATGAGTAGAATACACCTTCCCCATCTTTTCCAAAGACATTAGCATCATTTAATACATTAACATTTATTACTGTATTAGCATTATCAATTATCCAATTCTTTTCGTTAACTGTTAATCTACTTTTATCTTTAAATACACCTATTATAAAACCTATTATAGATATTATAACAAAGAGTACTGCGGCTAGAATTAGCCATCTTACTTTCTTTTTCATTACTTTTCACTTTCTTCTACTTCAATAGGAGTATTGTTTGCCCAAGAAACACCATTTCCATTAGCATTTCTTGCCCCCATGATTATGAAACCTGCTTCTTTATTATCTTCTGATTCATCTTGAGACATTGTTACATTAAAATCATAATATTCTAGTAAACTTTCAGTTAAGACTGCAAAAGAGTTTTCTACAACAGCTTTAGCAGATAATAAATCTATTTTAGAATCAAACTTAACTGTTACATATACTATTCTACCTTTTGTCTTTAATGTAGCACTTATTACAGATTCATTTTTCTTTATTTCATTTATAAATTCATCTTGTTTATCTTTTTCAAATTTGTTTTTATCGATATCTTGAAGTCTATCTCCATATACTGATCTATTTGTAGAAATAAAATATCTTGCAGCTACAAATGCAATTGCAATAAAACAACCAATTAATATTACAACCAAAACCACTACAACCTTATTTTTACTCCAAAAATCTTTCAATGTTTTTGCACCTCACTAATAAAGTAATTATACAACAAATGAGGTTGTATTTCAATTTATTTATATATTAGAAAAGGACATATATATTATGTCCTTTTATTTTTATCTCTAACTCTTACTGTAGAATCAGATGGCTCTTCATTAACTTTACCATATGAAACATTATAATACAGTCTTGCCTGTCTTCCTAATTCTCCAAATTCTCTTGTATTATCATTTTCAATAATATTCATGTATGTATATAGCAGTTCATGTCTTTTAGGCATATCATTATCTCTTATGAAATTTAGAATTCTAGATAAAGCTTTATGAACATATTCTTTAGTAAAGTAGTTATTGTATTCTTTTGCAGATGAATCTATTCTTGGAGCACAACTTACATAGTTATTTAGATAACCATCAATTATTTCTTTTAATAGGTATGTAGAATGAATTGTACTAAATAGTTTTTCTTTTTTAGATAATTTAATTGATTCTCTTTTAGCATATTTAAGTCTATCTATTATAACTAGTGGTATACCAAAGTCATTAGCTGCTTGAACGCTTTGCGCATATCTTCTATTTAATGATGAGAATGAATCTTTTGAAGCATCATTTGTAAAATATACTACATAGTCCGGTAATCTTTTAAATTGACCATTTGCGGTTAAATCTCTTCTTTCTATTGCTATTTCATTATGAATAGTTCCGTTTTTAATTGGATCTCTTCTTGTTTTATTTATTAAATCTCTTGGAGGATAAAATCTACATGGAGATAACATTGAAGCTGCATAATTATCTATAAATGAACCAGATGAAATATCTTGGCTTGATGAGAATATTAATGCAGCATCTTCATAGTGTGAGAAGCCTAATACTGGTGCTTTATGATCACCAAATTTAGCTGGTAATATAGAATCATTTGCAATAAAGCAAGTACATATTTCATGGAAGTTTATCCTTGGTTGCAACCATTCCTTTTTGAAGTTTTTAGGCCTAGTCCAACCACCAAAATAAGCTGCTAGAGAATGAACTTGCATATTGAAGTCTCCATCAACCATATATACACCTGTTTTAGGTTTTAAGAAGAATCTCATTTTGGTTAATTCATTTCTAGATATTTTGTGTTCTGGTTGAGGTTTATATAACGCTCTATTGTACATCTTAGCATATTCACTACGTATTCCAGATTCTAGATTTAAGAAAGTAAAGATGTCCGTTTTTATTCTTTGAGCAAATAAGAATATATCTTTTAGACTATCATATGATATGGTTAATATTGTATGTAATCCAGAAATGATTTCTTTTATATCTAAATCTGTTTCATCGTGATGAGATAATTCATCTTCATCTACACAATAACGTGAATTTATAAATTGGGCTTCTTTAATATTTAAACCAAAACATTTTAAAATAAGCATTTCTCGTAGATATTCTGTATTAATTCGTTTACCATTTTGAATATCTTCTTTTATTTGATTGAATATTTCATTTTCTTTTTCATAAATATTTTTAACATCCTCGATTGTTTTAACATTACAATAATTATCTGGATTTTTAATTACAATTATTAATTTCTTTAAGGTATCTTCATCTAAAGAATCAATGTCTAAATCTTTAAGTAGAAAAGCATATTTTCTAATATTAGATAAAACAGTATAGATAAGTGATGTTGTGTCATACTTAGACTTCTTTGAAGATATATAATCAACCATTTTAATAAACACTTCTAATTCATTATCGTATAGTTTAATAATGTTTTCTTGAAGATCTGGATACAATGAGAATTTTTCTAATTCATCAAGTGAAATAGAATCATATTTCTTCCCTAGCAAGTATATATTTAAAGTTCTTAAACATTCATTGTTTTTCTTATAAATAGCTTTTAATTTATTAATAAAATCTTCTTTGGTTACATTTAGAACTATTAAGGTATTGTTGAATATTTCTTTTTCTTCTTCCTCTAAAGGTTTATTGCTTACAATCTTCTTAGCAATTTCATTATTATCTAATGACATCTGGCAAAGTAATTTATAATTTTTTCTAGATAATAACTCTTTATAAATAGATGGTATTTTTCTAAATGCGGATGGTAAATAATCTAATTTAGAAATATATTCTATGTAGTTATTAGTTTTGAAATCTACAAAGTATTTTCCATAGAATTGACTAATTATATCTGGTTTGTTATGGAATAAACAATAATCAAATAATGGTTCACAATCACGCAATGCTTCTGGTAAATTATTCTTTATGAAAGTATCAGTGATTTGTTCACCATATTCGTCAACAATTTCTTTAGTAAATACTTCTTTATTAAACTCGCCAATAAGATAGTCTAAATGATGATCAAGAACATACCTGAGTGCTCTTTTATTTCTTCCATAGATTAAGCCTACATCTCTTTTATTTGCATGTTCAATAATCACACTTTCATATTTATCAAGTAATTCTTCATTTAAGCGTAATAAGTTAAATTGATTTAATAGTTTATATTGTTTAGTTTCAAGTCGATGCGAAAAATAAATATTACTATTTGATAGCGTGTTTGATAAAGAAATATTAGAATTGTTATTTAATAATTCATCTATGTTCTTACAATGATTTTCTATAAATTTTTCGGTAAGTAATTCATTTGAAAAATAGATAATTAAATCCCATCTTTTTTCTTGGAATGCATAATTAAACCATTCATCATTATTAAGCCAACTTCTTTTTAAAGGAATCCCAAATGGAGCAGCCTTAACTATTTCTCTTTTGTTTTCTCCAGTTAGAACATCTTTATATATTTCATCTTGAAAGTTTGATATAAGATTATATTTCTTTTTTGATACAACATATTTTAAGAATGATTTACTGCCACTTAATATTTCAAGTAAAAACGGATTCTTTTCAGCTTCATTTAATAATTTTTCTTTATGTTTTTCTATTCTTTCTTCGGTTAGGACTTCTGGCCCAAAGACATGCATTATTTTAAAAATGTTTCTTTCAATACAGTAATTAAATAATTCATTGTTTTTTCTTAAAAAATAAAATCTTTCATTATAAAAAACAGGAATAAGCTTATTCCCGTATTTATTGAATAGTCTTCTATCAAATAAACTTTCATCAAATTGTCCTATTAAAGAGAAATTATTTGTTTCAATAAGTATTTCTAATAAGTGACGACATTTTTTTAATCCAGATAAGTAATAATTGTTTTTACAATACTCTAAAAGCATTGGAAAGTATTTATCTATTAAGTCATCATCAATTGACCATTTGGCAATATCTATTGATTTTATATTACCTGCTAGTAAGTTAATTTGAACTAATTTTCTAATTACTAAATTAGCTTTTGACATAAACTATTTTTGATGGTTAATAATGTCGTCAGTAGTATGTACATCTTCAATTACGCCATTATCTTTTCTGTTTTTAGCTATAACAGCAAATATAATTGCTAGAATTACAATTAATACAATAACAACAATACCAATTTTAATGTATGTTCCTTTTACATCTAATGGTTTACTGCTATAATTATTTCTTTGAATATAATTCATATCATTTCTGGCATTTACTACAATAGTAAGTACCACGTCCACCTACCCTTTCTTTCAAAATTATTGTACCACAAGTTTTACATTTTTTCCCAGCATTTTTATGTACCATCAAATAATCTTGATAAGTTCCAGTTACTCCTAGGCTGGATGTATAACTTCTTATGGTTGTTCCACCACACTCAATGGCTTTTTCAATAATTCTTTTTCCTTCTTTAACAATACTATCACATTCTTTTAATGTTACTTTATTGCTGTCTCTAGTTGGTAATATACCTGATGCGAATAATACTTCATCAACATATATATTACCTAGACCGCTTATAATAGTTTGATCTAATAACATGGTTTTTATGGGTTTATTTGATTTATGAATTTTATCATAAATATATTTTCCAGTTAATTTAGGATCAATTATTTCTAAACCCTGTTTTTTTATCCCTTCATAATTTGATAATTCATCTTTATTTAATAGATGCATAACTCCAAATTTACGAACATCATGATATCTTAATG
>Ga0247610_10008591_pt1 | contig 10373 bp, 10 predicted proteins | sample 174DNAGHGhighgp2_FD_193483 | JGI IMG/M metagenome (GOLD analysis project Ga0247610, IMG submission 193483) | Sheep rumen microbial communities from Palmerston North, Manawatu-Wanganui, New Zealand - 1742 DNA GHGhigh gp2 | ecosystem: Host-associated > Mammals > Digestive system > Stomach > Rumen... | reverse complement strand
CATGACCGTAATAAGTTTCACAAACTCCCTGCTTGCCTGCTGACGGACGAGGAGATGGCGCAGTACATGAAGGCGGTGGAATTATTGGAAATTATTAGCGAGACGCCTGTTTCCCGCTATCCACACCGTCACGACATGCTCTTGGCGCAGACCGATATCATGACGGATATGTTGGATGCGTGTCGCCGTGATATGGATCAAGATGCGAAGCCTATTGACCGCAATCGTTCTATCTTTAACGTCTTCTGTAACCAGGTGGCAATCCACTATCGCGAGCAGCATGAGGTGGCTTTCTATGCAGAAAATGCGCATCTTACAACGCGTCATTTCTCGGTGATAATCAAGGAAGTAATAGGTCTTTCTGCCAGCGATTTTATTGAACAGTATTTGGCTACTCGGGCGAAGAATCTGCTGTCTTCCCGACCGGATTTATCTGTACAGCAGATCAGTGACCACCTCGGCTATGCCGATTCGTCCTCGTTCTGCCGTTTTTTCAAACGAGCGACCGGGCTCTCACCTCGTTATTTTCGTGAACAAGATAGCAATATGTAACGTTCCGGACATACGCAAAGACGGATGTTTTTCGTCCAGCCTAACGGCTATCGTATTAAATGTGCCTATTGGTCATTTTTATGCGGGCATAGATGCCCGGTATGCCTATTTAATCCATAAAATTGCATTTTATTGGACGAAAAACGCCCGAATGTTTGCGTATGTGCAATTTTTGTTGTACCTTTGCAGCCGAAAAGGTTTTTTAGTATGATGGAGATAATATTGTTTGTCATTGCTTGGTTGCTTATTTTAACCGGAATTATCGGTTGTGTGGTGCCGGGTTTGCCGGGTGTACCGTTGGCGTATATCGGGTTGATTGTGGCTCAATTCACTGATCGGGTGGATTTTTCATGGTGGACGTTGGTCATCTGGGGAATCGTGACGGCAGGAATGATGTGTATCGATTATGTGATTCCGGCGTGGGGTGCGAAGCAATTCGGTGGCACACGATGGGGCGCATGGGGTAGTACTTTGGGTTTGCTGATCGGTTTGTTTTTCGGCGTATGGGGTGTTATATTGGGTCCGTTCATTGGTGCGGTGCTGTTTGAATTGATAGGCGGCAAGAAAGTATGGGAGTCCCTCAAGGCCGGATGGGGTACGTTCGTCGGGTTGTTGTTCGGAACGATCGTTAAGTTGATTTGCTGCGGATTGATGGCTATCACCTTGTTGTCCGGAATGATTTGGAATTGAGAAAAGAGATGATACGTGAAGGGTTTCAAAGGCGGGTTTTGGTAGATATGATCGTATGGCTGATTGCCGTACTGTTGTGTATGCTCTGGCGTTGGGTGGCGGACAAGAGTGCCATCGGCATTTATTGGGGGATGTTCGGAGGTTTGGCGGTGCTATGGGTGCTGTTAGGTATCGTGGTGCAGGTCTATCGTCCGTATAAAGAGACCTGGTTTTGGCAGGCTGTTTTGGCATTAGTGGTGGACGCAGGTATTCTGATTGGTTTATGTTGGATTGCGTTGCCTAAGTTGCCATGGGGTTTGTCGCCCAAGGTAGCGATGTGGACGATTTTGTTAGTCGGCGCCATGGAGACGGTGGTCGTGTTGTTGGAGCACTATTGGAAGTACGCGACAAACATGACGGTACCGGCGATGCAGGTGGAGCAACGAGAGAATGCCAAAGTGGCTCGTGAGAATGCGACGCGTAGCGCCAATTCGATGCTGTCTATCAAACAGTCGGTACTGAGCGTGACGACGGAAGAGGACTACCGGATGTTGTTGGAAAAGGCGGGATTGGATAGCCGGCAGACGAAAGTGGTCTGTGACAGAAATCGGTTCGCTTTCTTGCAAATACCGGATTATCAATATGAGACATTGGTGGATTTGACATTGCTCAATGATGCCAAGGGAATCAACAGGCGGTTTTGTATCGTGAATCAAAAATTGCCGGACGGAGGGCGCTATGTATGCTGTTACCGACCGCAGGAATATATCAAATCGAAGATTTTAGCGAAGTACCCGTGGGGCATCAATTGGTTCGTTTACTGCCTCTATTTCTGGCATAAGCGCGTATTGCCGCGACTGATGTTAACCAGCCGTTTGTATTACGATGTGAACAAGGGTCGCAAGCGTATGTTGAGCAAAACGGAGGTGTTAGGCAGGCTTTATTACTGCGGATTTGCGGTGGATGAGATTGTTCCGATGGGGCATATTGAATATGTTTTCGCGCATCGTACCTCGCAGCCATACCCCCAAGAACAGTTGAAAGTGTATGGCCCGTTGATCAAACTGCCGCGTGTTTGCAAGAACAAAGAGATCCGTTATTTCTATAAGTTCCGTACGATGCATCCCTATGCGGAGTATATCCAGAAATACGTCTTTGATGCCCGTGGAGGGATGGACATATCGGATAAGAGCAATGACGATTGGCGGATCACGACGTGGGGCAAGTTCATGCGCAAGTATTGGCTGGACGAGTTGCCTATGCTCATCAATTGGCTGAAACGTGATTGTAAGTTAGTGGGTGTCCGTCCGTTGAGCAAGACGATGTTTGAGACCTATCCGAAGTGGTTGCAAGACAAGCGTACGCTCAGCAAGCCGGGGTTGATACCTCCGTTTTATATTGATCATCCGAATACGTTTGACGAGCTGTTCGCCAGCGAAGATAAGTACTTGACGGAATATCTGGCGCATCCTTTGCAGACGGATATCAAGTATTTTTTCCTAACAATGAAGTCTATTTTATTACGTAAAACGCACAGTGCATAACGAAGAGAAAACATATTTATCCTTAGTCCGCGCCGCCTTATGGGGCGAGAAAACCCAATGGCCGGTGGATCAGACGGATCGTCTGTTGATGCTGAACGCCTATCAAGGAACGGGGGCATTGGTTTATCCGATGGTGTTGGATCAGGAAGATATCCCTGCATCGGCTAAGATGCAGATGAAAGGAGTCTGCCTGCAGACGATGCAGCAACACGTTCAATTGCATCACACCTTGGTTCAGGCGTGGAAGGCGCTGGAGTCCGAAGGGGTGAAGGCGGTTTTAATGAAAGGAGCCGGTTTGGCTGCTTTGTACGCTGAACCTCAGATGAGGGCATGGGGCGATATAGACCTGTTTGTCGGGGTGGAGCAGTACCATCCGGCTTGCGCGGCAATGCGCAAGGCTTTTCCGAATGCCTTGAAGTTTGACGAAGAGTTGGATCATTACAAGCACTATAACCTGATAGCCGACGGTGTGTCGATTGAGGTTCACCGTGTGTCGGTGGGTCATCAGCATCCTGTGGATGAACGGCGCTATGCGCGGATGGAAGCGGAAGGGATGGCAAAGGGGGAGGAAATGGACCTCAACGGATTGACGATCCGGGTTCCGGAGCCGACGTTCAATGCGCTGTTTGTGTTATTACATTCATGGGAACACATGATGACGAAAGGGGCGAGCGTACGGCAGATATGCGATCTGGCATTGTTGGTGCATCGCTATCACGGGGTGCTGAATGAGGCACAGCTTAAAAGCAATCTGAAGGCGCTGTGTCTGATGGATATCTGGCAGTTATACATGTGGATCTGCGTCCATGCGTTGGGCTTGAAACAGGATGAGGCCTTGTTCTATACCGATGGTGTAGAGGCACGGGCGTCACGGCTGTTAGAGGATCTGTTAGCCGGCAGGATGGTGGAGCCCAAAGGCTCAAAGACGAACGCCACAAACCGCATTGCTCGCAAACTGCATACAATGCGTGAGCGCGTGAAAAATGCAGATCGGATGGCGAAATACAGCCCTGCGTACGCACGCCATATGCGCGTCACAACGATGCTCAATGGTGTCAGACGATTCTTCGCCAAAGACCGACATTGGGAGTAAAAATTCATCGTAAATCATAGTAGATCAGTGGTTAAGAAATTTGAAGATATCATGAAGTCGCTGCAGGCGGGAACGTACTCGCCTGTTTACGTTTTGTGCGGTGAGGAGCCGTATTATATCGATCGCGTGTACGAGTATCTCGCTGCGAATGTGTTAGACGAGATGGCGCGTGAGTTTGACCAACAGGTGGTCTATGGTCGTGACTTACAGGGATATGATATATCTCCGGTGATAGGCGCAGCGCGTGGTTTTGCGATGATGGGTGGACGCAAAGTGATTATCGTTCGTGAGGCGCAAAGCGTCAAGAAATGGGAATCTTTTGCGGCTTATCTGGAGAATATGATGCCACAAACGGTCTTGGTGATCTGCTATCATGGCAAGCCGGACAAGCGTCAGGGCGTATGGAAAAAAGCGGCAGATCATCCCCAGGTGGTTTGGTTGCAATCCGATAAACTGCGTGAATACGAGGTGGAGCGGTGGATCAGCAATTATATTGCGTCGCTCAGCCGTCAGCAATCCGCCGTTACGTTTGATCCTCGTGTGGCGCCGCTTTTGGCGGATTACTTAGGTACCGATCTGTCGGCAATCGTCGGCGCGTTGCAGAAACTGATAGACGGTCGTCCAGAAGGGGTGAATACGATCGATGTGGCGTTGGTGGAACGCAATATCGGTATTTCCAAAGACTTCAATATCATGGAGTTACAGGCGGCATTGATCCGCGGAGACGTCAAGCGAGCCAACCAGATTGCTTTGTATTTCGCGGGTAGCAAAGATCATCCGATGATACGGGAAATGGCACCTTTGTTCACTTTCTTCTCGAACTTGCTTATGTATCATTACCTGCCTGATAAGAGCCAGGCGGTGGTAGCCCGCGAACTGGGGATCAATCCGTATTTCGTGAAGGATTACCAAATGGCAGCAAAGCGTTTTCCTGCCGGTAAAGCCTTTGCGATAGTAGGGTATTTGCGTGAGACCGATTCGCGTCTGAAAGGTATCAATAACCCGTCCGCGAAAGATGCGGATTTATGGAAGGAGTTGATTTACAAGATCTTGCACTAATTCCCGATTTCTATTCGGTACGGAGGAATCCAATTATTCCATGAGTTAGGCATACCATGATGGTTCGTCCAAAGGACGCTATCAAGGTCAAGTTGCGAGAAGGGTTTCGACTCTTCTTTTTCTTCTTGGGGAGGAAAAGCAAAGGGATCGGGATGGAGGCTGAGTTCCTCTTGGTGCGCGGCAATGAACTGATCCTCTTCTTTTTGCAGTTCAGCAAGCACTTTCGGGTATATCTTATCGAATAACTGAGGGTGGGCGGTGTACCACACGAGGGACGAATCGAATTGAGTTTGTGTGACGCCGTGTTTCTCCAGAACCTGCGCATAGTAGATACGTCGAACTTCGGTGTTTTGCGCCGGGATATTGCTTATCTGGAGTACCGCGTCGGCTTTGTGCAGATCCACCAACAGATCCCTCATCTCCCAAGAATGCAAGATTCCTTTGGGACGACAGGAAACGAATGATGCTACGATTAGCAGCATGATGGGTAATTTGAAATGGGTCGTTTGATATTTGAGACTGGGCCATTTCATTTCTCTTGCTCGGGTGTTTGATCTTTTTTATGGGTTTCCGAACTCAGTTGTTTGGAGTAGAACAGGAGAATGACAGCCACCGAGACGGTGATGCAACTATCTGCGAAGTTGAATACCGGGCGGAAGAACAACACTTCTCCGGCATTGTTATGAATGAGCGGGAAATAGAACATATCCACCACCTTGCCGTAGAACCATCCGGCGTAGCCGAAGAGTTTGCCGTAACAAACGCAGTCGATGATGTTTCCCAGGGCGCCGGCGATGATGAAAGCGATCGTAACGATGTATCCGACAGGCGTTTCGGGTTTACGTAGAAGTGTATGGGTGTACCATCCGAGCAGGATGACCGCTACAAGACGGAAAAGGGTCAAAGCGAACTTGCTGAACCACTCAATGCCGAATGCCATGCCGTTGTTCTCCACGAAACACAACCAGAACCAGCTGGTCACTTCGCGGCATTCGCCCAAGGCAAAATGGGTAGCGATATAGAGTTTGATGATTTGGTCAATGAGAACGGCTAACAGCACGATGCCCGTGACCATAAGTGCTAATACGGTAGTGCGTTTCATATCAATTGTTTATCTTCTCTTTCTTTAATTCTTCGATCGAGCGTTCGATCGATTCTAATTTTTTCATGACGTCGTCATTATTGTCCTGCACCATAGCATCGACGAAGATGGAGTTGATGAAAGACATACCGATGATGCCTCCGAAAATGAGCATCAGGCAGAAATAAATCCGGACGAGCTCCGCCACCAGGGTGTTGGAACCATAATAGGCGGCGATGGTATTGGGGATCTCGTACCATCCTTCCACGGTGCAGATCTGAAAGACCGCATAGACGGATTGCAGCGGGGTGGAGAAATGGGTGGGGTCGGCTTCTTTGAACAAACTGCAACTCAGCAAACCGAAAATGACGATGATTACCGCAAAACTGAGCAAGATGGCGTATGACTCGCGCATAGCTATCTTGAAACCCGCCACGACCTTGCTGAAATTCGGAAAGAAATGTAACACGCGGAAGAATCGCAGGACGCGTAACAACCGGAAAACCAACAAGATAGACAAATTAGCCATCTCGTTGGGAATGAACAATGCCAACACGGACGGTAGGGACAAAATGACCAAAGTGCCGTCTAACCGATTCCATCCGTCTTTCCAATACTCCCGGAAACCGTAAACGCTTTGCTTCACAATCATTTCCAATAAGAAGATCAAGGTGCAAAACGTGTCTAACAAACCGATCGCCATGTTTTCGTAGCCATCTACTTGCGCATAGATGAGGCAGGAATTCAGAACGATTATTGTCAGTATAAATCGGTCATTGAGGAATATTTTCTTCAGGATTTTTTGCATTCTGTTAGTAGTATCATTCGTTTCGTGGCTTTTCGCGAAAGCCAAATCGGCTGCAAAGGTACGATTTTTTTTGCATATATGCAAGAGAAATGAAAAATTTCGCCTGTGAGGAACGATTTTTCCTTTTTTTATTTGCATATATGACAAAAAAATAGTAATTTTGCATCGCAAAATTGAGAACTTCTTGAAATAAAAATACATACTGCCATGAAAATTCAATTTTTAGGTGCCACTCGTGAAGTGACGGGAAGCAAGCATTTAATCACAACCGACAGCGGTCATACGATTTTGTTGGACTGCGGCATGTATCAAGGAAAAGGCGCGGAGACGGACGCGGAGAACCGGGATTTAGGATTCGATCCCGCCCAGTTGGATTGCATCGTCCTGAGCCACGCGCATATTGATCATTCGGGTTTGATCCCGTACGTGGTGAAGAAGGGATTCAAAGGGGATATTTATTGTACCCCGGCTACGCGTGATTTATGCGCGTTGATGCTGGCGGATACTGCCTTTATCCAAGAACAGGATGTACGTACCTATAACAAGAAGATTGACAGACAACACCCTCATAAGGAGAAGGGAAAGAAATACAAGATCGAGCCGCTTTACGACCAAAAGGATGTGAACAAGGCGATGCGGCATTTCGTGACCTATAGTTACGAACGTCGATTCCGGATTTTTGATGATGTACTGCTGACCTTTACGAATTCGGGTCACATGCTCGGCGGGGCGATCTGCAGTCTGGAGATCTATGAGAGTTGTCAGCCATCAGCCGTCAGCCATCAGAATTCGTCAGAAGGTTCCAAGCGTTGGAAACGCGTGACTTACACCGGTGATGTGGGCAGACTGCACTGCCATATTCTGCCCCCTCCGCAGTTATTCCCGCAATGCGATTATCTGATCTGCGAATCGACGTACGGCGATCGTCTGCACGACGAACAGTTAGTGACGGAGGAACAGTTGTTGGGCGTAGTGGAGGATACCTGCGTGTATCGCAAAGGGCAATTACTGATCCCCTCTTTCTCGGTGGGCAGAACGCAGGAGATCGTGTATGTGCTCAACCAGCTGTACAACGACGGCCGATTGCCTCAGATACCGGTTTATGTCGATAGTCCGATGAGCACGAACGCGACCCAGATATTCCGGATGTACCCGGAGGAGTTGAGCGACGAGGTGCGGGACACGATGCAGTTTGACCCGGATCCGTTCGGATTCAATACGCTGCGTTATATCACGGACATCCGCGAATCCAAAGCGCTGAATCACAAAGATGAACCTTGCATCATCATCTCGGCGAGCGGCATGTTGGAGGCAGGTCGCATCAAGCACCACGTAGCCAATCATATCTCTGATCCGCGTTGTACGATCCTGATCGTCGGGTATTGCGAACCCACAACCCTCGGAGCCCGCATCCAACAACCCGGTTTGCAATGGATCTCCATCTTCGGTTTGGACAGGCGTATCAAAGCCCAGATCACGAAGATTGAAGGATTCTCGGGGCATGGCGATTATCGCGAAATGATCGATTATTTCACCCGCAGTCTGGCGGTGGAGCAGGTTCAGCGCGTATTCGTCGTACACGGCGAAACGACGGCGGCCGAGACCTATAAGGGACACTTGGAGAAAGCGGGATTTAAGCATGTTGAGGTACCCGAAAAAGGAGAAACGGTCAGTTTGTAAGAAGAAAAGTAGCCTATTTGCAATAAAATCCTAAAAAAGTTTGCACAAATCAAAAAAAATGTGTAACTTTGCGCCCAAATTATAAAGAGTATGAAAAAAGAAGAATTACGTAAACTGATTGCGATCTGGTTTGAAGAAGATATTCGCGATGGTGATCACACTTCGCTCAGTTGTATCCCGCCTACCCAGATGGGTTGTCAGCAGTTGATTATCAAGGATACCGGCGTGTTGGCAGGCGTGGAAGTAGCAAAGGAGATCATCGCATATTTTGATCCGGAGTGTCGTTTTGAACAGTTCTTGCACGATGGTGATCATGTCAAACCTGGCGATGTAGCGTTCAAAGTGTACGGCAAGGAGTTGAGTCTGCTGCAGATCGAGCGTACGATGCTCAATATCATGCAGCGTATGTCCGGCGTAGCGACTACCGCGCATAAGTATCAGAGCCTGATCGAGGACACCGGATGCCATGTGCTCGATACCCGCAAGACGACGCCGGGTTTGCGGTATTTGGAGAAAGAGGCGGTCGTTTTAGGCGGCGGAATGAACCACCGTATCGGTCTTTTCGATATGATCCTGCTCAAAGATAATCACGTGGACTTCGCCGGAGGGATCACGAATGCACTCACTCGCGCGCGTGATTATTGTAAGGAGAAAGGCAAAGACCTCAAGATAGAGATCGAGGTGCGGAATTTTGAGGAAATCAACGAGGCGTTGGCAACCAATATCCCGGATCGTATCATGCTGGATAACTTCAGTCCGGAGAAGACCAAAGAGGCAGTCGATATCATTCGTCAGTGGGAGCGGTCAGCGGGCAGATATATGGAGATAGAGAGTAGTGGCGGAATAACGATTGAGACGATTCGCGATTATGCGCTACAAGGCGTGGACTTTGTGTCGGTAGGCGCTTTGACGCATAGTTACAAGAGTCTTGATATGAGTTTTAAGGCTGTAAAAGAATAAACACAATATTCACTTTTAACAACCATTATTTATGAAAAAAGGATTAATTTTCGCAATGCTTGCACTCTCAGTTATTCTGATGACAAGCTGTTTCCGTGGTACTCGTGCCTCTGTAGATGTAACAGTTAAAAACAAACTCGGTATGACGCAATCCAACGTGGAGGTTTGTATGTTCAAGGCTGATACCTGGAGTGATTTTTCTCACACTCCGCAGAATGCAGACAAGACTTCTGTAACCGACCTGGAAGGTGTTGCTACGTTTGAGTTGACCACTCTCGACATTATGGAGACCGTTTTTGACGGTAAGAACACGGTTTATTTCGTGGTATTTGACAGAGAAGATAATATTCTCGGACAAGTACCTCAATCCGTGAAAATGGGTCAACACTATCACGTTACGCTTAATTACGATCGTTGATGAAGGTCTGAAAATCAGCGCCAATGGCTGATACGGATACGCGTTCCGTCCGGCAAAACGGGTCGTTTCAGAACAGTTACCCACGACGGACGACCGACCGAATGGTCTTGCGAACGATATTCGTAACTATTAGGACATTCTTTCCCTTTCGTCAATCCTGTATGCCATGCATCAGGGTTGACGATTTGTTTATCCCAGGTTGTGTATGCCCAAACGGTTTCCCCCCACCATCGCCAAGGACGGGCGAGCCAAACCTGGGGCACGGCATTGGGGGTCGGAGATGGGTTATGGAAGAGCTCTAATTCGTCCTCGTTGGCGAGACGAATATGACATCGGTAAAAGAGCATACCCCGTTTTCCCTCTTCGGAGCGGCCGGCGGAGATATAGCATTTATCGTTGTTCTCGCCGTTGATATTGGCGATGATCAGCGCTCTATCGACGGCTAAAGTCATAGCGCCGAAGATAAAATCCACACTGCCTTGCAATATTCCTCCTTGCCAGTAGATGGA
>Ga0247610_10008589_pt1 | contig 10374 bp, 6 predicted proteins | sample 174DNAGHGhighgp2_FD_193483 | JGI IMG/M metagenome (GOLD analysis project Ga0247610, IMG submission 193483) | Sheep rumen microbial communities from Palmerston North, Manawatu-Wanganui, New Zealand - 1742 DNA GHGhigh gp2 | ecosystem: Host-associated > Mammals > Digestive system > Stomach > Rumen ... | reverse complement strand
ATATTTGCTAATGGATTATTATATAATAATGAATCAAAAGTTCGTCCGCAATTATATGTTTATATTCATAATAATATTAATCCTGAAAAATTAATTGAAAAATTTAATAATATATTAATAATTAATAAAATAGATAATCCTGATAAATTAATAAGATGTTTTAAAAATAATAAAATTATAGAAGAAGATATATTTGATATTGAAAATGATGATGAAATTGATTTATTAGACATTGATAATATTGATGATATTGAAAATGAAAATGAAAATGAAATTAATGATGATATTGAAGCAAATGAAAATGTACCACCATTATTAAAAACTATGAATTCAAAAACTTTACAAAATGTAATTATAAATGATTATTCAACATATATTAATGTATCAAAATCAGTTGCTAAAATTGATAAAAATAATAGACAACTTAAATTAATATATGATACTAAAACTAATAAATTATATTATCCAAATGAAATTACATACAAACAAAAAAACAATCATATAAAAACTCAATATTATTCAATTCATATATCTAATTTAATTCCAAATGATACAATTAAACGATTATATGATAAATTTAATGAAATATCAGATAAATTAATATTAATCAATTTAATAAATTCTGATAAAGAAGAACAATTATTACGTTATTTGATTCAAATTATTAGAGAAAATGAATTGTTCAAAAATATTAAAGTAAATGAAGAAAAAATTTCAGATATTCAAATTATTGAAGATAGCAATAACAACAATGACAACAATAAATCAATAAAAATTAATAAAGTTATAAAAGATAGAATAAGACAATTTATAATAATACAAACTAATACACCTTATCCAATAGTTAAACCTATTGATTTTGAATTTAAAATGGTATTTACTTATCAAGGTCGTTTAATTGAAATTAATAAATTGAATGAAAATACAATTGTAAATAAAAATAAACGTAGTGTTAAAGGAGGCTTAATAACTATATTTAATTCAATTTATATTGATATGAATAAATTTAAAGAATTATTTGAACAGTTAAATATTCGTACTGTCGAAGATGCTTATTATAATATTTATAAATATAAATTAATTGAACAATGCTTAAAAGAAGATTATCCAGCATATGAACAAACAATTAAAGAATTTGAAGGTAATTATGTATTAAATGAACAAATAATGAAAATTGAATTTAATCTATTTGATGTTACTAAAATTGATAATGAATTAATAACATCATTATTAAATACATTATTTACAAATATAAGTCATATTGAAATAGATATAGGTATTAGTTTATTGAGAATTAATAATAAAGAAGGATTAATAAAACATTTAAAAAGTAATGAATTACATAGTTTAATTGATATTGGAATTAATTATATTAAAATAGTTAATAGATACGGAGAAACATTTATATTCAAAACCAAATCCATAATGAAATTATTAATATATAAAATTATTGAATATTATCAATCACAAAATTTATTATAAATTAAATATTAAACTAAAAAATTATAAAATAAAATAAAATATAAGTATTAAAATGTTTAGATAATTATTTTTGTAAATCAAATTATTAAAATATTAAGATAATTAAAATAAAATATTGAAATTTAAAACATTGAAATAAATTACCAAATTAATAAATATTAAAATTTAAATCATTAAATTAAATCACAAAATTAATAAAACATTGAAATAAAATATAATTCAAAACTAAAAGAATTATAAAATAAAATAATATTTTTATTAAATATAATGAATACTAAACCAATTATTATTGTAGGTGATATACATGGTAATTTTATAAAATTCTTTGAACCATTAAAACAGGCTAATATTATTAAAGATTATAAAATTATAATTAATTCAAATAATATAACTGAAATTGATTATTCATTTTATGAGATATATCAAGCAACATCTAGAGTTATATATTTAGGAGATTTTATACATCGTGGTCGTGATTGTGGTCAAATACTTATTTTAGAATCATTGGTTGATATTTGTACTAGATATCCTAATGATGTTGATTTTGTTCTTGGAAATCATGAAATAGCAGAATGTAATTATTATTTAAATAATTCATATACTGATTTATATCAATTATCAACATTAGCAGATCATAATATTTGTAAAGAACATCCAAATTATGATTTAATTATGAAAAAATTTATGGAATTTTTAGAACATCATAATAATTTATTAATGTTGGAATTTCCAAATTTTATTATATCACATACACATCATTTTAGAACTATTCCAGGAAATTTGAAAAATTGTCTAAATTCTTCAAAGAAATTTTCAAAATGTACAAGTATAGTAAGACCTAAAACTCCAAGATGTAGATTACCTTCATATTTAAATGACCATCCAAAATATTTAGAAATCAAAAATAAATATGGAAGGGTATCATTAGATAATTATAATAATTATGAATTGGAATTAAATGAATTTATTAATGATGAATATGAAAATTATGTTGATAAAACAACAATAAATATTGATGATGTTCCAAAATTATTTGATAAATTTATACATCATAAATTAAATAAAAATTATTATTATGAAATATTTAAATTTGATTTATTTGGATATAGAACAGAAGAAAGTTTAACAAAAGGAATACAAATATTATATAATAAAACTCAAATAATAGGTCATGATAAAGTACCAAAAATTAGTGTCGATGAAGACAAAAATATAATTTATGTTGATTGTGAAAATAATTCATGGTTAATTTATGATGAAAATGAAAATGAAAATGAAAAATTAAGTGATGATGAAAGATTTAAGAATTTTTATATTTATACATTTAATTGATTTATATTTAATTTATATTTAATTTATATTTAATTTATATTTAATTTATATTTAATTTATATTTAATTTATATTTGATTTATATTTAATTTATATTTAATTTATATTTAATTTATATTTGATTTATATTTAATTTATATTTAATTTATATTTGATTTATATTTATTTTTCACACATTTAATTATATTCACATATTTATATTCATATTTAATTTGATTTTAAAACATTCATATTTATTTTTCACACATTTAATTATATTCACGCATTCATATTTAATTCACATATTCATATTTATATATTTTCTAATTACAAATTTAAAACATGATTTAATTTTTTTATCATTGAAATAAATGGAAAAACAATTCAGAACTGAACCAATAGTGATTGAGGGTGAAACTATTAATTTAGAATTTAGACATATTAATGAAATTTTTAAAGATGATGATGCTCCATATCTTGCTGTTGGAATGACAAAAGGAGGTAAAACAACAACATGTATAGATATTATTCATAAATATGCTTCTCAAGCCGCTAAAATTTATTATGTATCATCAACAAAATCAATGGTTGGGGATTCTGCAATTGATACTATACCTAATTTATTTAGAAAAACACCAACATTTGAAAATCTTTATAATATTTGGAAAGAAATTAAAGAAGGAGCAGAACAGAATTCAATTACTCCTGAAGATATGATTTCATTATTATCAGTGATTTATCCACCATCAGAAACAAAAAAGGTTATTAGTATTTATAATAATCAAATGAGAAAAGTAGATGCTGAATTACATTCAAAACATAAAAATATGCGTGCCGATAAAATTAATGAAGTTGTAGCACAAGAAAAAGAATTAATTGCTATTGAAGTATTAACAAGATTAATTTTATCAGGAGTTAATATTTATGGTACATCAAATTTAAATAAAAAGCAATATAATATTATTAGAACTTTATTATCTACAAAACAAAAAACAATATTATTAATAGATGATGTAACATCAGAATTAGATGATTTAAAAACATCATCAGCAAAAGTTGTATATGGAACTGAAGAAGGTCAAGAAATACCAATGCCAGCATCTAAAGCAATGAAACTTTTATTAACTGATATGTTTACAAAAGCTAGAAGATATGATGTTTTAATGGTTATATTTGTTCATACATGGAATACTATTGATGTTAAAAGCACACTTAAGAATTTTATTATTATTGATAAGCAATCAGTTGATAATTTAAAATTGATTAAAACCGTAAGTGACACAGCTAAAAAATTAATTCGTGAAGCAGCAAATAAAATATTTGGAAAATATCCATATCATTTATTAGTAGTTAAAGATAATGTAGTATTCACAACAAAGGCTGATATGAATATTGGGAATACTGTTAAATTAGATAGACTAAATCAAAATTTATTAGATGCTTATAATAATATTACAACAGGATTAGATTATATACCTCATGATGATAATCAAGTTGATGCTGAACAGTCAGTGTTAGATAAAATTAATGATTTAATTAATTAAATTTCAATTATAAATATAAATTAATTAAATAAATATATTTTTAAATCACAAATTAATTATAAATCAATTATAAATATAAATATTTTTAAATCAATTAAATAAATATATTTTTAAATCGATTATAAATCATAAATCAATTTCAATTAAATCATAAATCAATTATAAATCTAATCAAATATTTTTAAATCAATCACAAATCAATTTTAAATCATAAATAAATCAAATCATAAATATAAATCAAATCATAAATATAAATCAAATCATAAATATAAATCAATTTTAAATCAATTACAAATTAATTTTAAATCAATTACAAATTAATTTTAAATCATAAATAAATCAAATCATAAATATAAATCAATTTTAAATCAATTATAAATCAATTATAAATCAATTATAAATCAAATCATAAATCAATTATGAAATAATTAAATTATAAACTATAAAAATAATTTTAATTTATTTAAATGAATTCTGCAATAATTATTTCACTTATAGTATTTATTATAGCGATTATTTCAGTTATAGTATTTGTTATTTATAAAAAATCTTATAAAACTTATACAACACAATTAATAATTAATTTGAAAATTAAAGAACCGGCACAAGAAGCAACACTTACTAAATCATTTATAATAACAAATCCAGAAGCTGAAACAATTTACACAACATTACAAAAATTAGGAAGTAATATTAAAGGTGAGATTAATTTAGAAAATCCAGAATCAAGAACAATTAAATTATATGCTGAATTTAAAGACAATCTAGATTCTTATATTTTAATTAATAGTTTAGTAGATAAATTAAAAGAATTTAATACAATTGAAATGTCATATAATGGTAATTTATTTGCTGATAATATTAAGAAAGAATATCAAGGCAAATTTAAAGAAAATAATGGTATGATAATAGTTGATGATTTGAAATTAGATACTCTTTATACAAAAGAATTTACAGATTATAAAATTGTTGATTCTAAAGCTGATAATAAAGACTTTATAGAAAATAATAATGCTCAAACACAAAATTTAATTAATGATGCTGATAATCCAGATATTCAACAACAAACAGAACAAAATTCAGAAACACAATCAGAAACACAAAATACTCAGCCACAAGATACACAAAATGAAGAATCAGAAACACAAGATACAGAACAACAATCAGATATACAAAATACACAAAATGAACAATCAGAACAACAATCAGAAACACAAGATACAGAACAACAAGAAAATTTTGATGACAATACATTATCAATGAGAATTAAAGAAGAAAAACGTGACGAAGACTTTGTATTATTTAATAATCAACCTCAAATGTCATTACATATTGTATTATTTAATATGTCAAATTCTAAAACAATATCAGAAACACAAAAAGAAATTAATTATCCAATATTTACATATTCAGCATATAAAAATATTAAAGAAACTGTTAATATTATACTTGAACCATATAAAGGATTAATATCAAGAAAAACATCTGATAATGGAATTTTAAATTATGAATTACATTATCAATCATCAAAAACAATTGAAGGAGATTATAAAAAGATTTTAGAACAAATTAATAAATCATTTGATGCTTTATTATTAACATATACTCCAAAAGATTTAGTATTTGTATATCAATCCAGTGATACAATTAAAATAAAGAGATATATTAAACAATTAGAACAAAATAATATTGAAATTATTTCAGATGATGGCTTTAAAATGGCTATGGTTGATAAATTACCATCACAATTATTTAATTAATTTATATTTATATATTTATTTTTCAATATTACTTAATCTAAACTTAAAGTTATTAATGAAAATATGACTTATTATTTTTAATTAAATAGAAAATTAAAATCTAAAAATTCAAATCAATCATAACAAGACACTGAAAAAATGAAATAACAGAAATTGATGATAAAAATAAAAATATGAAATGAAATAAAAATATAAATAAAAATATAATTTATTTTTAATTAAATGAATTTAATGAATTCAATATTAATAGGTGGTATTTTAATAGTAATTGTAATAATTATAATATTTGTTTTGAAAAATAAAAATTTAAATAATGAAACTAAGAATGAAAATAAAAATTTAAATAAAGAAAATAAGAATGAAAATAAAAATTTAAATAAAGAAAATAAGAATGAAAATAAAAATGAAACTAAGAATGAAAATAAAAATTTAAATAAAGAAAATAAGAATGAAAATAAAACAAGAACACCTAAAACAACAAGTACAAATATCAAAAATGGAAATAATATATCTTCATCTTCTTCAGTAACTACAAATATTAAATTAAATACAAATATAAATGGTAATCAAGAACAACAAAATGAACAAAAAAATGAACAAGATGAACAAAATGAACAAGATGAACAAGATGAACAAGATGAACAAGATGAACAAGATGAACAAGAAAATGAACAAGAAAATGAACAAAATGAACAAGATGAACAAGATGAACAAAATGAACAAGATGAAGAAATAGAAATAGATAGTGAAGAATATAATAAAGCATTAAACAAAGAAATTAATGAATATATGAAAACTGCTCAATTTGATATTAAAGCATCAATAAAAAGCAAACAAGTTAATGGATATACTAAAATAGTTGGAAGTGAAAATGAGGGTAATGAATATGAAGTAGGTATTAATTTTAAAGAAACAAATAATAATGGATATGTACCTTTAGTTACTGGAGCTAATTCAATAGATGGTATTAAATATGTTTTATCAATGTATAATGTAATTATTAATTCTCTCAAAAATAAATTAAAATATACAAAAATTGAAATTGAAAGCGAACCAAAATATTATCATATTATTTTATCATTTGATAATAAATCTGATTTGGATGATGCTTATTCATTGATTGACAATATAATTGATAAAAATTATTGTGGAATAATAATAGCTGATGATAGAGTTTCTAATAATACTTATTCAATTTTATCATGTGATAAAGAATTAATACACAAAGAATATCAAAAAATCATCGATAAAGGTTATAAAGCTGCTATGATTAGATATAATATTACTATATTTATAATTCCTGCCAATGAAATAGAAAAAGCAATTGCTTAAATTGTTTTATTTTTAATTAAATGAATTTAATATTAATAAGTGGTATTTTAATTGTAATTGTAATAATTGTAATATTTGTTTTAAAAAATAAAAGTTTAAGTGAAGAAAATAAAAATGAAAATCAACAACAAACAGAACAACAAAATCAACAAACAGAACAACAAAATCAAACAGAACAAGAACAAGATGAACAAGATGAACAACAAAATCAAACAGAACAAGAACAAGATGAACAAGATGAACAACAAAATCAAACAGAACAACAAAATCAACAACAAGATGAAGAAATAGCACCAAAAGAATTATCACAAGCTGAAATTTTAAAAGCACAAATTATGGAAGAAGTATTACAAGAACAAAAAGATAATTTTAATAAAGAACTCGAAGAATATAAATATATTCCATATGGAATAATTGATAAAGATATAACAGGAAATATAACTAAATATTATAATATTGTTAATAATAATGACAATAATTTTAAACCTGATGATAAAATTTCACAATTTAAATTATTTAAATATACTAATTCACAAATATTTAGAATTATTATTCCAGCATATAATCCTACAAATGGATCATATTTCATTTATCATAATGTATTATTTATATCATTAGATAATTTAGAATTATTTATTAAATGTTTGAAAGAACAACTTGATAATATGGGAATAGAAGGATATGCCATAACTAATGATGGTGAAATAAAAGAAGGATATTTATTATTCCCAACATATACAAATACATCAACTCCATCATATCAATACAATAAACTTATGAAAAATATTCAATATAAAATGATATTTATAACAAATACAAAAGAAATAAATGATTCAACATTAATTTATATGTGTCAAGATGAAAATTCAAAAATTAAAAATATCATTGATAAATTAAAAAACGATAATCCACCAAAAATAAACATAGCAGGTTTTAACATTGAGTCATATTATATTAATACAGATAATTATGATGAATTTAAAAAATATATTGAATTATTAAATTAAATTTTATAGAATTACAAGAAGAATTAAAAAATTATTATGATATTTGAATTATATTTAAAATAATGAATGATTTTATTGATGTCGATTTTATATTATTTTTATAATATTCAAATATCATCTATTATTAATCAAAAAACATAATTTAAAATTAAACACAGAATTAAACACAGAATGAAACATAAAATGAAACATAAAATGAAACATAAAATGAAATACAAACATAAACATAAAATCAATTATAAGATTTCAAACATTTAACAATCTACCTTTAAATTATAATATTTTATCAAAATAAATAGCTAAATAATTTTTTATTTTTTATTAAAATGTTGTTCTTTATTACTTTATTTGCTATTTCTTATGCTCAACCTCAACCAGAATTACAAGGTGAAATTGTTTGTAATTTATGTATTGATACAATAGAACATGTTAAGGATTTAGTTGAAACTAAAGGTATTAATTTTGCAAGAGAATATCTTGATGGATTATGTGATAAAGCTCCAGGTCTATTATCTTCATTATGTACTGATTTAGTTAGTTTTGGAATGGATGAAATATTAAAAATGATTGAAAACAGAGTACATCCAAGAGAAATTTGTGAAACTATTGAAATTTGTCCATTACCACAAGAATTAAAAGGTGAAATTGTTTGTGATTTATGTACAGGAACAATTGATAGATTGAAAGATATTATTGAAACAAGTGGAGCTGAAAAAGTTAAATCATATTTAGAAACATTATGTGATAAAGCATCAGGATTTATAAATACAATTTGTGATAAATTAGTCGAATTTGGAATTGATAAATTAATTCAATTACTTGAAAATAAAGTTGATTCAATGGAAATTTGTCAAAAAGTTAAATTATGTTAATTCAAATCAATGATTTATTTTTTTAATCATAATTTAACAATGTCAAAATTATCACTCAATGAAAAAATGATAGTGTCAAAATATTTGTTAAATAATGATTTCTTTAAATTTACCAATACATTTAATATTACAGATTCATATTTTACAACATTTAATTATATAACAATTAATGATACTAATATAAAATATGGAATATCAACAAAAATTATAAATCAAATAATTGAAAGATTACAAAAATATCATAATTTAAATGAAATTATTTTAAATATAATTACTAAAAATGAATGGCTATATGAAATAATAAATGATATAAAACCAATTTATAATACATTTAAAAAATGTTTAAAATTATCATCATTGAATAATATTAAAATCAAAATAAAAATTGATAAACCTACTTATATTAGCATTGTAGATATAAAAGAAATTTATAATTTTATTGAAAATCATTTTATATTTGATTCAAATAATAAAATTAATATATCAGATTATAACACAACATATGAATATAATAATTCATTTAATAAAGATTATTATAATATAATTAATATTATTGATTATATTTCAGATGTTGATAATAATGTTATTAATTGTTTATCAAATTTTGAAAATTATTATATAACAACTTATAGTGATTTATTTAAATATAAATATAATACATTTGAAGAATTCAAAAATAATTGTATTTTATATGATATTAAAAATGATTATCGACTATCAACAATTGCAACTATAAAAAATAAAATAATTAATGATATAAAATATTTTCCATTAATATATGAATTTTTCAATTTAAGAAAAAATATAAATTTAAATAAATTACTGTATATTAATTATAAATATGAAGATGACTTAAATATAATATTAAATGATATTAATAAAATTAAAATTTATTCATCATGCTTATCTTTTAATTATTATAATAGAATAGTTTTTATATTAAAATTAATTAAATATTCATGTATTAATAATCTTAATCCTAAATTAAATTATAATGATATTAGTGAAAAATTAAATTACACTGCTGACATAAAATTAAAATATATGAAATATTATATATTTAATAC
>Ga0247610_10008586_pt1 | contig 10375 bp, 3 predicted proteins | sample 174DNAGHGhighgp2_FD_193483 | JGI IMG/M metagenome (GOLD analysis project Ga0247610, IMG submission 193483) | Sheep rumen microbial communities from Palmerston North, Manawatu-Wanganui, New Zealand - 1742 DNA GHGhigh gp2 | ecosystem: Host-associated > Mammals > Digestive system > Stomach > Rumen ... | reverse complement strand
CTTCCTTAGTCATAAAAATAACAATTGTAGTTCGGTGCACTATTGCGACTGCAAAGGTACTATCAAACTACAACTGCTACAACGTGTATTTCAACGAATGCTTACAGAAACTCATCATTAAATGATTGCTTTAGAAACTGATGCAAGCATCGTTATACTCTCACCTAAACGCAGCCTTTTAGTTTTTCATTAAGCAAACACAATCTACGGCGCAAGATGACGCACATCGCGGCCCAGGAACCATCTCTATAACAGAAGAGGGAGGGTGTTCGCAATTGCGAGCACCCTCCCTCCGTTGTGTATATCAATGAAGTTTAGTATTCTTCATCGTCGTTCCATTCAGAGCGACGGCGTGAAAGCATGTCACCAGGAGTGATGGTGTTATCGTCATCAAGCTCTTTGTTAAAGCCTTCTGGCGATGCAGCAATCAAACTCTCCAAATCCATCTGAATGTATTCAGCCTTAGGATTGATATATGTTTTCTTCATAATCTTCTTCGTTTTTATGGTTAATAATTCTGTTCAGCGATTCCGATTACTTAATCACAACCTTCTTGCCGTTCACGATGTAGAGGCCTCCCTTTGCAGGCTGAGCCACCTTGCGGCCCTGCAGGTCATAGACATTGTCCATTGTCAATTGTCCATTGTCAATTGAGCGGATGCCTGTCGTTTCGTCATCAAAGACAACAGAGAGCGTACGAGCAGCATTTGTGCTGTTAATCAGCAGGAATGCCTTACCTGCGGGAATAGTAACTTCGTTTCCAGCCGAGCATTCAATTCTTGCGAACTGGGCATCGCCCTCATCGTTAATGTGCAGGCCATAGAAATTGTTGTTTTCACCTTTACCGTCATGCCATGTGTTGTAAGTCTCTGTAGAACTGTACATCAAGCTACCCTTATCGGTCTCAGAGCTTGCGATTACAGGTACGTAGAATGTATCAGGATCTTCACCGTCTTTCAACTTCAGAACCACGCCAGTCTCTGCCTGAACGTCATCAACCTTCGTCAATACCACATTAGAACCATCCACAGTAGCTGTATATGCCTCAAAAGCTTGTGCTGAGAAGTCAAGTGCGCTGTTGGTAACAGTAGTAGCCCAACCAGACTTACCGATATATACAGCCTCAGCGGTCTTGGTTGCTACACCAGACACAACAGAACCAGATTCTGTGAATGTGAAGGTGATGTCATAGATACCCTTGACAGGAATTGAGACTTCCGAATTAGCATCTCCGTTATTAGAATACCATGCAGCAGCTGATGTTGACTCTACATACTGCTTCTTGATAATCTTATAAGCAATGGTCTGCTTATCCAGCTCCAGATTAGCATAGGTCTTGCTCCATACACCGGCACTCTCCTTCGAGAGAATATCCTCTGAGGTACCCTGATCCCATGCATCTGAGAAAAGCTCTGTATTATTACCTACAACTGCATAGACAGGACTGTAACGACGGAGGTCGAAGTCGGTCAGTACAATGTTGTTTCCGCTCTGTACGTGGAACACATAGTTACCGGCAGCACCAGTCTTGAAGACTTTTTCAAATGAGGTCATACCTGCGGTATTATGAGCTTGTGCTGCCTTAATGTCGCGGTCAGGTGTACCGAGGTTTGTGGCGGCCAAACCATCTTCTGCGTTCAGAACAGAAACGGTGATTCCGCTGCGAGACTCGTCATTCCAACCAGCAGCCTTCAACTTCAGAACGTAAACGGTGTTTGCCTTCAGAGGCATTTCATAACCTTCAGTCTCACCATAGGTGATACCGCCGCTCCAAGACATCATAGCCGATGTAGCAGATGCGTCAGCAAGACCAGGATAGGTCTCAGCGTTCTTCAACATCATGCGCATGTTAGTAGAAGCAGTCCAACCAGCAGGCGTATAATCCAGAGGAGAAGCATTGTCCTCGTCACACTCGCTAAAGTCGCCATCGTAGAAGGCGTTCACTTCTTCACTGTTGGCTGTCCAAGTGGCAGCAGTCAGAGCAGCAGTTGCAGCGGTCACATCTTCCTTTGCATTGTCAACATTAGCATCAATAGCCTTGGCAGCAGCCAGAACCTCAATAGCAGTAACGTTGTTGTAAGGAGCATATTCGCTTACTTCGAAACCTAATGACTTGCTTTCTGCAGTAGCAATAGCATCAGCTAAGGCATCATAGTCCTCTGAAGAAGCCATCTCAATCTTGGTGTACTTGACATTCTGGAACGACAGCCAGCTAATGTTATTGTCGGCAGCTACGTTGAACTTAATTCTCAATATACCGTCATTGCCCACTTGACCGATAGCCACAAATTCTTTTAGGAAGAACTGAGATGATCCGATTTGATTACCTGCACAAACATTTGTGGTCACACCATCATTCACCTGCAAATTGATACCGTAGGCAGGAGCCTCATAATTATTCTTTGCACGAACACGCACCCATGCACTTACTTTATAACGACCAGCTTCCAAGCTTTCCATAGTTGCAGTCAAGGTCTTCTCGCCTAAGGAATTACCATCGCTAGTCCAGTATTCGAAGAATGGAACCTTGAAGTTTGATCCATCATTTTCACCTTCAACTGACCATGTGTTGATATAGTAGGCTGCATCGTTGAAGTCAGGATTAGTGTCCCAAGCCGACAACAGAAGATTGTCAACAGTGGTACTTGCATGCCAGCCTGTAGTCACGAATGGATTCTGCAGAGCATTGGCTTGATCGTTGGTCAGCTCGTTAGCCTCGTATTTCTGATACCACTGGTTGTAGTATTCATTATATGCTGCCTCGGTGTAAACATTAGTATTCTCAGTAATCTGCTCCATCTTAGACAGTTTTTCAGCGGCAGTAACGTATGCAGCAATGCTGGTGTTTGCATTTTCGATAGCAGTCTGCAAAGCTGAATAATTGTCAGTGGTCTTGCTGGCTTCGAATGCACTCACTGCATTGTCAAGAGCGTCCTTAACATCTTTGTTCATCTTTCCAGAAGGAACGGTTGCCAACAAAGCAGCTGCATCCTCATCGGAAACGACATTGCCCAAATATGTCAAACGGAAGTTATCAACTTTGTACCACCAAACGCCAGTCTCACTGAATGTCTTGTCATCGTCGTTGTTACAACCAGAAGCACCGATGGTGAGTGATCCGTCGGTAACGGCAACTCTTACGCTTACTTCAGTTCCTACATAACCTTCAGCATTAGTAGTGAAGCCTTCATGAACATCATTTGCTATCAGGTAAACTTTGGCACCGCCGTTTGCAATTACTGCCTTCAGTTCGTAGAGACCGGCAGGCAGTTCTGGAATTGTCTGGGTAATGGTATGACCGGCATCCCAAATATTGAAGAGGTAGTTTCCTTCTGAATTCGACATGGCGTATGTATTATTAGAAGTACTCTTTGCGCCATGATCGATACTTGTTTCGTATGTCCATCCTAACGTATTACCGAACTCAAAGCCTGGATTTACAATAGCCTTTGTGAAATCGGTGTCGGGATTCGATCCTAACTTATCAACAGCAAATGTATAATATTCGCTGTAAACCTGACTGATAGCAGTATATTCGCCAGCATTATACTTTGTCTCACGGTCGAACTCGGCATCCTGAGTCTTCAGACCATCAAGCAGAATCCTAATCTCTGCATAAAGGTTGGCGCTTGGTTCTGCAGCAACTGCTGCATCATTAAGGGCTGCTGTAGCAGTGGTCAATTGTTCTGCGGTTGCTGTTGAGGTGTCAAGGTCTCCGTATGTGTTAAGTGCGCTGGTGAGGCCACTCTTAACAGAAGCTACCATAGCTGCATTTTCAAAAGACTGAGCTTTTGCAAGGGCTGCGTTATATGCAACGATAAGTGCACCGTTCTTAGCCTGAGCTATAGAGCAGTTTCCAAAATACTGCAAACGGAAATTATCAAAGATAGTCCAGTCAGCACCAACAGAGGCAGACTTCTTAATACCAATTTTCAATGTACCATCAGTAACGGTAACATAGACCGTGTTCCAATAAAGACCAGCTGAGAAGAAATAAGAAGCAGCAGCCATGTTGTTGGGGAAGACACCGTCAATGCCGGTAGCTGTTGCTGTACCACCACCAGTAGCCTTGCCTGCACCCTCGAAAATAGACATCAAAGGTTGCTCCTGATCGTTGGCATAAAGTATAGCATTCAGCGACTCAGTGCCAGCCACATGCTTGGATGCAGCATCATTATAGCCACCTTGACGATAGAAACCCTGTACACTTACTGCGTATGTACCGTTGGCAAGACCTGTCAACGTCTGATAAGTATCGTAGGTCTTACTGTAGTGCTCGGCACAGGGGTTAAAGTCATCCCACGAAGGAACATCATTGTTTGTCCGCTAATGTTACCACCACGAGCGGGTTTGCCCTCCCAGCCGTCGCTATTATCATCAAAACGAGGATTATTAATCTTGTGAGTCAGTTCCACAGGAGTTAAGTTCGTTGCACTACTCACATCGTCTCTTTTAGTAGCTGTCACAAATCTCCAGTAAGCCTTGTTTGTTCCAGGGTCAGCACCCAGTTCAACATTATACATACCAGGAGCTGCGAATATATATGATCCACCGTCGGTCTTCAGCTTAAAGGCATCCTGTCCATTAACAGCCTCTACATTCCAGTTTTTTTCACCATCGTTACCATTATCAACATAAGCGTTAGTGCCCAAATGTTTACCTGAATATTTGCTGTTAGTACCGATAGTATATTTACCATCGCTCATAGAAACATTCACAACAAAACCAGAACTTTTCAGTGCGGCATGCGTACCCCAGCTGGCACCATTCTCAAGATAGGCATTGGCACCCACGTTGTAGAGATAAGTGTCGCCACTTGTGGAATAGCCACTCTTTCCACCATCATCACTCCAATTATTGATGGTATAGGTCAAACCATCGATAACAGAAATGTTAATGTTTTGTGTTTGGTTCCACATAGGTCTGTCGTCACCTGTTTCGCCATCATTATTCCACCTGTTTTCTGCGTTACTGCCATTCATACGGCAGATAATCATTTGGGTGCAGGAAGAGTCGTCAAACGTTGCTGTATAGACACCATCACCATCAGCATCTGTGAAGTCTACCCATACCTGAGGATTACTTAACAAACAAAGTGCATAACGCTCACCGCCCACATTCCATATATTGGGGGCCAGGTACACCGTTTTGCTTGCACTGGCTGCTATCGCTACCAGGCAAAGCACGAGTAAAAGTTTTAGTTTTCTCATAAACGAATCGTTTTAGTTAATTATTTTGTTAGATAGTTTCTATCGCCTTTGGACAACATGAATCATTCGAAAACATGTTTAGGTTGCAAAAATAATAATAATATTTATATTACGCACACACAAACAATATAAAAAATCTTAAAAAAATAGAACAAACGTTTGCGTAAATATCAAAAGACGAGATGACGAAGTTGTTTTGACGAGATGACGAGAGAACGAATATTTTTTTACGAAGGCTGCGATTAAGCGAGTGCAGAACGATGCTTGCAGCAGTTATGCCGAGCGTGAGCAGGCTCGACCGCAGGTCAAGAACGAAAGGAAGAGATTATTTTGACGAGAGAACGAGAGAACGAATAATTCAATTATCAAAAACAATAAAAACCATGATTTCATCAAAGTCATTAACGACGACAAAACCCCAAAAAAATAATACATGAAGACTCGTGAGATAATTAAATGTCTGCGACGCTACATGAATGCGCATAAATGACACACGAATAACTCAAAAATAATTTTGTTTAAAACATGGAAATACCTACACTGGTCTTCTGAAATGACGATAAATACAGGTGATTTGCTAGTGTATGCGGCATACACTAACATACACTTCGCATACACGAAATGGGTAAAATTCTAAAATATCTTTATATTATGAGATAAACGCAAAAAATGTTCGGACAGAAAAACTGCATTCCGAACAAAGTGTACGGAGCGTCTCAAACACTCTGTACATGACGCTTGGACGCTCTGTACGAGACTTTATAACAGCACGTTCGAGACATAAGTACAGAGCGTCCGCAATACGCAAACACCGATGTATAAAAGAATTTCGTATTTACCTTTGATGATTTCTAAAATTCATCGTCTCTGATTAGTGTATGCAGAGTGTATGTTTGTGTAGGTAGCATACATCGCTGAAACCATTATATATAAAGGCGTTCCTTAAAACAGTGTAGGTTTACGCTGATTTTAAAGAAAATTTCTTGGAGCAGAAAATTACACTCTTTATTATTTCGGAAAAAACTTAACATAATAGGGTCTGCGACGCTACATAAATACACATGAATGAATCATGAATAAATCACGAATAATAACCCAAAAAAAGAGGGGCGCTGGCCCCTCTTAATAACTAATAAGGTTAGATCTTATTTCATGACCTTCTTGCCATTCTGGATGACAAGGCCACGATAGTTGTTGTTGACACGCTGGCCACTGAGGTTGTAAGGCTTTGCTTTAGCCGCATCGACCACCTGGATGGCATCGATATTTGCCGTGCCTTCAGCCACAGTGAGCGTCCATCCCTGATAGATGTCCTTACCGCCAGCAAACTCGAGGGTGAAGAGGAAGGCCTGAACACCAGCTTCCTCAACGTCGATGCCGATATTGCCTCCACCAAGGCTGACATCCTCTTCCATCCATTCGTTGGGGTCAACCTTGGTCATGCCTGCTGTGTTCCAATCGAGATAAGCGGAGCTGTTGACAAGGAACTTAAAGCGGTAGTAGTCCTCAGAACCTGTGGGCCAGGTGGCATTTGTCAGGTCAACATTGCAAGTATACTTACGGTCTTTCTCCACCTCAGTAAAGAGCTGAGCCATACCGTCCCAACCGTTGAGCTCGGAGATAAGAGCTACACTCTGGATCTCCACATCAGGAATCACCACACCAAACTCCTCGGTGATATCGGTGTACTTGGTGGCACCGTCATAAATGAAGTAGCGGTCGGAGGAAATGTTAGAGATATTACCCGTCTGCTTGGCGCTCTTGTCGATGTACTTGCCATTGCCATCCACCTTACCACCATCGTTGAAGATGATGTTGAACGAGGAAGCGTCGACCTCGAAGGTCTGACACCAGAAAACAGTATCTTTCTGCTGATAGGTAATGTTTGCGGTCTGGGTCATCTGCTTACCAGGCCACTTGTCGTTGATACGTGTCTCCTTGCCATTAACGGTATACCAGCCATAGAGATAGGGGGCTGTGTCAGCTTTTACATAGATGGTCACCTTGATGGCATTCGCTGCGATGGTTGACACAAGGAATGCGAAAATAAGTAGAAGTTTCTTCATAATGTTATTGTTTTTTAGTTGATGATTATTGTTTCGGGGGCCTCGAGGGCCACGAGGTTATTCGAAGGCTTCGAAGGCATCGAGGGCATCGGGGGCTTCGAGGCCTTAGTGGCCTTCGAAGCCCCCGATGCTCCTGTTATCTTGCAATAAGCTTTTTGCCCTCCTTGATGACCAGACCACGGTAGTTGGCGTTGACACGCTGACCACTGAGATTATAGGTGTACTGCGACACCTTGTTGACAACAGTCACAGCCTCAATGCCCTGAGCATCGTTGACGTTGCCCACCAGACCAGTAGCATCGTAGTAGCCACCAACGACAAACTGGAAGTTGTCGGTCTGGGGCGAGCCGTTGTTGCTGAAGAGGATCATCTCAGGCATACTGGAGAGCTCCTCAGTCTCGCCACCATCCCACAGCCAGATGACGTGTCCGTTGTTGTCCTCGCCTGCACGGGTCATCTTGTCGCCAGGCCACTCCTGGTTAGCGCAGAAGTTCACCTCTTCGTTCCACACCCAGGCACGAGGCGAGTCATAGTCCTTGTTGCCCTGGAAATAGCAGTAAACATGTCCTTCGATAGGCAGAGCGCATGCAGGAAGCTCCACAGGCTCGGGAGTGAAGTACTGGCTGGTAATGTCGGTCCAGTTCTTGGTCTTATCGGCAACGGTGGCATCGAAGGTGAAGTAGCTATCGTGCTTCAGGTTCTCGATGTCAGCCGACTGAACCAGATCCTTCTCGTCACCATTGTTAATAATGATGTTGACAGGCACCTTCTTGAATTCGACAGTCCAGAAACTCTTGTTATCCACATTGGCTGTAGTGGTCATCTTAGTACCAGGCCATGTGCCGTTGACGGGGTCACCCACGCTGTTCCAAGCATACACATAGGGAGCCTCCGTAGCCTCGATATAGACGGTGATATCCTTCTCCTCCTCGTCATCGTTGCCCTCTTGCTGTCCTTCCACAGTCACATTCTTGCTCACACAATAGGCAAAGCCCGTGCCCTTGGCAATAATCTGATAGTCAGTGAGGTCCACAGCGGGGTTACCAGCCAGACAGAGGACTGTACCGTTGGTACCTTTCACCTTGAGCACATAACCACCATCGACAGCCTTCTGCTCTAATATCTCGCTCTGGTTGGTGATGCCAGCAGCCTTACGAGCCAGGATCATGTTGCCAATAGCGATAGGATAGCGCTGCCAGTGCTTCATGAACACACAGGGTGTGCCAGGCATAGCCAGTATGAAGGCGTTAGCGCCAAGGACATTGCCCACCAGACGACCTTCGTTCTCGTAGGTGTCGTGGTTGTCGATGAAGCTGACAGAGTAGCGCTGCCAGTAGGGATCGCCACTGAGACCCTTGTCATTGAGGGCCTCCCAGTTGCCACCACCAAAGGCTTCGTTGAGTTTGTACTTGAAGGGGAAGTCGAAGGCAGCACTGGTCATACCTGTGCCTGCAATCCAGTTGGTGATGGCATCCTTGCCGTCCCAGTACTCACCCACACAGAACTCAGGCTGAGTAGCCTTGTTGTAGAGTCCGGTATAATAGGCTGAGTAGCCCTTCACCATATCGAGGCGATAGCCGCTGTAGCCCAGTTCCTTCTGCAAGTAGTTCAGGTAGAGGATACAGTTCTTCTGCACGTTGGCACCAGTGTGGTCAAGGTCGCGTCCACCACTGAAGTCATCACCAGTATCATCGGCACCCGTACACTCCCAACCGCCGTTCAGCTCCTTCATATCAGCAGAGGCGCCAACGGTATTAGTGTAGCCACCATCGTCGTTACGACAGATGTCGGCAGGTGTCCAGTTGAGTTCCTCGGTGATGCCATCGTGCGTCCATTTCTCATTAACGAAGTCCACCCACGACTCGTTAGCGCCCTTAGGAGCCTTGTGGTTGATGACCACATCCTCAATGACCTTGGTACCAAGACCGTTGAAGGTCTGGATCATCTTCTTCAGAGCCTTCTGACGTCCAAAGTTACTATTGTGGTTGAACCAATAGACAGGCATGTAACCCATGCCCTCACCACCTGTAGCACCCGAGTTGGGCACCCAGACGATGTCAAAGTACTTGCAAATCTCATTGGCCTTGGCCTCAAGGTTGGCCCACTTGGTGTCCTCGAACGAGTTCCAGTAGAAGCCCTGCAGCATGACGCCTCCGTAGTTGGCAGGCCAGCCTTCACCAGTGGGGGTAACGATGATTTCCTCACCGTTCTGATAGAGTTTTGCCTCCAGAGTGCTGGTCTCCTCAGTGAAGAGGAAGGTGAGCGTATAGATGCCATCCTCAGGGATATAGACGGTCTTGTTGTTGTCCATTCCATCGGGAATCCAGATAGAATCGTTCTTTACCACCTTCCAACTAATCTGACCAGCGGTCAAGGTGACATCGGCGTAGGTCTTTTCCCACAAGCCATCGGTGTTTTTGGTCATCTTGTTGGCTGCTAGCGTACCGTCCCAGCTCTTGCCGAAGAGTGTCTCGCTGCTACCTGCCACAACATAGCTGCGCTCGATGTTAGCATCGCCCTTCTTCTCGATGGTGCAGTCAACAGCCTTAGAAGTGGCATTGAACGTGAAGGTGAGGTCATAGATACCATCGGCATCGATGGTCTTCACCATATCCTGGGCGGGATAAGCCTGTCCCCAAGCATGGTCAACAACGACCTTGAACTTTACCTGGGTCTTAGCCTCGAGCGTCACACCCTCTTTTTTCCAAGTGTAGAGATCGCCTACCAACGTCATATCGGTAGTGGTATTAGTCTCACTCCATTCTGCACCGAAAACCTCAGCAGGCGTACCTGCAAGACTATAGGTGTGAGTCACCTCACCAGCCTCGCCAGTCTTAGTCGTTGTCTGGTTGACAGCATGTGTAGTGGCATTGAAGGTGTATTCCACCGTGTAGATAGCAGTCTCATTGACAGAGAACGTCTTGTTGGATGTCGGATAAGCCTCTGACCAGGCATGGTTCTTCACCACCTTGTACTGGTAGGTAACGCCCTTCTCCAACGTACAGTTGGTGACAGTCAGCGTATAGTTCACATCGTCGCTGGTTGTCATGTCGTTGGCAGTATTAGTAGGTGCCCAGTCAGCAGTGCCATTCAAGGCAG
>Ga0247610_10008584_pt1 | contig 10375 bp, 10 predicted proteins | sample 174DNAGHGhighgp2_FD_193483 | JGI IMG/M metagenome (GOLD analysis project Ga0247610, IMG submission 193483) | Sheep rumen microbial communities from Palmerston North, Manawatu-Wanganui, New Zealand - 1742 DNA GHGhigh gp2 | ecosystem: Host-associated > Mammals > Digestive system > Stomach > Rumen... | reverse complement strand
TAATTTTGACGTTTTTACCAGTTTGCTCCATTTTCCGAATGGAGTCAAACGTTCCTTTCGATTCTCCGGACGGGAAGGCGACCATCGCATCTGCGTCATCCACGATGAGCGAGTTTCGCACTATGGGAGCCCGTCGTCCGTAAAATGAATAATCAGGCAAATGTTCGATGAGCTTCAGGCGGTTTTCTTCGGCTAAACGCCTCGCGAAAGCGTCAATGCCAACAGCACCGCCGGAAACAATTGTATCCACATTTGCCGAGATTACCCGACCAAGGTTTTCCTTGAATTCTTCATACGAGATACTTGGATTTCTCGTTCCAACAATAGCTAATTTCATATTGACTTTATTTTGGTTAAACGGTTTTCCTTCCATCGCCTGACGAATGAACCAGACGGCATAAGGAACAAATTTGCATCCACTTTCAGGATTGTACCGATGCCAAGCTTCCACCAATCCTGTTTCACCTCTGGTCAGAAGTTCCTCCATCGGAGCCGGGTTGCCGCCGCGCAGTTGACGACGAGCAACCGACTCAACGAAGGGATGAAACTGTTGTTTGACCTGTTCGTCCGTGAGATTTTTAACTCCAGACTCAATGTTTTTTACAAATTCCAAATTTTCGTTCATATAGAAAAACATTTAGTGTTACAATTCAGTATGTTAAAGATCGCTATATTATATATATACGAACGAGAGGTGTTATTGTTTTTGCTAACGGGTAATGGAACGTAGTTCTTCTTCGAGGAGTTTTATACCATCACTATCCCGCTCCCAAATGGTCGCATACGCATCAAGAAACTCCATTGGATAGTGCGCTTTGAGATATGCTACTTGGTATGCAAGCCATGTATAGCAAACGGAATGAGCCTTTAGGAAGGAGAAACGCGAATCATACATGGACTGCCAAATACGATCAAGGGTCTGTTTGTTGTATCCATTTTGGTTCCCGCCGGATATAAACTTAGTTTTCATTACTTCCACTATAGGTTGATTCATACGTACGAGTGCCCAACGTAGCATATTACTTTCTGCTGGTGTGAAATGGGCTATACGATGAGCCAATAACATTGTTTGCTCTTGATAAACAATCATCCCATAGGTCTCCTTGAGACATTCTCCCACAATGGGAGGTCTTTCATTGATCTCATCCTTACGATGCTTGCAGGCAATAAACTGCGGAATCTGTTCCATCGTAGGTGGTCGGTATAAAGCATTCAGCGCAAGAAGATCATTGAGGTTTTCCGGAGTAAGTTCGCGTAAGTATTTCTGCATACCTTCCGATTCGAATTGGAATACACCAACTGTACGACCTTCTTGGAAGAGACGGAATGTACGTTCATCATTTTGTGGGATGGCTTTTAGGTCTATGTCTATACCATGTTCCTGCTTGATATTGCTCAGGCATCGCTTAATCATCGTCAGAACGGTAAGCCCTAAGATGTTCGTCTTCCCCGGACGTGTTTCTCCGAATTTCTGTGCTAAATAATCCGTCACTTTATCACGTTCGCAAGATTCGACATCAATATCAATTAACGGTACGACACTATTGTCTGAATAGAAACGTTCAAACAGCAGACCATATCTCAGCGGATCAATGTCGGTTATCTTGAGGCAGTACAACACGAGTGAGCCTGCTGCGGAACTGCGACCAGGTCCAACATCAATGCCCATTTTACGTGCGGCATTCACATAGTCTGCAACCATTAAAAGATAACTGATAGTACGTTCATTGGAACATAGTGTTTGGAGTTCTGTTTCTGCACGATGGGTGAAAGCAGGAGTCTGAATAAACTCGTTTCCATAACGCTCAATAGCGCCTTGTAATACTTGTTGACGCAACTCTTCTTTGGATGAAGAGGGAGAATTAAATAAATGTGTGTTCATTATAATAGTTGTTTTTATTTAATACGGGATACCTTTCTTGTTAAAATACATAGCAGTAGCCATGTTGGAGGGTTTGAGGCGAACAACAAAAGCCAAGCGCTGTTTGAAATCGTCCTTCTCAATAGCAAGTTGCACCGCATCAAATGAGGTGACTTTTGCAAGCGGCAGGTTAAGAAGATATTGAGCCCTTACGTAGCCGATCTCAAAACGCTTCTGAAAGCGCGCACATGCCTCTTTGGGGTCTTTGGAAATGCGAACGAGATGAATAAACTCCTCCAAATTATCTACCACAAGCCCACAGCATTCCAATTCGTCAAGATGTCGTTTGATTGCACTTATTTCCGCATCAATATGATTCATCATATACCATGCGGAGGTATGAAGCAAGCGAACGTTACGAATACGAATGGATTTCGTATCCGAGGTTTCGAAGTCAGGCAATCCTTCATCAAAATCATCAGGTTCTTTCAGGTAGTTTTTGGGCGGTTCGGTAAATGTACGTTTGTACGTATCAACGTAGTGCTGCAAAAATGCAGCACGTTCAGTCGAGTCAGCTTGTTGGATTTCCTGTTCCACATTCTCTATGGGGCTGAAGCCGAAATTCTCCAAGAAGGAGATTTCGTTGTAGTTTGGCATGTCAATCACAGCTTGTCCTGTAGGCGTGAAGTCTAATAGATTGGGTCTCATAGTTTCTGCATTTTGAAGGCAATGCTTGGCATTGTGTGAAACATTATTGATTCGAATCTTGCGCATAGTAAATGTCAAAATAGCTACTTACGATGGAAGCGACTTGCGCTTCAGCTTGCTTGTCGGTGTATTGCCAGCCGCTTTCACACACGGCATAGTCAGCCAACTGAGCTTTGATGGCCAGGTGGTTGGAGGTCAGATAGTCCATGACCAGTTCTTGCAACTTGCCGCAGATTTTCTGCTGCCAATCAGCAGGCGGGTTGACGAGACAGCCCTGCATGGACTCTAAGTTGGGGAGAGCGAATTGAATTTTGATTTGATTTTTCATATTAGCAAAAATTTACGTTATACTACCTATATACGAATGGGAAACGTTAGCGTTTTTGCTAATTCAATGGCGGACATATAGAAAAAAGCCTTGTATTCAGAGGGATACAGGGCTTTTGGGGAATGATGCGTGGTATAAAATTATTCTAATATTATTTTGCCGGTGGTTAAGTCGTAGCAACAAAATACTATATTGGAATCTCTCGTATCGACTTTTGATTTAAGACTCTCAATAGTACCTTTATCATAAGACTTCACGTACATCAGGAAATATGTCAAAACGTCCGGTTCGTTTTCTAACTTCACGAAATCTTTGAGGAAACATAACTTATCCGGATTCAGTGCCTTAAACTCAATCAAAGCGATACGATTAAACTCGGCATCGTGAATGGCTAAATCAACCATAGCGGACTGCCCATTTTTATCGTCTCGTATGGGCTCAATCTTATTGCCTTTGTCGCTGAATTTATATTTGTACACGGTTGGAGTTTCAACGGAGTAGTACCAATCTAAATGATAACCGGCACAATACTTATTGAATGTCTCTGCAAAGATAAACCGAAGCTCCTGTTCACTCAAACGCGTTTCCCCATCACTATATTTCGGGAAAACGATTCGAGACAAAGGCTTATCCGGCTTATTGTCGTGACCCTCTTTCTGATGATCATAAGCGTCTTTTAACGCCTCAAAAGTATATTTGATAATCGTATGTATATGTACATCGATCATGAATTTCTCGTCCTGTGTCATAGCTGCTTAGATTTTAGTGGTTTGAGGAATGGTTGAAATCAAGGTACTTTTTCTTGAATTCAGCGTAATAGTCTTTTAGTAGAGGCTCGTTCTCAACAACTGTAATAATGTCTTCCCACTTCACTACTTTGCAATTGTCTTGAAGTGAGTTCAGAACATTTTTTATCTCTTCTGCTTCGCTAATAATAGGGTTTTCTCCCGGCACCAAATATACAACAAAGTCATTGGACGATTGTAGGTGAATCAGATTACGCATGAGTTGATAATGATCCAAGAAGTAATCTGCATTAGCTTTGTATTCATCCTTAAAACAAGAAGGTATCAAAGATTTATACACTTCAAACTTATCATAGTACTTTTGAGGATAGCTGTTGTTCTTCTTTTCTGGTGCGCCAAATTCAGCCTCAGTATACTTTATCTCGAAATAAACGCGATAGCCATTACTGGTAGTAATGAAAAAATCAAAATTAGTGGGCTCACCAAATAATTTTTCCTTGTTTAATTCTGCCGCTTTTCCTACTTCCATAGGAGAGTTGAACTCAAACAAAGCAACTGGCTTCCCCCATTTGATTTTACTATTAATAGCTTTTAGGATAATATCCAGCCTATCTTCTATCATCAAAGGATAAAAAAAATTCATGCACATCATCTGAGATGAATTAAGATGATGAGCGTACATGTGCTTTTTGATTACTCCTTTCCGGATGTCTTGAACTAAAGAACCGACTTCCCTATATGGCAATAGAAGATTAAACATCCAGTCATTTTGGCTGTCTCTCAAGATGTGCGCAAAACTGCCTTTGCCTTTCCAAGCACCACCTTTCTTGTCAACCAATTCGTTGTTTTGCCCATTATATTCTTCCATGTGGGCTTTTACTTTGTCTTGAAATACTCCCATACTGATTAAAAAATTGTTTTATATGGTATATAATACGAATGAGATATGTTATCGTTTTTGCTAATCGTTTTTTGCTTCCCGAGCGAGTTGTTTATAGTACGAACTTTCCATCACGCGCTTGGCAGACCAATGGAGCATATTGAAATGCTCCTTGCGGACTTGGGCAATGAGGCGCTTCTTCTCTGCTTCGGATGCTTTCGCTCGCTCTGCTTCTGCACGCTCTTCAACATTGATAGGTGCAGGCGTAGCAGGCTCAATGTCCAAATGGATATCAAGGACATCAACTATGCGCAGGAGCGTTTTGTAAGTGGGCGAGGTTTGCCCGTTCTCAATATGCGAGTAATTGGGCGCGGCGATACCAACGAGCATAGCCACATCCTTAGCAGCAATACCACGTTTGAGCCGCACCTCACGAATGAGCGCACCGATATTCTGACGCGCATCCTCGTCCTCAAAGAAGAGACGAGGCACGAACCCCTCGCGCTTACAATGCTTAATGATATACGAGATGACATCTATGCGATCGGCAGACTTGATGTCATCGTAAAAAAGATGCTCTATTCGAGTAGCCATCCAATCATAGGTAAGTTTACCTCGCTCTGGGGGCAACACGAACGAACAGAACAATTCGTCCTTCATCGTAAAAACCTGAACGATTTTTTCGTTGACCAATTTAACCTTAACATCCATCAGTAAATACAAATATAAAGATAGGGCTATCGGCGGAAAGTGAAATATTTCTGCCCGAGGAAACTGATAACAACCGTGAGCAGGGTGATACAGATCTTAGAGGGCGTGGGATACCAGGCAAAATGCTCAACCAGCAGTTTGAGACCGAAGTAGTTGACTGCGAGGTTGACACCAACAATCATTATATATCTGCCAAGCTGGCGTGCGCCATGCAGGGATGATTGGGTGAACGTGACATATTTGTTTAGCCAGAATCCGGTCAGCAGCGTTATTGGGAACACTATACACAGCGAGGCTATATGCGGCGTGAGGCAAAGCGAGTGACCTGCCAAACTAAGATAAACGAGTTCATGTCCGACCACAAAATTGTACGTCAGGAAGTACAGCACCCAGTCAAGCACCATATTGCCTCCGCCGCAGGCTGCGTACCGAAAAATATCCTTTGGTACGTACTTTTGAAACGGAGAATATACAAAATCAATAATTTTTGTAATTATTTGTGATAATTTTTGCATTTATGCTTGCATAAATTAAAAAAAATTAGTACTTTTGTGCCGAAAGCGTTTGCAAAGATACGACAAATAATCCAAATTAGCAAATTTTTGTTGCATTTTTGTTAGAAAAACGCACATTTTGTTGAACCAATCACACTAAGTATGGACTATCACCCGGATAATGCAGCAAGTACGTGCCAAAAAATTTTTGGGGCAGCACTTCCTTACGGATTTGAGTATAGCCCAGCGTATAGCCGACACACTGTCATCGGCTAAGTGCCCCGTACTGGAAATTGGTCCGGGTATGGGTGTTCTGACCCAGTACCTGATAAAGAATCCGAATATTCAGTTAACCGCCATTGAGATTGACCGTGAGTCAGTCGCTTATCTGCGTGAGTGGTATCCTGAACTTCACCTGATTGAAGGTGACTTCCTAAAAGCAGACCTGAGCACAATCTTCCCGACCGGTCCGTTCTGCGTCATAGGCAACTATCCGTACAATATTTCCAGCCAGATCTTCTTCAAGGTGCTGGAATATAGAGACAGAATACCCGTATGCAGCGGCATGATCCAGAAGGAGGTAGCCCTGCGCCTGGCAGCCAAGCCGGGTAAGAAGGATTACGGCATACTCAGCGTACTGCTGCAGGCGTACTACGATATAGAGTACCTGTTCACGGTAGGCAACCACGTGTTTAATCCTCCGCCCAAGGTCGAATCGGCAGTCATTCGCCTGACGCGTAACCAGCGCGAACGGCTGGACTGCGACGAACAAATGTTCAAGACGGTCGTCAAGACGGCTTTCAATCAACGACGAAAACAGATGCGCAATTCTCTTCAGCAGTTGGTAGGAAAAGGCAATCCCCTCCTACAAGAGAATATCTTCACCAAGCGCCCCGAACAACTGCACGTCGATGAGTTTGTTGAACTTACTAAAATGATTGAACATGGCAGAACTCAAAATATTCTATAAGGACAACGAGAAGATCAAAGTAGCACGTACCATCAGCGCGCTCAAGCAACTCGATAAGAAAGATATCATCTGGATCGACCTGCTCGACGTATCCGACAAGACAGAGGATACGCTGGAGGGATTCCTGAAGATCGACATCCAGGAAGATGAAGAGATGGAGGAGATCGAGATGTCCAGCCGTTATATACAGACGGACGACAGCATTGTAGCGAACTCCAACTTCCTGCACACGAATTTCGACGTTGAGCCGGTGAACTTCATTCTGAAGAACAGTATCCTCGTTACCTCGCACGACAATGAGTTAGGGTCGTTCAACGAGACGGTAAAGCGAATGTTCGTCAATGCCCGAAACTTCCCCACAGGTTTTCACGTGCTCGTAGCACTGATGGAAACCCGAGTAGAGAGAGATGCCGATATGATTGAGGATACAACGGATATGATTACCGAGCTGTCCACCACTATCAACGCTTCCGATCATGTGGACCAGGAAATCCTGATACAGATCAAGAACTTACAGGAAAAAGTGACTATCCTCCGCCAGAACATTATGGATAAACAGCGCGTGATAAGCAACTTCCTGAAGTGCGATTTCTTCCCCGAAGAACTGCAACCGCGATTGACTATGGTGATCAAGGATATCAACTCACTGTTCGAGTACACGCGCTTCGGATTCGACCGTCTGGACTACCTCCAGGATACGTTCCTCGGTCTGGTTAACATCGAGCAGAACAAGATCATCAAGATCTTCACCGTGGTGAATGTTATCTTCCTGCCACCAACACTGATTGCCAGTATGTACGGCATGAACTTCAAGGTTATGCCCGAGCTGGAGTGGGCGTACGGTTATCCGTTCTCCATCGGACTGATGATCGTATTCACACTGATTGTACTGCTGATCTTCAAACTGAAGAAGTGGCTGTAAGTTCCACTACAACACAGCATAAAGACAACAAAAGCGGTTACTCACCGCTTTTATTGTTTTGTTGCATCTCTATCAACCGCTTGTAGTACCCGCCCAGAGCGAGCAGTTCATTGTGCGTGCCTTGCTCGACTATCCGTCCTTCGTGAAGTACGCAAATAAGGTCGGCATTTCGTATCGTACTCAGCCTATGTGCAATCACCAGCGTTGTTCTGTCACGCATCAATTGCTCCAACGCCTCCTGAACAAGTTTCTCGGACTCGGTATCAAGTGCCGAGGTCGCTTCATCCAGCAGCAGGATTGGCGGATTCTTGAGTATAGCCCGCGCTATACTGATACGCTGGCGCTGACCGCCCGACAGACGCGAACCGCGATCACCTATACAGGTCTGATAACCGTCAGGCGTATCCATAATGAATGAGTGAGCATTGGCAATCTTTGCCGCACGCTCCACAGCCTGTTGCCACGACAAACCTTCCGGCGCAGGACGCGAAGTATCCACACCGAAAGTGATATTGTTGTATATCGTATCGTTGAACAGAATAGCGTCCTGATTGACGTAACCTGTCATCTCACGCAGATCATGAATCTTCAGGCTGCGTATATCCTTGCCGTCGATGGTTATACAGCCTTGCTGCACATCGTAGAACCGCGGCAGCAAATCAGCCAGTGTTGTCTTGCCGCTACCTGACTGACCGACCAATGCCACAATCTGCCCCTTGCCTATACGCAGATTGATATCCTGCAGTACGGGGCGTGAAACATCATAACCGAAAGTAACGTGCTCGTAGCATATACATTCGCCAAAATCGCTGATACCTGAAGCCTCAGCTGACTCGGTGATATTGGACTGCGTATCCAGCACCTTGTCGATACGCTCCAGCGAAGCTTGTCCCTTGCGGATAGAGTATCCCGCCTTGCTCAAATCCTTGGCAGGATTGATGATCGAGTAGAAGATAATCAGGTAATAGATAAACGTAGCCGCATCAATGGTGCTATGGTGATTGAGTATCAACATTCCTCCAAACCACAGGATAACGGCTATCAGACACGTACCCATAAACTCCGACACCGGGTGAGCCAGATAATACCGCCGGTTGATTCGGTTGAAAGTCTGCCGTGTGGCATCAATCAGTACGGCAAAACGTGCACGGAGCTTGTTCTCGGCATTGAACGCCTTCACCACGCGCAAGCCCGACAGGGTCTCCTCCACCTGGCTGAGTATATCCGCGTTCTGCTCCTGACCACGTTTGGAGGCACGCTTCAGGCTGCGACCTATCCTGCCTATCAGCAACCCGGCTACGGGCAGCAATATGAGCACAAACAATGTCAACTGCCAACTGATAACAAACAACGTAAGCAGATACACGGTGATCATAATCGGATCCTTGAACAGCACGTCCAGCGCGCTCATGATGCTTGCTTCCACCTCGTTGACATCGTTTGTCATGCGCGACAGAATATCGCCTTTGCGCTCCTGCGTGAAGTATCCCAGAGGCAGACTGACAATCTTGTCGTACAACTGCCGTCTCAGGTCGCGTAACACACCCGTACGTATAGGTACCATGTAATAGTTAGCCAGCCACGCAGTAAGGCATTTAAGTCCGGTCATAACGCCCAAGAACAATCCCAGCCACGCCAGCATTACTCCGCCACCGTACGTACCTATCATCTCACCCAGCAGGTAATACAGGTTACCCTTGGCTGCCACCAGCCACTGCTCCAAACCCTCCGTACTGCCCAAATCGACATACACCGTATCCACCTGACTGATGCCGAACAATATACGCAGCACCGGTATAATAGCGGCAAACGAGAACAACGAAAGAATAGTGGACAGCAGGTTGAACACAAGGTTCAACACCACCAGCCACTTGTAGGGCGAAGCAAATCGGCGTATCAGACGGATAAACGACATATATAACCTTTTATTTTTTTTCAATTTTCCCCTTTCAATTTACGCGTGCTCTCGCTAACGTATGCCAGCACATCATCATCCAGCGTACGGACTTCGGCATCTACCGTCACGCGGATAGGCAGAGGTATAACCGGCTTATCGAATCGCTCGAACAAATCGGTCTGACGCAGGCGCTGCATATCCTTCTCGGTCGTAAGGATACAGTCGCAACGTTCTGCACGCTGCAGGATAGTCGATACATCATTCGCCGTGAAACGGTGATGATCGGGATATGTCAGCACTTCGGCATTGCTGTAGCGCGAACGCACATGTTCCACCAGATACTCCGGCCGGGCTATACTGGCTATCAGCAACGGAACACCTTCCACCTGAACAGGCTCATACTTGATCTTCGAGAAATACAGGTGCTGGAAGGTAGCCAGTTTCAAACTGTTGTCCACCACGCGTTTGTCTATCGGGCGTATATTGTCCGGACACTTTGTCACCACCACAATATTGGCCTTGCTGGCACGGAAAGGTATATCCCTCAATGTCCCGAGCGGTAGCAGGTGGTCGTGAACATACAGGTTGTCGTAGGCGGTAAGCAGGATATTCAGCCCGCACACTATCGACCTGTGCTGATACGCGTCATCCAGCAGCACAACATCAGGTGGGGAAGGCATGTTCTGGATTCGCCTTATACCTATCACCCTCTCCTCACACACTGCTACCAGCACGTCGGGAAACTTGCTGTGTATCTGCATCGGCTCGTCGCCTATCGTATCGGCTGTGGATTGGGCACCGGCAATCTGAAACCCGTGTGTACGGCGTTTGTATCCGCGCGACAGCACACCTACCTTG
>Ga0247610_10008583_pt1 | contig 10376 bp, 18 predicted proteins | sample 174DNAGHGhighgp2_FD_193483 | JGI IMG/M metagenome (GOLD analysis project Ga0247610, IMG submission 193483) | Sheep rumen microbial communities from Palmerston North, Manawatu-Wanganui, New Zealand - 1742 DNA GHGhigh gp2 | ecosystem: Host-associated > Mammals > Digestive system > Stomach > Rumen... | reverse complement strand
GATCACCCTCATGGTGGTGGTGAAGGTAAATCACCAGTTGGACGTCCAGGACCAGTTACTCCTTGGGGTAAACCAGCTCTTGGATATAAGACTAGAAATAAGAAGAAAGCTTCTAACAAGTTTATCGTAAAGAGAAGAAACGCTAAATAAAGGAGGATATCTTAAATGTCAAGATCACTTAAAAAAGGACCTTTCGTAGATCCAAAGTTACTTGCCAGAATCGAGAAAATGAACGAAGAAAATAAAAAAGATGTTATCAAGACATGGTCAAGAGCATCTACAATTTTCCCTCAAATGGTTGGACATACAATCGCTGTTCATGATGGAAGAAAACATGTTCCAGTATATATTTCAGATGAAATGATTGGACACAAGTTAGGTGAATTCGTTCCAACAAGAACATTCAAAGGACATGCTGGCGATAAGGCTACAGCTAAAAAGTAATATTATATAAATTAGGAGGAAATTAAAGTGGAAGCAAACGAAGCTAAAAAGACAAAAACAACTTCAAAAGCTACAACTTCAAAATCTACAACAGCTAAAAAGACTACAACAACAAAGAAAACAGCTGATGCTAAAACAACAAAGACTGCTACAAAAACTGCAACAAAGACAGCTGCTAAAACAACAACTAAAAAAGCTCCAGTAGCAAAAGAAGAAGTTGCTAAAAAAGAAGTTAAAGTTGAAAAAGCTGAAAAGAAAGTTGTTGAACTTACAACAAATAAAGCTAAAAGAAAAGCTAAAAAAGAAGCACTAAAAGAAGCTAAGAGACTTACTCCAAGTGCTACATTAAAAAATGCTAGAATATCAGCTCGTAAAGTTAAAATTGTTATTGATAATATCAGAGGAAAAGATGTTAACGAAGCTTTAGCAATTTTAAAATTTACACCAAAAGCTGCTTCTCCATTAGTAGAAAAATTATTAAAATCAGCAATTGCTAATGCTGAAAACAATAACATGATGGATAGAAGTAAATTATATGTTGCTGAGGTTTATGCTAACCAAGGAACAACAATGAAGAGAATTAGAGCTGCTACACAAGGTAGAGCTAACAGAATAAGAAAAAGAACTTCTCACATTACTATAGTTCTTAAAGAGAGAGCTTAAGAGGAAAGGAGGAATATTCTAAAATGGGACAAAAAATGGATCCACATGGTTTAAGAGTGGGAATTATAAAAGATTGGGATTCTAAATGGTATGCAGGAAAAGATAAATTCGCTGAATATCTTGTTGAAGACCACAAAATTAGAAATGAAGTTTCTAAGAAATTTAAACTTGCTGGAGTTTCTAAAGTAGAAATCGAAAGAACTGCTAAATCTACAAGAGTTAGCGTATATGTTGCTAAACCAGGTTTAGCTCTTGGAAAAAACGGCGAAGTTGTTAATAAAGTTAGAGATGACTTAAAGAAAAAATTCGGAAGAGACATTAACGTTAATGTTGTTGAAGTTAAGAACCCAGATATTGATGCTACATTAGTTGCTGAAAATATCGCAGGTCAAATTGAAAGAAGAATTTCATATAGAAAAGCTATGAAGCAATGTATGGCTAAAGCTATGAAAGCTGGCGCAAAAGGTATTAAAACACAATGCGGTGGAAGACTTGCTGGTGCTGAAATTGCTCGTAGTGAATTCTACAAAGAAGGTACTATACCTCTTCAAACACTTAGAGCAGATATAGACTATGGTTTTGCAGAAGCAAATACAACATATGGTAAGATCGGTGTTAAAGTTTGGATATATAAAGGTGAAGTACTTCCTCAAAAACGTACAGAAGGAGGTAGAAAATAATGCCATTAATGCCAAAAAGAACAAAACATAGAAAACAAATGAGAGGCCACAATAGAGGCAAAGCTACAAGAGGCAATACAGTTACATATGGACAATATGGATTACAAACTCTTGAAGCTGCATGGATTACTTCTAACCAAATTGAAGCTGCCAGAATAGCTATGACAAGATTCATCAAACGTGGTGGTAAAGTTTGGATTAAGATTTTCCCAGACAAACCAATTACAAAGAAACCTGCTGAAACAAGAATGGGTTCAGGAAAAGGTTCTGTAGAATACTGGGTAGCTCCTGTTAAACCAGGAAGAATTTTATTTGAGATGGATGGCGTATCAGAAGATATCGCTAGAGAAGCATTTAGATTAGCTGGTCATAAATTACCTGTTAAAACTAAATTTGTTGATGCTAGAAATACAGAAGGTGGTGAAAACGATGAAGGTTAAAGAAATCAGAGAAAAATCTTCATCAGATTTAGCAAATTTAGAAGCAGAATTAAAACAGGAATTATTTAAATTAAGATTCCAAAATGCTACTAATCAATTAGCTAATCCGATGAAAATTAAAAGTGTTAAGAAAGATATCGCTAAGATTAAAACAATTCTTAGAGAAAGAGAACTTAAAGGAGAATAAAGTTTAGAAAGGAGTTCAAACCATGGAAGAGAGAGCACTTAGAAAAACCAGAGTTGGTAGAGTTGTAAGTGATAAGATGGATAAAACTATCGTTGTAGCTGTTGAAGATAGTTACAAACACCCAACATATGGCAAAATCATGAGAAGAACATATAAGTTAAAAGCTCACGATGAAAACAATGAATGTGGTGTAGGCGATACAGTTAGAGTAATGGAGACAAGACCTCTTTCTAAAGATAAGAGATGGAGACTTGTTGAAATCGTAGAGAAAGCAAAATAGTCGAAAGGAGAAATAAAGATGATACAACAACAAACAGTGCTTCGTGTTGCTGACAATACTGGAGCAAAAGAAATTATGTGTATCAGATGCCTAGGTGGATCTTTTAGAAAAACTGCGAACATCGGTGATGTTATCGTAGCTTCAGTAAAAAGCGCTGCACCAGGTGGAATGGTTAAAAAAGGTGACGTTGTAAAAGCTGTTATCGTTCGTTCTAAAAAAGGTATTCAAAGAAAAGATGGATCATACATTAGATTCGATGATAATGCAGCAGTTATAATCAAAGAAGATAAAACCCCTAGAGGAACTCGTATTTTTGGACCAGTGGCTAGAGAATTAAGAGAAGGAGATTACATGAAGATCCTTTCACTAGCACCAGAAGTACTATAATTAAAATATCGTTTGAAGGTAGGTGTAAAAATTGAACAATATGCACGTTAAAAAAGGTGACACCGTAATGGTAAATGCAGGCGCCGACAAAGGCGTTAAAGGTGAAGTTTTAAAAGCATTACCTGCTGAAAATAAAGTTATCGTTAAAGGTGTAAACGTTAGAAAAAAGCATATGAAACCTAGAAAACAAGGTGAAACTGGTGGAATTATTGAAATGGAAGTTGCTATACCAGCTTCAAGAGTAAATGTATTCTGCAGTAAATGTGGAAAAGGTGTAAGAGTTAAATATAATGTTAAAGCTGATGGCAAAAAAGTTAGAGTTTGTGCCAACTGCGGAAAAGAACTAGACTAAGAAAGGAGGTAATCATAAATGACAGAATTACAAAAAAGATACAAAGAGGAAATTGTTCCTGCACTTGTTAAAAAATTCAATTATACATCAGTAATGCAAGCTCCAAAGCTTGAAAAAATCGTTATCAATATGGGTGTTTCTGATGTTAGAGAAAACTCTAAGGCATTAGAAAATGCTATGAGAGATTTAAGCATTATTACTGGACAAAAGCCAATCGCAACAAAGGCTAAAAAATCTATTGCTGGTTTCAAGATCAGAGAAGGACAAGAAATTGGTTGCAAAGTTACTTTAAGAGCAGACAAAATGTATGATTTTGCATTCAAACTATTTAATGTAGCTTTACCTAGAGTTAGAGATTTCAAAGGATTATCTCCAAATTCATTTGATGGAAGAGGAAATTATTCAATGGGTGTTAAAGAACAACTTATATTCCCAGAAATCGAATATGATAAAATCGATAAACTAAGAGGTATGGACATTATTTTTGTAACTACAGCTGAAACTGATGAAGAGGCTAAAGAGTTACTAGCATTACTTGGAATGCCTTTTGCAAAATAATTAAGGAGGAAAATAAAATATGGCAAAAAAATCATTAATTGCTAAACAAAAATTAGCTCCTAAATATAGCACAAGAGCATACAACAGATGCAAAATCTGCGGAAGACCACATGCTTACATTCGTAAATATGGTATATGCAGAGTATGCTTCAGAGAATTAGCTCATAAAGGACAAATCCCTGGTGTTAAAAAAGCGAGCTGGTAATAAAACTATAGTTAGAGCACTAACTAAAAAATTAATTTTATTGAAATGTAATTAAGTAAATTTGATTTAGTATTAGTTATTTGATAAATGTAACTTGGTGTGATAATCGCCTCTATGGCGAAATATCAGTCGCCATGACGATATTGCATAATTGATAAATCTCTTTAACTAAAGAAAGATATCACAACTTATTATTATTAAATAAACAATACTTTATAGGATTAATATTTATACTAATTGATGTTTCAAATGAAAGGAGAAAGATATGAACATTACTGATCCTATAGCTGATATGCTAACAAGAATTAGAAATGCAAATGCACAAAGACATGAGACAGTTGATGTTCCTGCTTCAAAATTAAAGAAAGCTATCGCTGAAATCTTATTTGAAGAAGGATATATCAAATCTTATGAAGAAATAGAAGATAATTCACAAGGAATTATCAGAATTACTCTTAAATATGTTGATAAACAAAGAGTTATTTCTGGTCTTAAGAGAATCTCTAAGCCAGGTCTTAGAGTTTATGCAAACAAAGACGAACTTCCAAAAGTTTTAGGTGGACTTGGAATTGCACTTATATCTACATCTAAAGGAATTATGACAGATAAGAAAGCAAGACAAGAAGGCATCGGAGGAGAAGTTCTTGCATATATTTGGTAGAAAGGAGAATATTTAAAATGTCAAGAATAGGAAAGAAACCTGTTACTGTACCTGCTGGAGTTGATGTTAAAATCGATGGAAAAGTTGTTACAGTTAAAGGACCTAAAGGAACATTAACAAGAGAATTCAACCATGACGTTGATATTAAATTAGACGCTGGTGTTATTACAGTTAGTGTTCAAGACCCTAACAAAGATAATCTAACTGGTTTATCAAGAACTCTTCTTAACAACATGGTTGTTGGTGTTACAGATGGTTTTGAAAAAACATTAGAAGTTAATGGTGTAGGTTATAGAGTACAAAAACAAGGAAAGAAACTTGTTATGAATATGGGATTTTCTCATACAGTTGAATTCGAAGATAGAGAAGGAATTACTATCGAAGCTCCAAATCCAAATACAATAGTAGTTAAAGGTATTGATAAAGAAGCTGTTGGTCAACTATGTGCAGAAATCAGAAAAGTTAGACCTCCAGAACCTTATAAAGGTAAAGGAATTAAATATGCTGGAGAGCATATAATTAGAAAAGAAGGAAAAATGGGTAAAAAATAATAGATAAATAAAACCCAATCGAAAGGAGAGAGAAGAGTGATTAATAAAGAAGCTAAAAACGTTGCAAGAGTTAGAAGACATGAAAGAGTACGTGCTAAGATTTCTGGCACAAAAGAATGTCCAAGACTAAGCGTATTTAGAAGCAACAAAAACATCGTTGCACAAATTATCGATGACGTTGCTGGACATACTTTAGTATCTGCTTCAACAATGGACAAAGAAGTTAAAACAAAACAAGCTAACATTGAAGCTGCTAAAGAAGTTGGAGAATTAATTGCGAAAAGAGCTATCAAAGCAGGAATCAAAACTGTAGTATTTGATAGAGGTGGTTATATTTACCACGGAAAAGTTCAAGCACTTGCTGAAGCTGCAAGAGAAGCTGGATTAGAATTCTAGAATAAGGAGGAAATTTTAATGATAGATGCAGGTACATTAGACCTTAAAGAAAAAGTTGTATCTTTAAACAGAGTTGCTAAAGTTGTTAAAGGTGGTAGAACTTTTAGATTTAGTGCTTTAGTAGTTGTTGGAGATGAACAAGGTCATGTAGGCGTTGGAAATGGTAAGTCTGCTGAAGTTCCAGATGCCATCAAAAAAGCTATTGATGATGCAAAGAAAAATCTTGTTGAAGTACCAATAGTTGATACAACAATACCTCATGAAATAATTGGTCATTTTGGAGCTGGTAAAGTATTATTAAAGCCAGCTGCAGAAGGTACTGGAGTTATTGCTGGTGGTGCAGCAAGATCAGTTTTAGAACTTGCTGGATATAAAAACATCAGAACAAAGAACTTAGGTTCAAGCACACCTAGAAATGCAGTATATGCAACAATGAAAGCTTTAAAGGAATTAAAAACAGTAGAGCAAGTTGCTATGCTACGTGGTAAAAAAGTTAATGAAATATAATTTGTAAAGGATACCAATGGTGTTCTTTACAAAAGAAGTGCCATTGGATTACAACAATACATATGCGTATGATACACATAAGGAGGTGTAATCGAAATGAAACTTAATGAATTAAGTCCTGCACCAGGTTCAAGACCAACAGGTAGAAGACTTGGTAGAGGTATAGGCTCTGGACTTGGTAAAACATCAGGAAAAGGTCATAAAGGACAAAACGCAAGATCAGGCGGTGGAGTAAGACCTGGTTTTGAGGGTGGTCAAACACCTTTATTTAGAAGATTACCAAAGAGAGGCTTTAAAAATAGAAATTCTAAAGTGTATACAGAAGTAACTTTATCACAACTAGATAAACTAGAAGCTGGCACAGAAGTTACAGCTGAAAGCTTAAAAGAATTAGGATTAATTAAGAAAGTTAATGATGGAATAGTTATCTTAGGTAACGGTGAACTTTCTAAGAAGCTTAATGTTAAAGCTAGTAGAGTAACTAAAAATGCTCAAGCTAAAATTGAAGCTGCTGGCGGAAAGGTAGAGGTGATATAGTTGTTTAAAACACTTCGTGACGCTTGGAAAATTAAAGATCTAAGAAAAAAGATGCTTTGGACATTACTATTACTTATTTTATTTAGAGCAGGAGCTTATATAACAGCTCCAGGTGTAAATGGTGCAAATATTTCTACAGCAATTGCACAAGCTACACAAGGAAATGGAATACTAAGTACTATTAATATTATTACTGGTAATGCATTTTCACAGCTTGCAATATTCGCTATGTCAATTGGACCATACATCACAGCATCAATCGTAATTCAGCTTCTTACTGTTGCAATTCCAGCGCTTGAAGAATTACAACAAGAAGGTGAAGCTGGTCGTCAAAAACTAAATGACTATACAAAATATTTAGCTGCAATTTTAGGTGCAGTTGAAGCATTTGGTATTTATATGGCATTTAGAAATTATTCAGATGTATTTATGAGTGAAAACTTATTAATACCATTTATGTTTGTTATAACACTTACTGCTGGTTCAACATTTCTTATGTGGCTTGCAGATAAGATTTCTACATTAGGTATTGCAAATGGTTCATCACTTCTTATCTTTGCTGGTATCGTTTCAGGATTACCTAGTGCTATTAATGTGTTCTGGACAACACTTATCATGAAAGATGGAGTGTTCAATCCAGTTGGTGTATTATTAACACTTTTAATCGTTGTAATTGCGCTAATACTTATAGCTGCAGTTGTATGGGTAACAGAAGCAGAAAGAAGAGTTCCAGTTCAATATGCTAAAAGAGTTGTAGGAAGAAAAATGTATGGCGGACAAAGCACTAATATTCCAATAAAGCTTGCTATGGCAGGCGTTATGCCAATCATTTTTGCTATGTCATTTATGCAATTCCCAGCAATGATAATTGGACTTATTAATCCAGACATTCAAACAGCTACAGGATTCTGGGCTGGTGTGTATAAAGTATTTGCTTTCACATCACTTGGTGATCCAACAAAATATTGGGCATATGGTTTAATTCACGTAGTTATTTATCTTGCATTGATAGCAATATTCACATATTTCTATACAAGAATGATATTCAATACTACTGAAGTAGCTAATAACCTTAAGAAAAATGGTGGATTCGTTCCAGGTATCAGAGCTGGTAAACCAACAGCAGATTACTTATCAAACATATTAAAATATGTTTCTGGATTTGGATCAATATTCTTAGGCTGCGTTGCAGTACTTCCAATATTAGTTTCATTTACAGGTTTAGGTATATCTTTTGGTGGTACAGCCATCCTAATCGTTGTTTCAGTTGCATTAGAGACAATTAAGCAATTAGAAGCACAAATGATGGTTAGAAATTATAAAGGTTTCTTAGATTAATAAATATAAAAAAGACTTATAGCTTTTTAAGTTATAAGTCTTTTTTTATGTTCAAAAATATGTTAAAATATGAGCGTTGAATGACATACTATCTTTTTAGAAAGGGAGATGTTTTATGAAAGTTTTTCTAAGATTAATAATTGGATTAATAGTATTAGGAGTTGTTGGTTATACATGTTATTATCTTTTAACTGAAAAATATAAATATGTACCACCTGTAAAAGAAGAAAATAATATTGTTACACCAGAAGCAAAAAGTGGAGAAAAACTTAATAAAACTTCTAAAAAAGAATCAAAGAAAGAAGAATTTGATTTATCTAAAATAGATGCAGAAGATATAATGTCTTTTTCAGGTGAAGAAAGAGTGGAACTATCATTAACTAAAATTAGAAAAGATAATATAGATAATACTATTTCTCAAAATCATGGGGCAAATGTTTATAGATCATATGAAAATGTTTTAATACCTTATGAAATCTATGGAAATATTTTACTTGCGAATGCTTCTAATTATAGTGGAGAATCGATAGAAATAAATTCAACAGTTGATGGAATTTTAGGAAATGTTCAACTATCAGGAACAATGATTTATATTATGCCAAAAGATGAATCACAAGATAAACTAGAGTTTCATTTCCAAGAAAATGGAAAACTGATTGCATATGTTAGACGTATAGCTTCTGACAATACAACATGTATTATTTACTTTGACGAAAATGAAATTCCATTTGAACATTATTTTAGTACAAATGACAAAGAAGATATTTATGTAGAAGAATATCAAGATGTATTTAATAGAGCAAAGAAGGCCTATGATAAATATATAAACTTTTAAGGAGGAAAAATAATGAAAAGATTAATTATTCTAGGAGCACCAGGTAGTGGAAAAGGAAGTCAATGTAAATGGATTACTAAAGACTATAATGTTCCACATATTTCAACAGGAGATATTTTTAGAAAGAATATTTCAGAAGGAACAGAACTTGGTAAAAAAGCAAAAGAGTATATGGATAAAGGGGCATTAGTACCAGATGAATTAGTTATAGATTTATTAAAATCAAGACTAGATGAACAAGATTGTGTAGATAATGGATTTTTACTAGATGGATTTCCTAGAACTTTATCTCAAGCAGAAGCATTATCTGAATATTTAGAATCAAAAGGTATTAATATAGATAGAGTTATTAATATTGATGTTGATGATGAAGAAATAATGAGTAGAGCATTAAATAGAAGAACATGTTCAAATCCTGAATGTAAAGAAATTTACAATATGAGAGATAATCCTCCTAAGGTAGAAGGAGTATGTGATAAATGTGGAGCTCCATTATTTATTAGAGATGATGATAATGAAGAAACTGTTGCAAATAGATTAAGGGTATATCATGAACAAACAGAACCACTTATTAAATACTACACTGAAAAAGGAGTACTAAGTACTGTTAAAGGACAAAAAGAATTTGCAGATACAGTTGCACTTGTAAAGGAAGCGTTAGCATGATTGTATTAAAATCAGAAAGAGAAATTAAAAAAATAAAAGAAGCGGGTCATATAGTTTATCTTGCGTTAATGGCAGCAGGTGAGGCATGTGTTCCAGGAGCAACAACAAAAGATGTTGATAAAGCAGCAGAAGATTTAATAATAGAACATGGTTATAATCCTTCTTGCAAAGGATATGCTGAAGGAGATGAAGTTCCATTTCCTGCATGTTGTTGTGTATCTGTTAACGATGAAATAATACATGGGATCCCTTCGGATAGAGTATTAAATGAAGGTGATGTTGTTAAAGTAGATATAGTTGCAGATAAAGATGGATACTTTGCAGATGCTGCTCGTACTTTCATTGTTGGTGAGACAAAAGATCCTGATGCTTTAAGACTAATTGAAGTAACAAAACAAAGTTTCTTTGAAGGACTTAAATATGCAAAAATAGGAAATAGGATATCAGATATTTCTCATGCTATACAAGAACATGTTGAAAAAAATGGATACTCTGTATTAAGAGAATTTCAAGGACATGGTGTAGGTATAGCAATGCATGAAGACCCAGGTGTTCCAAACTTTGGTAAGCCAGGTAAAGGTCCAAGATTAGAAGAAGGTATGGTACTTGCAATTGAACCTATGGTATGTCAAGGCGAAAGATATATTATGGAGTCAGATGATGGATGGTCTATTATAACAGAAGATGGC
>Ga0247610_10008582_pt1 | contig 10377 bp, 6 predicted proteins | sample 174DNAGHGhighgp2_FD_193483 | JGI IMG/M metagenome (GOLD analysis project Ga0247610, IMG submission 193483) | Sheep rumen microbial communities from Palmerston North, Manawatu-Wanganui, New Zealand - 1742 DNA GHGhigh gp2 | ecosystem: Host-associated > Mammals > Digestive system > Stomach > Rumen ... | reverse complement strand
GGGTCTTGGAATCAAGACCTGCATGGTATGGCAAAGCACGAATACCGTTCTCCTGTAACAGCACCGCCAATTCTTCCACTTTCTTGCGGCTCAGACAATAGATGATACCTGACTTACCAGGATGGTTCTTGATAAACTTAACCACCTCTTTATCAACATCTTTAGTCTTCTCACGAATTTCGTAATAGAGGTTTGGACGGTTGAAGGAGGAGATGAAGACCTCCGCCTTTTCCATACCGAGGTTTTTCTGGATGTCGCTCTGCACCTTGGGCGTAGCGGTAGCCGTCAACGCGATTACCGGTACGTTCTTGCCAATCTGCTGGATGATCTTGCGGATGTTACGGTACTCGGGACGGAAATCATGACCCCATTCCGAAATACAGTGCGCCTCATCAATTGCATAGAAGGAGATGTTGATATCCTGAAAGAAATTCACATTTTCCTCTTTGGTCAATGACTCAGGAGCAACATACAACAGTTTGGTTTTCCCTGAGATAAGGTCTTTTTTCACCTCTGCGATTTCGGCTTTGTTGAGCGAGGAGTTCAGGAAATGGGCAATGCCGCGGTCCGTACCGAATGTCCGGATCGCATCCACCTGATTCTTCATCAGCGCGATCAGCGGGGAAATGACGATGGCCGTGCCGTCGCTCATCAGCGCAGGCAACTGGTAACACATCGACTTGCCGCCTCCTGTGGGCATAATCACAAAACAGTCCTTGCCCTTCAACAATGTCTTGATAATCTTCAGCTGGTCACCCTTGAAAGTGTCAAAACCGAAGACTGTTTTCAGCGTCTGGGAAATGGCTTTATCCGTAATTCTCTTCATGAAGAACTAATTTAGTCAACAATATATGAATGATTTATATCCTTTCAAATTTAAGTACAAAGATATAAAATATTTGATATGGATGCACCCAAAATCGTCCAGAAAAAAAAATATTTATCAACAATGGTTGATTGATAGATTTTCTAGCGAAAGGCTAACTAAAGAAGTATATTTTGTAACCAGTATCAACAAAAAAGCGGACTTTGCAGTCCGCTTTTGTCAAATTATGAAAAAGTTTTGCTGATTTAGAATTCCCAAAGATCGTGTTCGAAGGTACGCATTTTGTCCGTGATACGCTCAGATTCGATACGTTGGTCGCGGGAATTGGCGATATAATCGGAAATATCGCGGTCATAGACGTTGGACTCCTTGTAGATCAGGCTGGAGAAATCGCGCTTCCAGGTGATCAGGTCGTCGAAGGAGACACGTGCGGCTTGGTTCTTCACATTGAACACCTCCTGTTTGGCCAGGAAAGGACGAAGTTCGTTGTAATAAATGTAACCGACACGTTTCTTGATCATATTGGCCTTCACATCCTCAGCGTCTTCCTGATTCTCATCATCATAGTACGAGCTGTTGTTGTTCGGTTTCTCATACTCAATGATGGGTTCAATCTCCAGAATCTGAACTCTGAAGGTGGAATACTGCTTGTCGAAATACCACACCTCTTTGACGTTGTAGGAGATGATCTCCTTCGGCTCGAATTGGATGATGAGTTCCTTGGTACCGATTTCCTCACCTTCCTCGTCGATTTCGGCGATGGTGGAAACATTGGAAATCAAGCCTTGGATCTCCTCACGAGAGTATGGATAGGTGCACATCTCGTCGGAATAGACCGGCAAAACGCCTTCCGTACGCTCCGTGTTGCCAATATCGATAGCATCAAAGATGGTTTGGCCGAGGCTTCTCCAAGTACCGCGCACTTCCGTGGGGAAGTAGAGCGGGTGGTTGATCTTCTCGCGCAAGTCAATGGTGCGCCAGATGGTCCAGTAATACATCACGTCGGCTTGTCTGACGGGAGGATACGCGATCGGTTCGGCAAACTCACCGATATTTACCTGCTCCCAAACCGTCTCCACAGGCTTGCGGATAGGCTGCTCCAACGTGCTGCCGTCAGTCTCGTCCTCCTGTGCGAAGGCAAAGGTGGCGGCCAGTAACAACATTGCGATTAATTTGAACTTTTTCATAATTGTATGTTTTTTTTGTTGATTATCTTACGCGGACAGAGAATTCGTCCAAAGTACGCGAACCGGCTTCAGAAGAAACCTTGATATCGCTGAAATAGATGACCGTGTTGGCGGAAGCCTTCTGGATGGCAGACTTGGCCTTGTCGCTCAAGTGACCGCCTTGACAAACGATGGCGGGCTCTTCCATACCCTTGCTCACAAGGATCACGCGGAAGGAATTGACAGACCATTTCAAGTCATAGACGAAGTCATCACCCATGGTAGCACGAATCATCGGGTTGGCCAAGATTTCGGCTTTCGCTCTCTTACCACCGCGGATGTTAGCACCCAATACGGCACGAGGATCCGGAACGCGTTTCACACGGAACGTAGTCTGACCGAGGGTCTTAGTGGACTCACCCACTTTGGCAGCCACGGTGGCCTGCACCGTCTTTCCGATCAAAGAGGTGGGAACGCTCACATTGAACTTACCAGCACCTTGTGAAGCAGCGTTACAGCCAGGGAAGGAGACGCTCAGCTTGTCGGGAGCCACAGGACCAGAGACAGACACCGGGTTGGCGATACCGGCATAAAGCACGTTCATCTTATCCGCAGCAATTGTAGCGGAAGGAGTCAACACCGTGTACTTATCCTTGAATCCGTAGTATTTCGCTTCACCGCCAGGGCCGATCACCTTGATCAAACCGGCATATTTCTGCTCACCCGTACCACTGGTACCGATTTTCAGTTTCACAAGACCATTCTCGCCTTCGAGCTTGGTAGCACCACCGATGCCTTCTTCAGTCAGCGTGTCAGCACCCATCTTGTAGTAAACCTCAGGTGTGGACTTGCTGTCGTAAGCGGCCACGATAATGTCAGCCTCGTAAGGGTCGCCAGCGAAGACCATCTGGGATTTCGGGATGGAACGACCACTGACTTGGTCGAACTTGAAGTCGTCAGCACTGATAGAAGCCTTCAGATAGTTGAGCATCACGGATTCCGCATTCTTCACCTCACCGATCATCTTGTTGAGCAGTGTTGCAGAAGCGGCAGCAATGATGTGGTCAAAGTTATGCTCCTCCCAAGAGACAGTGTTCATATCCTTGGTATAAGTGGCATCCACATTCAAACCAATGGCTTCTTCAAGACGTTTTTGATCTTCCTTTTTCGCTAATTTCAGAATATTGGCCTTGTACTTCTTGATTTCCTCTTTCAACTTTTTGGCATTGCCATTGTTGATCATGAAATCTGTAGGGATATCGAAATTATCCTTTTTCACAATGGTGGCGACAGTTTTCAACTCCTTCGGTCCTTTTTTACCGTCCGTCAGAGAATCACCATCGACAGCGAAAATCAAATCATTACGCATTTTCTCAATATACTTCACCATTGCGTCAGACTCCTTACGAAGAGTCTGGGCTTTATTGTAGGCTTCATCAACTTTCGCGCCCAGAATGGTTTTCTGACCCAAGAACCACTGGTAGTCATTGGAGTTCTGGTTGGCCGCGATATTGGTAGATGTCACCAAAGTGTCATCCACGACCACGAAAGCGTTCAGAATCTCGGCAGAGACGTTCAACGCCAGCATGGCGGTGTACACCAGGTACATCATCTGAATCATTTTCTGTCTCGGGGTTTCCGGACAATTTGTTGCACCCATATCTCAATTAAATTTAGTTAATGAATAGGTTAATGAAATTAATGAGAATTACTTCATCGCGGCAAGCATGTTGCCATAAACATTACTTAATTTGGAGATATTGGTGGTCAGTTTGTCCATCTCAGCTTTGAAGCTGCCGGCTTGTTCCATGGACTTGGCAGTCTGATCGTATGCGACAGCCAACGCAGCGACAGATGCCGTAGCTTTCTTCACGCTTTCGATATATTCAGCGGTAACACCACCATCCGTTTCGAGAGAGGCGGCAACCTTATCATATTTAAGAGTCAAATTACGTACAGACTCGGAAGCTTTCTGCAAGCTGGCGGTGTAGTTGTCGGTAGAGACCACTGCATCGGAAACGCCGGCCAGTTTGTGGGCGTTGTCGCTCAAGTTACGCATACCGGATGCCAGGCTTTCCATCAGTTCGGGACCAATCTTAGCCTCTTCGAGCATCTTGTCCAAAGCCTGAGTAGGAGTAATGCTGTCACTCTTCACCTGTTGCTTTTTGTCGCGACGGGATTTCTTCTCAGTCTCTTCCAGCTCAATATCAGAACCGGTGGCCAGTTCAGGATAAACCAAAGCCCAGTTGTACTCCACGTGCAGGGGTTCAAATGCAGAGAAGAAGAAGATGATAGCCTCGGTAAACATACCCACCATAAGCATGATATTTGCCAAAGGCCAGTGCAAAATCTTGAACAATGCACCGACAATAACGATGGATGCGCCCCAGCCGTACAGCTTGGCCATAGTGTTTTTGTACACTTTCGATCTGACGAATTGATCAATCTTACTCATTTGTTTTAATTTTTTAAGTTAATGATTTTATGTTAATAAACTAATTTTCTGAATTTTAATAAACGTGTGAAGCGCTCTTGCTGCTGTTATCGCCTCTCTGGCGGCCCATGTAGGACTGCACGTTACGGAAACCGACGTAGGACTTACAAGTGTCCTGATATTCGTAGGTTCTCGCATAGACGGTGGTGAAGTAGCTGACATCCTTCCAAGAACCGCCACGGATCACTTTTCTCTTCTTCACCGGAGAATCGTCCTTGGTGGCATAATAGACGTATGCCGGGTTCATGTCGTGGGTGAAGTTGGTGGCGGACTCGTCGAAAGCATCCTCGCACCATTCAGCCACATTGCCGCTCATGTCGAACAAACCCCAGTCATTAGGATGATAGTGGGCAACAATGCCAGGATAGAAGTTATCGTCAGCGATATAGTTACCGCGTTGCGGTTTGAAGTTGCTCAGGAAGCAGCCATTGCGGTTGGTCGTGTAAGGACCGCCCCAAGGATAGGAAGCAAGAGAGTTGCCGCCACGGGCAGCCCACTCCCACTCAGCTTCGGTAGGCAAACGGAACTCATGCTCGAAAGCATATTCCTTGCCGGAGAGCCAAGACATGCGGATACCGGTTCTCCAGCTGGAGAAAGCCTTAGCCTGACGCCAACTCACACCGACAACCGGGTAATTGTCGAACTGCGGGTTGTAGAAATAGTTCAAAATCATCGGCTCGTTATAGGAATAGACGAAGTCATGAGCCCAGCAGAGAGTATCGGGATAGATGTTCACCACCTCATGCTTGATGAAGCGCTGCCAACCGTTGCCCTTACTGCTCGGACGGTTTGCATAGAGACCGCCAAGATCATCCCCCTCCTTGTCGAACTCCTTGGTAGAAGCACCGAACTCGTCAGGATTTTTGGGATTTCTGTAATTACGATAATCAATCCACCAATACTCATAATTGAGCATCGAGGTGTTCAGGCGGGTTGACCCATAGTGGTAATAGCGGGTGTTAACCTTGCTGAACAAGGGGGAGAGAGCAGATTGGACTTCCTCGTTTTCGGAATCCCACGGAATCTTCTCCTTCCAGTTGATCACCTTAGGCTCAATAAGTTCACCCTCGTTTTCACCCTTCTCATACTTCTTGTAGTGACCGTATTTCTCCTCTTCGGTAATTTCCGCGTCACCGAGAAGCGTATGGGCGATGGAATCGCGCACCCAATACACGAACTGACGGTACTCGTTGTTGGTAATTTCGGTTTCGTCCATCCAAATGGCAGCAACCGTCACATTGCGTGACTGCTGCGTCAATGCGAAGGGAACGTCCTGGTCACCACCGCCCATCACATAGTGGCCGGTAGGGATATAGACCATTCCAAACGGTTCCAGATCGGAGAATTCAGGGCGGTCTTGCACGCCGATGAGCTGTCCGTCTCCACCGTTTTTACACGACACCAATAACAAGAATGCCGCTGATAGAAAAATGATTACCCGTTTCATATTGTTCAAATTTTAAATTTCAAAATATGGTTATTAACGTCAATATGTTAATTTTAGTATCTGTTCTTATAAATATATCGAGAGTTACCGTATCCAGAGAAGACTTCAGGCTTGTAAACGTCGAAGCAGTAACGCACAACGACCTCCACATCACCGAAGCTGCGGTGCTTCTTGTAACCCAGAGAGTTCGCGGTGAATCCGTAGGAGACACCCAGATCAAGTCCCTTCAAATAGATATTGGAAGAGTTATGGAAGGGGCGTGCACCGAAGGCAAGCGAAATAGCATCTTGGAAACGGTAACCGATACCACCCCAATAGACGCCATTGTAACGCGCCAATGCCAAGATTTCCCACTGGAAGGTCTTGAGGTCAGTCTTAATGAGTGCCTGAGGCATCAACTCCCAATTAGGATTGAACGGCAGCACCCATGTGTAACCACCGTGCAGATAAAGATGCGAGGAACGATGTTGTCCACGATCGCCGGAAACACGCAAGATGTTGGTCGTGTCAAACATGGAGACGATTTGCGTCCAGCCCAAACCGGCATACCATTGGTCTGTCTTATAAAGCACACCGAAGTTAAAGTCCAAATCCAGCGTTGATTCAGAGAGGGAGGACAAAAGCGGGTCACCCTCTTGAATCGGGTTGAGATGAGAGTTGTCAATAGCCTGATTATACAAGGAAACTTGAGCACCAATACCGAGATGTCCGCCACCGACACGCAATTTGTACGCGTATCCCAACTTGATCCCGGTATTGCTGTAAAAACCGATTCTGTCGTGCACCAACGTGACACCGATGGAACCGTGCAACTTGCGCAAATAGGATTCTATACTGAAGAGGAAGTCTTGTGGAGCCGTATGCAACGCCGAATCATTATTGATGGCGGTTGTCGAGAGATCACCCCAGCCCAAATACTTGTTGTTGTAATCCGCCGTGAAGCATAACGTATTACTCTGTTCCCCTATTCCGCCGGCGTTGTAATAGGACGTCACCCACGGAAAAAAGGTAAATTGTGCGTCATCCTGAGCAAAACCTGACACCATTGCAGACATTGCCAGAAGCACCAACAGACCAACTTTTTGTATATGTTTCCTCATATTCTATAATGAATTGTTTTATACATTAACACTATGGTAGCCAATGTATTACGCAATCTTTTAGACCTGTCAAAAACAGTATTTCCTATCATATACGCCCTATCTCTTCAAAAAGTTACACAATACATTTTATACCTAATTTTTTGAATCGCCAAAAATAGCATATTTTTTTGAATAAATTCCTTAATTAAAATTTTTCAACGAAATTTCTTCCCACTTTATCAACAAAAATCTATATATCAATATTTTACAAAGAAAATACGATATATTTACATCATAATCAGCAGATTAACTAAAAAACGGCATTTAAGGTCACACTGCCGGTGTGGATGACCGGGTGGCTTTGGACGGCTCTGCCTTGATACTGAACCACTAACTGCAGGAAGGAGGTGACAGAGATTTGGGCTGCAAGCGTCCATAACAGGTTCTGCCCCAAATTCAGTCCGTCCAACATAAAGTATGAGACCGTGGAATTGTCCCCTACATTTCCTTGCATATAAACATAATCCATTGCCAATGAAACTGTTCCACGGTTCAACATACGATAAAGCCCCGACAGTTCCGCCCGATAGGAACGCAACTGTTCTTCTCCCATACGATTACGCTTATACGCCATATCGCCTTTCAAGGAGGCAGTAATCTTGTTCTGGAACTGCAGCCGGAACTCCTGTCCTATCGAGAAGGTTTCCACCAAATAATTCCGTGTGAAGAAATAGGATGAGTTGTTTCGGGTGTTCCGGTGGAGCAGCGAGGTTTGGAGATAAAACACCTGTACAGGCGTGCTCTTCAATATAAGTTCTTGATTATCAACCGTATTAGTCTCAACACCGTAATAGAGGAGCTGGGTATTCGAAGTTTTTTGGACAATGACATCGAATGCAAACGGGGAACTGCTGTTGTTAAAAGTAAAGGTGTTGGATAGCATGAATCGCTCCGCCACGAGATTTTCATCATCGCGCACAGGGGCAAACGGGACGAACATACGGGTTTTGTGTTTCAACAACGCATTGAGTGTAAACGTATTGGAGAATCGAGACAGAAACTTTCGGAATCCCTGACTACCCGACCAAACCGCTGCCGGCCGCAGCTGCACGCTCTGGGTCCATTGGTTCTGCCACACGTTGACATACTCCGTGCCGGCTAACCAGACTTTCACATACTGAGCTTCATCGGGGAACTGCGCCACCTCAAATTCGTCCAACTCCTCAATGCCGTTCCCGTTATAGTCGTTCCAAACATGGGTGCCTTGTCCCGCCGCCACCTTGATATAGGTATAGGTTTTCTTCAACTCCATACCGCTTCCTGTCTCGTAGTAAGTATTCAATATCAATGCATTACGGAAAAATCGGCCGGTATATTGCACATTGCCGACGAAGTAATGCTCGGGAGCACGTTTACCCAAAGAATCCGCCAGCGATTGGTTTCGGTAGGTGGCGTTCAGCGAGAAACTCTGGTTCTTGATCTGTGCGAAGCGGTACTGCGCCCGCACTTCGTGAATCATCTGCGACAGATGCAGTCTCTGGGCATCAGGGGCGAACTCCGTACGGTTCTTGTATCCCACGAGGAATTGGTGTTTGCTATCGCCAGCACTTTGGACTGTAGCATTCAACTCATCAAACGCGTAGCTATTCAATCGCAGAGTATCGGCGAAAGCGTCCTTGAAAACGTTATGCTCCAGTAAGTTATCAATATTAAATTCTACTTTCCCAAGCGTTTTGGTGAGTTGCGCCCGCGATACGGCATAACGGCTTCGCTGCAGCGAATCGCGGGTAAGCAAGTAGCTGGTATTGGTCCGGAGATGCCACGTTTGCCAACGGTCATCCGTCCGCAACGCGTTGCGTAGTGCGGAGACCTCCCCTACCCTATCGAAAAAGTTCAGGTCGTAGAGCAAGTGATGACGTTTGGGTTTCTCCAGTGCCACTCCCGCGGTCAACATCCATTCGGAGCGATTTTCGGAATAGTCGGTCTTGAGGTTGTATTGTCGTGCGAACTCCACCTCACGAAACGACTCGAACGGGGTGAAGTTCTTGTGCACGAATTGCAGTTGCAACTGCGACTTCAGCTGCCAAGGCAACGAATCTTTGGTGGCAAACTTCTCTACATCCGTCACATTCAGCGAATATGCCAGCCCCATATCGTCGTTGCGATCCTTCTTCGAAAAGGTGTTCTTGTCATAGTGTGACAAAGCGACTTCCGTCTGGATGCGGGTATTTTCGCGGGCTGTGAAGTCAAGTCCGACAGTGGCCATCTGCTGGGATATCGGAGCCGTCAGCATCAGCACCGCCTCATAATCACCCTGCGGCACGCCATCTTGCGGAGCCACCCAACGAAACACCCTTCCATTCGCCGTACTGCTCTGCAACTGATAGTTACCCTTGTTCGCCCCCATATAGGTAAAATCGGGACTATACAAAGTGGCAGTCTGATTCGTTGAGAAAATATAAATAGTATATATAATATTATTACATGTAGTATCTATTTTCTCATAGAAAATTCGGTCAGGGCTATAGGCCACCGAATCCGCATACGGGAAATAAGCGACAGAACCGGCATCACCCAGTTCTGACAGAAAACGCATATTCTCGTAGGTCAGTTCCGGTTGGATGGAATGGTTTTTAAGATCCTGCTCATGGAAAAACTTCACATAGAGTTTGAGTGGATGCTTACCGCCAAACTCTATTTCGTTGTTAGTAAACAAATTATATCTGGCGAAATGACGATTTGTGTATTCAAACTCCACGATAACGCGCTTTTCGGCGGAGACCAGCATTTTGGGAGTGAAGGTGATTTCGGCCGTATTGTAATCCACCGTATAGTCATTCTCCGCACCCCGAGTCATCAGCTGTCCATCAACATATACGCGTTCCGAACCAGCCACCAAGACGATAGAGACTTCGCCGTCGGCACCGTACAGTTTATAGGGTCCCTGCACGCCGTTCTGCACGGTCAGCGTCTGGCGTACGAAACGGCCTTTGGCCACGCCGCCGCCCGCCTCATTGAACATCTTCGCCTTGGGAGAGGGATTAGAAAGCACTTTGGCACCCAATCCCAGCATATTGCGGGAGACCCGCAGGAATCCGTTATCCGGAGCCGTCCACGCTACATCGCCCGCATTCAAAGTCGCCATCTCTTTGATTTTCAGCGATATGAATATGCTGCTAATATCCCTTAACAAGAGCGTATTGCCTTCCGGTTGGATAGGGATATTTTTATCGGATACGGAAGCCATAATTTGCACATCCTCAGAAAGTTTCCCAGAGACTTGGAGGTTGAGGGAGGAGTTGAGCACCAGATCTTGGTTGTTGCCGACCGTCACACCACGCGAAATGGCACCGTTGGTGTAG
>Ga0247610_10008581_pt1 | contig 10377 bp, 7 predicted proteins | sample 174DNAGHGhighgp2_FD_193483 | JGI IMG/M metagenome (GOLD analysis project Ga0247610, IMG submission 193483) | Sheep rumen microbial communities from Palmerston North, Manawatu-Wanganui, New Zealand - 1742 DNA GHGhigh gp2 | ecosystem: Host-associated > Mammals > Digestive system > Stomach > Rumen ... | reverse complement strand
AACTTAAAAGTATCCATAAACTCAATCGCATTAGTTTCTGGATTTTTAAGTAGTTCCTTAATTGTCTTCATCCATCTATCAAGTTCCGATTCGTCTTGCTCGCCTGTTTTATATTTCCAATGGGCAGCAAAACCCTTTTCGGCAATTTCATTCATTCTATCACTTCTAATTTGGACTTCCATCCACTGCCCCGAATGTCCCATAATGGTCACATGCAAAGCTTCGTAACCATTCGATTTAGGCGTACTCAACCAATCGCGAGTACGATCGGGATGCGGTTTAAACAATTTAGTAATAGCCGAATAAATCAACCAACATTGTTCACGTTCATCAGTATCAGGCTTGGGAGTAAACACAATTCTCAATGCTAAAATATCGAATACCTCCTCAAAAGGGATATTCTTTTTTTGCATCTTTTTCCAAATTGAATAAGCTGATTTAACACGAGAGGTTATGGTATAATCAAGTCCCATCTTATCCAGACTTTCCTTAATAGGAACAGAAAAGTCTTCAAACAAACTATTCAAAAAAGGAGCTTGCTCTTCCAAGCGTGCTTCTATCTCTTTATAAGTTTCAGGATGTTCAAATTTGAAACTTAAATTTTCTAATTCTATCTTAATAGGGAAAAGACCCAAACGATGAGCCAATGGTGCATAAATATATTCCGTTTCACCTGCAATTTTAATTTGCTTAGCAAGTGGCATTGAGCCCAATGTTCTCATATTATGTAAACGATCCGCTATTTTTATCAAAATAACGCGGATGTCTTCCGACATTGTAAGCAACAGCTTTCTAAAATTTTCGGCTTGTTTAGAGGCTTTCTCTCCAAACACACCGCCCGAAATTTTAGTCAATCCATCAACAATCTGAGCTATCTTATGACCAAAAATATTCTCAATATCCTCAACTGTTGTATCAGTATCTTCTACCACATCATGAAGCAACGACGCACATATAGAAGTCGATCCCAAACCAATATCTTTTGCCACAATTCGCGCTACTGCAATTGGGTGTAATATATAAGGTTCTCCTGATCGACGCTTAACCCCCGAATGTGCTTGTTTAGCAAATTGAAATGCTTTATCAATTTTCTCCACATTCTTACGATGACACGAATTTAAATAATCATTAATCAGTGCATCGTACTCTTGCTGAATCAGCAATTCATATTGTGCATCTTTATCTTCATCCATAGTTTAAGGCTATTTAACTGGAATTTTCAGACTTTGCCCAACTTGTAAAGTCTTAATATTCACAATATTATTAATCTTCTTTATCGTTTCATAATCTACACCCATTTTTTTAGAAATGGTCCACAAATTATCACCCGAACGCACTTTGTAAATATAATATTTTCCATCAGAAGTTTTAGACAAATTTTCTTTTTTTATTGGAGCTGAGGTCGTAGAACCACTTCCTCTAGTATAAATTACCAATGTTTTACCTGCTACAATATTATTATTATACAATCCATTCCATCTTCTTAAATCGCTAACACTAACATGATAACGAGCAGCTATTGAACCTAAATTATCACCCGATTTGATACGATAATAAATTTTATTACCCGATCCAGGGACACCTCCTCCATAGCCTGCAGGATTTACCACTACTGCCTTATTCACCAATTCATCTGCTTTATACTTATAAATTGAGTCCTGCATTTCAATAAACTTTTGAGTCTCTTCGATTGGCAATTTCAAAGCATAAGGTTTTATATGTCCTGGCACAATTCCCACACGATACTGAGGATTTAACGAACGAAGCAATTCAATAGGAATACCAAGTACCCCACTCACTTGTTCCAAATGCATTTTTTTATTGATAACAATGGTATCGGTTGCCATTGGTAATTCTGCTTTAAGCGGATTTAAATTATGTTCCTTATAATAATGTATCATATAGTTTGCCGCAATAAAAGCAGGGACATATCCCCTCGTTTCGCGTGGTAAATAATAATAAATCGACCAATAATCGCGTTTACCCCCCGAACGATAGATAGCTTTATTTACATTACCAGGACCACAATTATATGCTGCAATCACCAAAGTCCAATCATTGTAAATCTTATACATATCCTTTAAAAAACGAGTAGCCGCATAAGTTGCTTTAATAGGATCTTTTCGATCATCAACCAAGCTATTGGCTTCCAAACCATAAAGTTTACCCGTAGAATACATAAACTGCCACAAACCACAAGCACCTACTCTCGACATAGCATTGGGGTTAAGTGCCGACTCAATTACTGGTAAATATTTCAATTCATCAGGGATTCCTTCAGCCGCCAATATATCTTCAAACAATGGGAAATAATACTCACTCAATCCCAAAATTTGTTCCGATAACTGACGCTTTTTATTAGTGTACATGTCAATATATGAGCGTACAATGTTATTGTAGGTCATATCCATAACATTAGGCAATTTAGCCAAATTATCTATATAATGCTGATCAGAATAAGAAGTGGGTACCGCACTTACATTTTCTTCACTAGACTTAAACGTCCATGATTCCTCTATATTGGCATTCTTCTCCTCCATCGATTCTCCAAATGACAATGATTCATCCACAGGATCAACAGTTAAAGAATCTATTTCAGCATTTTCTGTACCATTGTTTTCCACTTCAGCAGATTCAGGTTTAAATAAGTTTTCTGCTACTACATCATCTTCAGCACTAAGAGTATTCGCTAATAAAATACTCAATCCAAATAATATTATTTTTTTAGTTTTCTTCATTATTAAAATACAAAATTACAATACACACCAATGCCTTTAGTATTGTGAGTTTGCTCAGTCATGATAATTGGTTCAACATGTAAAGTACGCTTTTCTGCTGATAGATTTGTTGAAATATCATAATCAAACAATTGGGCATCTACAAACGCATCAATGATACTCAACGCATATACTACCACCGTTCCAGCTATCGATAAATCACGGTACCGGCGATAAATATTCATACTATTTTTTATTGACGATTGAGAGTATCCCCTCGACGTAAAATACTCATAACTATTGGTTGTCGGATCACTATCAATCAAATCGCCATACGCTTTTTTAAAACTTACATATTTTTGATTATTAATTGAAATAGCAAAACCCAAACCTACGAATCCTCCGTAAACAATTGGCAGTTTCCAATATTTACGATTGTATATCTGTCCAGCGCCAGGAAACAGCACAGCACACCATGTAGCTTTGGCAGGATTTGGTTTAAATTTTTCCTTCTCTTTGGTATAAGAAACAGAATCATCAACAAGCATAATGCGTCCGTCCAAATCGTCCATCACAATTATGGTATCCGAATTTGTAGTTTCAAATTCGTGTAATTCCACTTCTTGTGATTTAAGATTAAAAACACACCCCAACACAAACAATATCAACAATCTAAATTTCAATGCTTTTAAACTAATTTGTCAAACATATCCATTAAACGTTCCAAATCCTCTTCCGACTTAAACGGAATGGTTATCTTACCTTTTCCATTTTCATCACAAGTTAACTGAATTTTTGAATTGAATGTAGAACTCAACTTAGCTTTCAACAATTCATACTCTTCCGAAAGATTCTTTTTAGGGGCAGACTCTTTATTTTTTGAAGATGAATTTTCTTCAAATACATTTTCCCCGTTATTAATACGACGAACTAACTCTTCTACCTTACGTACTGACAAATTCTTACTTAAAATCTCTTCATACAAACGTATTTGCATTTCCGAGCTTTCTATAGTAACAATAGAGCGAGCATGACCGAAATCTATTTTCTTATCTTTCAATCCCATTTGAATTTCAGCTGGCAACTTAAGCAAACGAATATAATTAGCAATTGTTGCTCTTTTCTTCCCCACTTGTTCACTCAATTGTTCTTGCGTATAATTAAATGTAGATATCAAATTACTATACGACAAAGCCACTTCTATCGGATTCAAATCTTCTCGTTGAATATTCTCAATCAACGCTAATTCTAACAATTCCTTCTCTCCCTCTATTTCCTTCACATAAGCAGGAATTTTTTCTAATCCTGCCATCTTAGAGGCTCTAAAACGTCGTTCTCCTGCCACGATTTGATACTTATCTTCATCTACTTTTCGTAGCGCAATGGGCTGCAATACACCATGCTTTTTTATAGATTCTGACAATTCTTTCAATGCTTCTTCATCAAAAGATACACGCGGCTGATTCGGATTTGGTTCTATTTTTGATAACTCTATTTCATTCAATGCCGATGAACCAGAAAGGACATCACTATCCCCTCCTAAAATAGCACCTAATCCTGTACCTAACGCCAATGGTTTCACTTTTGCCATATACTAATTTTTCTTTTTATTATCTGTTCTAACTACCAATTCTTTTGCTAATTGCATATAATTCAAAGCTCCTTTCGATTCTGGATCATATACGACTACAGGTTTTCCATGACTTGGAGCTTCACTCAAACGTGTATTTCGTTGTATAACGGTATCAAAAACCAAATCTTTAAAGTGCTTTTTAACTTCTTCATATACCTGATTTGCTAAACGCAAACGTCCATCATACATAGTCAATAAAAAGCCGTCAATTTCTAATGCTGTATTCAAAGATGTCTTGATAATCTTTATCGTATTCAACAATTGTCCAATACCCTCCAATGCAAAATATTCACATTGCACTGGAATAATTACCGAATCAGAAGCCGTAAGAGCATTTACTGTAATAATACCCAACGATGGCAGACAATCTAACAAGATATAATCATAATCGTCTTTTACTTCCGCCAATAATTTTTTCAAAACTTTGTTTGGTTCCTTAATGGTATTTTCTTCTCGCACAAACTCTACCTCAACACCTACTAAGTCAATATGTGATGGTATTATATGCAAGGAATCTATTTCAGTCTTCATTATAGCATCTTTCGCTGAAATCTTACCAACTAAACATTCATATACTGTATTTTTTACTTTACGAATATCTATTCCCAACCCAGAAGAGGCATTTGCTTGTGGATCTACATCTACAATCAACACCTTCTTTCCCATGACTGCCAATGAAGCCGCCAAGTTAATAGTTGTAGTAGTTTTACCTACTCCACCTTTTTGATTTGCTATTGATATAATTCTTCCCATAACCAATATGTATTATTGTCTTGTCAAATTCTTAAACATAGTTTACAAAGATAAAAAACTAAAAATATAAAAAAAATGATTTTGAATACTTGTTTTTAAAATAAATCTATTATAATTAGTATTTTTTTTAATAGATAAACTAACTTTGACAAAAAAATAAAAAAAAATGGACATCCTTTCATATAGAAATTTCTTTTTTATTGGCATCGCAGGAACTGGTATGAGTGCCATTGCTCAATATCTTAATGGTATTGGAAAAAATGTTTTTGGTAGTGATAGAGGATTCAAAGATCCTTCACTAATCCAAACACAATTCAAAAATTTAGGTATCAAATGTTTTCTACAAGATGCTAGCGGTATAGACCAAAATATTGACGTAGTCGTTATTTCTACCGCCATTGAAGAAAGTAATATCGAATTAGTAAAGGCAAGAAGTCTTAATATCCCTATCATTACACGATCGAAACTTTTAGCCGAAATTTCTAAAAACAAAAAAACTATTGCGGTTGGTGGAACTTCTGGAAAATCTACTACCTCTGCCATGATTTTCCACATTTTAAATAAATGCGGACTAGAACCTTCTATCATAGCAGGAGCTGGACTTACCGAACTTCAAAAACAAGGATTACCTGGGAATGCATGGATAGGAAAAAGTGAATGGTTGGTCATTGAAGCTGACGAATCGGACGGATCTATTGTAAATTATATCCCTGAAATCGGTCTCTTACTAAATGTAGAACGAGACCACAAAGAATATGACGAATTGAAAGAAATTTTTGGTATCTTCAAACAGCACACTAAAAAGTATTTCATCGTTAATGAAGGTGATGAAATAGCCAAAACGCTTTCCCAAAATTCTAATCTTAACTTTTCAAGCAAAGACAAAAAGACAAAGTTTTATGGCGATAATTTCGTTCAAAATGGTTTTGGTATCAATTTCTATTGTAATGGCGTGAAATTTTCAATTCCTATTATTGGAAAACATAATATGGAAAATGCTTTGGCAGCAACGGCTGTTTGTTCATCTATTGGACTTTCCATTGAAAATTGTGCCAAAGCACTTGAATCCTACGAAGGTATTTATCGTCGTTCTCAATTAATTGGAAAATCTAATAAAAATGTATTGGTCATCGACGATTTTGCCCATAATCCTTCAGAAATAGCCTGTGCCATTCGTTCTTGCCAAAATATTGGTAAACGCGTATTTGCATGGTATCAGCCTCACGGATTTGGTCCCCTAAAATTCACCTACAAAGAACTTATCAAAGAAGTATGCGAGACGATTCGACCACAAGACATTTTCATTCTTTCTGATGTCTATTATGCAGGTGGTACAGTGAATATGGATTTTACTTCTAAAGATGTTTTTGATATCCTTCACGAAAAAGCCAACAACACAACCTTCTTCCACGATCGAAATGATATTATTCCTTTCTTTAAAGAACATTGTAAAGATGGAGACATCATTCTCACAATGGGAGCTAGAGATACAAGTTTATCCGACTTCGCTAACAAAATTCTAAAAGAAATCTAAGTCAATAATTATATCTTAAAATAAAGAAAGCTTATAAGCGACAAAGAATCTCATAAGAATTAAATTAAAAAAAAGGATAAATATAAAACGGACGAATTTCAAATAAATGCTCTGATTTGTTCTATTTTATAAATAAAAACTAAGTGATACAATCGACCATATTGTATCACTTAACTGTTTTATACTACACGAAATCATCGCATCCAACCTTCAACGCGATACGTTTTTTCCACAAGTTTTTTTTCTTCCATTGTATGAGCATCTCGAAACCAAACTTCTATTCGAGCAGCATAATAATCCTCCCAATCTCCTTCATAGATTTTAAATTCTTTCTGACTAACTAGTTTGGAGAAAGAATATGTAGAATCCACATATACGCTACTTCGTTCTAGTATTTCAGTTACCGACAAAGGAATATCTTCTGTAACTTCATAACAACGAAGAAAAACCTCTCCTGCTGGAAGAGCATAACAATAAAAATCATATGTGTAGATTCCGCTATTGCCCCAAACTTGCAAATAAGTATCCACATCAAGACTATCAACAAAGACATCATTGTCTAATTCAACCTCTCTATCTATGGAGATATTGGATATAAGAGGCAAATGATACTCCAATCCTTCAGGAATTGGGTGATTTTCCCCAAAATCATCAGGTCCTGACATAGCAGACAGCACAAGGGGATACCAAGATAATGCGATAATTACGATAGAAATCAAAAATGATAATAAACATTGCCACCATTTCTTATTGATAAGCAAAATTACCCAAGAAACGGGAAGACATATCAATATCAAAACTATCAATATAGCAAGAACATCTTCAAGAATAGAGAGAGAGCATAAAAGGAATAGAAAAAACAACCCCGACACACATACAAGAAGTAAAATCGGAAGTATCCACCAATAATTCAAGACCAAACGTTTCATCATACATAAATAATTTTAATCTATCAAAAAACAACACTTTTAAAAAAAACGAGAAAACAAAAAAAACGGGGTTTATTCAAATCACCCCGTTTTTTGTACCCCCGAGCGGAATCGAACCGCTATTTAAAGTTTAGGAAACTTCCGTTCTATCCGTTGAACTACAAGGGCGATTATTTCTTCGCCATTCTTTTACGTTCCAATTCGTCAAGAATTATCTTACGCATACGCATCGATTTAGGGGTAACCTCTACGTATTCATCTTCTTTGATATATTCTAATGCTTCTTCCAAACTGAATACCACAGGTGGAATCAAACGAGCTTTTTCATCCGAACCTGAAGCACGCATATTGGTCAATTTCTTCGATTTTGTAACATTTACTACCAAATCTCCCTCTTTAGAATGCTCACCAACAACCTGACCTGCATAAACTTCATCTTGACCTTCGATAAAGAATTTTCCTCTATCTTGTAATTTATCAATTGAATATGCAAATGCTGTACCTGTTTCCATAGCAATAATAGAACCATTCATACGACGTTCTATTTCGCCTTTATATGGTTGATAATTCAAGAAACGATGTGCCATAATAGCCTCTCCAGCAGAAGCCGTCAATACATTTGTTCTTAAACCAATGATGCCTCTTGATGGAATTTCAAATTCCATCTGAACTCGATCGCCTTTACGCTCCATCAATTTCATTTCTCCCTTACGAGTAGCAATCATTTCTATAATTTTTCCCGAACACTCTTCTGGAGTATTAATAGACAATTCTTCTATCGGCTCACATTTTTCTCCATCAATATCTTTATAAATTACTTGAGGTTGACCTACTTGTAATTCATATCCTTCACGACGCATAGTTTCAATTAAAACCGACAAATGAAGCACACCGCGGCCATACACATTCCAAGCATCACCACTTTCCATGCGTTCTACGCGCAATGCCAAATTCTTTTCCAATTCTTTTTCCAAGCGCTCTTGAATATGACGAGAAGTGACGAACTTACCTTCTTTTCCAAAAAATGGCGAATCGTTGATGGTAAATACCATACTCATTGTTGGTTCATCAATAGCAATATGTTCCAATGGCTCAGGATTTTCCAAATCACAAATGGTATCTCCAATTTCAAATCCATCCACACCTACCAACGCACAAATATCACCAGAAACTACTTTTTGTTTTCTTACTTTTGAAAAACCTTCAAAAACGTACAATTCTTTAATTCTTGAACGAACAATACTACCATCTCTTTTAGCCAAAGCATATTCTTTACCTTCAAGAATTTCACCGCGATTTACGCGTCCTACTGCAATACGTCCTACATAAGATGAATAATCTAACGAAGTAATTTGCAATTGAGGAGTTCCGAGTTTAATTTCAGGAGCTGGTATATATTTTATAATAGCATCCAACAATGGAGTTATGCTTTCTGTTTTTTCTTTCCAATCTTCGGACATCCAATTTTGCTTTGCTGAGCCATAAATCGTATGGAAATCCAATTGTTCTTCAGTAGCATCCAAATTAAACATCAATTCAAATACTTCTTCTTGAACTTCTTCTGGACGACAATTTATTTTATCTACTTTATTGATAACTACAATTGGCTTCAAACCTAATTGCAATGCTTTTTGCAAAACAAAACGAGTTTGTGGCATAGGACCTTCAAAAGCATCAACCAATAGTAATACACCATCTGTCATACCTAAAACACGTTCTACTTCGCCACCAAAATCAGAGTGTCCTGGGGTATCAATGATATTAATTTTATAACCTTTATAATTTATGGAAACATTTTTTGAAACGATTGTTATCCCCCTTTCACGTTCCAAATCATTATTATCCAATACTAAATCGTCATTTGAATCTTTGATTAAATCTCCTGCTAAAAGCATTTTATCCACTAAAGTGGTCTTGCCGTGGTCTACGTGTGCAATAATTGCAATGTTTCTTATTTTTTGTTCCATAATTAGGTTTTATAAACGGAGTGCAAAGGTACAACTTTTTTTCCAATAATTTGCACTATATCAATCTAAGTGTATACGCTGAGTACTAATTTTTTCTTTAAAAAACATCTGAGCCCATTTATCAAAACGTTCAGGCGACTCAGTAGTAAAATATTCCACATGCCCATTTTTAGTACATACATCATTCATCTCAGGATGACGAAGTAAATAATCACACAAACTATCTGCCACGATATCACCTTGTTTGACAATAGAAATATTTTCAGGAAGATATTTTCTAATTTTTTTCATCATAATAGAATAATGCGTGCATGCCAACAAAACAGTGTCTATATTAGCATCCTTCTTCAAAAGACTTTCAATATTCTTTTTTACGAAGAAATCAGCTCCATCAGAATCATATTCCCCATTTTCGATTAAAGGAACCCACATAGGACATGCTTCTCCTGTCACAGTGATTTCAGGGTACAACTTAGCTATCTCTATCGGATAAGACTGGGATATAATAGTTCCTTCAGTACCTAAAATTCCTACATGTTTAGTTTGCGTAAGCATCCCTATTTTTTCCACACTTGGTCGGATTACACCCAAAACTCTTCTATCTGGGAATTCTTTAGGCAAGTTTATTTGCTGTATATTTCGCAAAGCTCTTGCTGATGCAGTATTACAAGCTAAGATAACCAAATTACAACCTCGATTGAACAAGTTCTTAACAGCTTGCCAAGTAAATTCATACACCACATCAAACGACCGCGTTCCATAGGGTGCACGTGCATTATCACCCAAATAAATATAATCATATTGGGGCAATTTATTTCTAATGCCTTCTAGTATAGTCAATCCG
>Ga0247610_10008578_pt1 | contig 10381 bp, 12 predicted proteins | sample 174DNAGHGhighgp2_FD_193483 | JGI IMG/M metagenome (GOLD analysis project Ga0247610, IMG submission 193483) | Sheep rumen microbial communities from Palmerston North, Manawatu-Wanganui, New Zealand - 1742 DNA GHGhigh gp2 | ecosystem: Host-associated > Mammals > Digestive system > Stomach > Rumen... | reverse complement strand
AAGACCAGAAGTAATTAACCCGTGTGGGAGTGAGATTTCTTGCTCCCACACAAAAAAAAGAGAAAATGGAAAATTCATCAGTACACACTTGTAATCCATGTTTGACCAAGAATGCAGCTATAGGCATCACGGCATTAAACTTGGTATTTGTGGGAGGCATGATATATGTACTCAAACGCAAGAAGTCTAAAACACCAACCATCGTGAAGGAGGTGAAATATGTGTTTTTCTCTACGGAAGGGAAACCTATAACCTTAAGCGAACAGGATGTCTATAATGTTAGGCAAAAGTATGAGGATGGTGTTCTCCCAACTGTTATTGCCGAGCAGTACAATATGACGGCGGTTATGGTATGCCGCATTATTAACTCTATTAAAAATTTGTAGTATGAAAAAGACAATTGACAAGATAATTGACGCTGGCCGTCCTGCTGCTTTGGCAGCAGGGGCTGGCTATGGACTATCAAAGGTTATGAATTCTGTCGGAAAACTCAGTCAGAAAGACAAAAAGACCTTGACGAAGTTCGGCTTTGTATTTACTGGTATTGCTGCCGTAATAGCTTCTGCTATTGGACTGAACATCTGGAGCAAGAAGAGAACCGAGGCGAAGGGTAAGGTAGAAGAGTTAGATGCAGAGGCTTCACGCTACGAGAGAGAGCGTAGGGCTGATGCTGACCTCTATACCCTTCAGAGGATGGCCGACGGAGATTTGATTAAGACAAAGGCCCAGGCTGGTGTGTATCGTCAAAGGAAACCCGATGGAGAAGATCCCGATGATGATGACGACTCTCCCGATAATGGCGACACAACCGAGTCGAAGGTAACTTGGCTGGAGAAATTCAAGTCCAAATTCAAAATGCCTACTCTTCCCCCATTCCTTGAAAAGATAATGAGAGGTGTGCCTGAAGGATTTGAGGAAGCTATGCTCGTTCACCTCATTAGTATGCTTGGAGCTATGTGTTTCTCAAAGCTGCGTGCCAAATATTCGGACGGCGACTTCCACGCTCCGAACCTTCAGGTAATCATTGAAGGCAATTGGGGTGCGGGAAAGGCGAAGTTCGAGCAGATGTTCAAGACGCTGTTTGAACGTATCATCAACAGGAGTAGAGCCAAGATAGAAGCAATTGGCAACAATCCATCTGAGGATATTTCTATTATTCAGACCACAGGCATAGGAACATCAATGGCAAGGTTCGTTGATATGCTGGCCGCTAACCAGGGCTGTCATCTTTACTTCTTCAATAGTGAGGTAAGAGCTTTGTTCAATGACATGCGCAAGGGTATCGGACTAAACTTTGATTTCTTGCGTAAAGCCTTTGAGAATGGTGATATATGCCGAAATAACAGAGCAAGGGATAGTCAGAACGGTATCTTCCCTATATTTCTTAACTACACCATAACCGGAACGCCGAAGGATATTTCTACCACGTTCAAGAAAGAGCTGGAAGGTGGTACGCTGTCGAGAATCGCCTGGAGCTGCATACCAGAGCAAGGGCGTTATCCTGGGAAGTTGAATTTGCCAGAGGGTGCAGAACTGGAAGCCATGCGCGAACAAATTGACGAATGGACTGATCACTATTGCTGTCATTTTGTTCCTGAAGGCGAAGATGAACCTGTTAGCGAGATTAAGATTGATCTTGATTTCGTATGTAAAGCCCTTGATGAATGGGGAGATCAGCAGTATTCACTTTCTGTTGAAGAGGGTAATCCAGCTCGTAGGGATGTGCGTCTGAGGATGGCCGCTATTGCCTTTCACTGCGCAATGCCTCTTTATATACTCTACGGTTCTCCAGAGGCAAAGGAATGGCAGAGGCGTAAGCAGCTCACGGAACTGGTCATCTTCATAGCCAACTACTGCATGGAACGCTTCCTGCACAAGTTTGGTAAGGAGCAGAACGAACAACGTAAAGCCAATCAGGAGGCTGAGCTTGTCGATGATGAAAGTAGCAGCGATACCTCTGAGAACTCTGGAAACTCTCAAAAGCGAAGAAGCCCCTTGATAACAGATGTGGCAGAACTTAAGAGACTGCATGATATAAAGGATGAGAAGGGCAACAACGCCTTCGGATGGGATAAACTTGCGGAACTGTCTGGATGGGATCGTAATAAGGTCATTCGAGAGGTTAAGAAATACGAAGAAGAGCATCCAGAGTAATAGCAATGAAAACTCAACTAAGAGCAGCCAGGAAGGTTGCTCTTTTTGTTTTCATGGGGTTTAGCCAAGGGTATCACGGGGGTACTACTGGGGTGTCATTTCTAAGATGTGATACCCTCCTGACACCCTATCCTGACGCCCTTCTCTTCCCACTAAACAAAGGGGATTCGCTATTTTGACACCCCTTGACACCCATCCCCCTGACACCCCTTGATACCTTTTTAATAAAGACAACAGTTTTGCGTCTCTGAGTGTCCCACGTATTGATTGGGACAGGGCGATTTGTGGGCATTCAATCTTAGCCCTTCAAATTCTTACTTTTGGGTACGACACTAGCGTACCCCTAAAATTATGCATGATATAACAATCAAATTAAATTTTGAAATTAGAAAAATGACGAGAGAAAAATCGTCAAAAGAAATTGATGAGATAGTGGCTGGTTGGGAAAAAGCAGCTACTAATGGTGATGTAGAAAAACAATTCCTATTCGGATATTACTGTGAGTTAAAAGTGAATTACGACCAGGCTATTTATTGGTACAACAAAGCTATTGAAAACAACTATCCAGAAGCTATCAATGCAATGGGGTACTTGTATAAAATGGGTTATGGCGTTGAAAAAGATTTTGACAAGGCATTTGAATTATTCTCACAAGCCGCTGATGAATATGAATTAGACTGTGCTTACTTCAATCTTGCACTCATGTATATGGATGGAGAAGGTCGAGACCAAGACATCGATAAAGGGATGATGCTTTTGGAGAGATCGATGGAATTAGGTGACAGTTTAGCGGCACAGCTTCTAGGTAAGATTTACCTAAGGGGATGCGATAATATCAAAGTTAGCTATCGAAAGGCGGCAAAATACTTTGAAAAAGGGTATAAACTTGGAGATTACGAAAGCATTTTGTTTCTACTGGATATTTATGCTGGGCTATATAGTCTTAATATGAGGGACAGGAAGAAACATAAAAAATGGTTGAAGATATACGACTCATTCGACCGTTCTGGCACTCCTAGAATTGTACATCCAATGCCAGGTATTCCTATGGAGATTTATAAAAAACTAAAGAACACTTGAAAATGAAGTTAACGAGCGATAGCATAATAATTGCCCGGCGTTCAAACTCAGCCCACCAAATTCTTATATATGTCAGGTAACTAATTTGCCTGACCAAAAATATGAAAAAGAAATATAAAGAAACACACACAAAATACATACCTTGGTACTCAGGGTGTGTATTTTCTCGCGGAAATAAAAAACTTCCGAAGTCAACGATGATCTTAAACCTAACTTCTGCCAGGAATTGTCCTGCTAGGCTGCTTGGGCTTTGCACTATTAAGCCAAGATGCTATGCAGATCATTCTGAGGTAAGATGGCCTTGTGTTATAAAAAAGAACCTGGCAGTAGAAGAATGGTTGAGTTATGCGACGAGTGAAGAAATATTAGATATGTTTGATGCTTATATATATGATGAAGAAAACTAAAGAGAAAATTAAGTTCCTCCGCCTGAATGAAGCAGGTGATTTCAGAGATCAAGATGATGTCAAGAAATGGAATTACATCGCAAGTCGCTTATGGAACAAACATAAGATAAAGACTTATACGTACACTCATAGGTCAGATTTGGACTTTTCGAGGGCTCCATTTTTAGTAGTAAATGGTTCTGTACCGGGTGTCAAAGGAGCTGCTAGAAATTATATCTGCAAAGACAGAAAGACATTTGATAGCATGGTTCTTGGTCCAAATGAGCGAAAATGTCCAGCTGATTGTACCAAATGCCACATGTGTACGGATCGGAAATTTAAAGGAACCATATATGTAAGAAAACATTAGAGAAAAAAGAAGAAGCAAACCAAATGCTTCTTCTAATTTTTTATCCTCCACAGCTTTTCAGTCGCCGTGTATGTCCTCGTACCATTCAGCGTGTTCTTAACCTGCTTCTCCCAAACGCAATCGAACTCCCCTGGCATCTTATACTCACTTACGAAAACGATATGGCCCTCGTCCGACTTCCTCCTGCACCAGTCATAGAAAAGTGGGTAGTCAAAGTTGCGGCCAGTCGTATAGCCTGATGTATTTTTGTATGGAGGATCGCAGTATATGAGAGAGCCTGCAGGAATGGGTATCTCTGAGTAATCACCGCAACACCACTCCACCCCTCGAAGATCATCCAATTGCCTGCTGATGTTCCTTATGTTCTCCCCTATATAATCTCTGCCATCCCTACCAAATCCACTATAGCCGCCATCAAAGAACCTGCCATTCCTCGAAGCCATCCATCCCACCCAACCAATCAGAGCGTCATCATATCGTCCATCATCTGCGTAATAGGATGTTCGCACGTCATTGTAGAAGTTCCTGGGAATGTCCGTCGGTGGCTTCCATTGGTCATCCGTGGTCAGCCGCTGGAGCATGGCAATCAGGTAGCGATTATTGTCATTGGCGATCCTTCTATACTCTCTTGGTACTCTTTGTATAACCGCACACCCTCCGCAAAAGGCATCGATAAAAGTTTGGCCGGGTAGCATCGAGTTCAGCATAATCGCCAAAATCTCGTCTGCTATCCGACCTTTTCCTCCTTTGTACTTCATGGTCTAGTAAGTTAGCGTGAAGGTGATAGAGTCGTTGGTGCCTTTAAACAATACGTTTTTAGGCTTCCTGACCTTTAGAAGCTTACAATTCTTCTTATAGATGTCGGTGAAGTATGAAACTTGGTCGGTGTAATAATAACCAAAGCCCACACCACCTATTTTTTCCTTGCATACATTACCTTCCAGTCTGCTTCCAAGAAGAAAATCCTGATCTATGCAGAAGATAAGCGGATCCTTTTCATACCCGATGTTATCATAAGGCAATAATGCTTCAACGCTTTTGTCTTTGAATGACCTCTGAAGGCATAACTCCACCTTATTGTCTTTAATCTTCAAATCCGCTATCACTGCTTTACCATGATAGTAGTCCTCAAAGTTCTTCTCAATTTCAGCCTTTATCTCGTCGGCTGACATCTGTGCGGTATCATATACGAAACCACACAGAAATAATTTGTTGTTTCTTTTCTTTTTCATGTCTTTAAATTTAATTTTCGCTACCATATGCGTCGCCGTGCAGCATATTTCACATAGTTCAAGCTCGTCGCCGCCATAGTAGCTGTTATTCTTTTCATAACGTTCTTTTAGCCACTCGAAGGTTCTCACCTCCTCAGCCACATCGGAATTGACTATAGGATATTTAATTTTGCGATCCTCAGTCTCTTCACCAGTCAGAACGGCCATAACTTCTTTAATCGGCTCATCCTCGTCCCCGAACACTAAATCCTCATCGAAATCATACAGAAATAGCAGTCGTATCGAGTCTATGTCGTCAAATAGTATGTCAAAGCAAACGTCAACATCCTTTAATGCTTCCCTAATCTCGCGTACTACCCCTGCATTATTACGGGGATTTTTGGTGTCGATGGAGTAGGTTTTGCCGTAAATCCAAATCTGTTTCATAATCTTTTTTTTCTTGATGTTATATTTAAACTAACACCTCGTCTACTAAGTTCCGTAACGAGGCCACGATAAGCGTCTACCCTCTGCCTTTCCCTGTAGCAGATACAAAGCAAATCTCTCAATGCTATAGAAATCTCTGTGCCAGGGTCTAGCGAATAGAACACGGATAATGCCTTAATGTCATCTTCGTATTTATTCGTTGTCGGCTTGGGCTTATCTTCTTTAAGGTTTTGGGAGGTAGACTTTGGAGCAGTATATAAAGTCTGCCCCGAAGCCGTGAACTCAATTAGCTGCTGTAGTAACTCCATCGCTATCCTCCTTCCTCTCGAACCAAAACCCCGTAGCAGTCTTGAAATCAGGGCTGCTATGTTTCAGGTTGTTGTGTATGCTGCCTACCTTGACTCCAGTAGCCTTTTCTGCATCTAGGAGTGTGGGATAGGTCTCGGTATGGTCATCTGGGAAATGGGCTACTACGTTGATGCCTCTTTTTTGTTGAGCTGCCTTGATATTAGCCCTCATTTCTTCTGGGAGCTGTTTGCCTTTCCAGTAGCCGCCGTTCTTCTCCACCCATTCCTTAGCCGCCTTACTTGCAGCGACGGGTTCAACTCCCTTCTGCCTCTCGCTCTGGGCTGCTCGCTGCTCATCAGTCCGTTTCTTACCCCGATTGCCTTCAGAAATCTTCTTCCTGGTCGCTTCCTTTACCTTATGGCCTTTCAGGGCATCAGACAACTTCTTTCTTGTGTCAGTACTCTGGTAGCGGCGGTGGTTCTCGGATATAAGCTGCTTTGTTTCATCAGAAAATTCCATTCCAGTATGCCCTGAGCCGCCTCGATTGGAGTTATAGCCGTTATCACAAGCATCCAATTCTTTGATATAATATGCCTCTCGACGTTCAAGCTCCAGTTCCAATTCGACCAAATCCTCTGAGTATAGGCGTTCAAGTACCTTATACTCCCAATCTTTCGGCTCAGACTCCTTTCTGGCATCAGCAATCTTCTTACCAGCATAAGCGTTTGACCAATTTCGCCAACTCTCTTTACGGGTTTTCTCTCTGGCAGTACACCCAACATACGGTTTGTCATTATCGGCCTTGTTGATATACTGGTAAACAAGACCTTCATAGCCCAATCCGTCAACCCAGATTAGGCCTTCATCTGTTCTCCTTCTCATAGTTCGAACTATTTAATTTAACAATAACTCCGTAACCACAATAATGATTACGGTAAATAGGTCTGCCTACAGTTAGAGACAGATCCTTTCATTCTATAAGGGTATCAGAAAAAATAGCTCCCGAAAAGTGGTTAATTCGGGGCTATTTTGTGGTTTCTATCGGTGAAAATGGGCCGAATTAACCACCTACAATGAGAAAACCTTTGATCCTGGTTCCATCTTGGTTTACCATGTTTTTCGGTTCAGCATCAAGGAAACGTGTAATATCAATAGCGGAGGGAGCCTTGGGAATGTTCAGATACGCATATATTTCCGACAGCGTACTCTTGACCTCCGCATTTGAATAGAACACTCCTGGCACAAATCGTCCAATGCACAGTTCTTGGATTTGTGGGTATGAACTAATAAGCATACATTCATCTTCTATTGCATTTTTCCGATAGTCAAGCTCTTTAATTCTCTTCCCTCCGAGCAAATCATAATATCGGTGGAAGTGTATGTCGATGTGAGGGTTGAATTCTAAGGCTTCTGCAAGGTCTGGATATGCGTCTCGATAATCTGTATATAATCTCAATCTGTCAAAGAACGAATTGCTTTTATAGTAATTCTGCTCAAAAATCATCAGTGAGTCAGGTTTATCTTTGTAGTTATTAGCCAGTTTATCGTATGCGCCTTTCACAAGTAATATGGGGTTCTTATAATAATAGTTCTGCATTGCCCAAAGGTTAAGATGGGCAAGAATAACCATCATGTTTAACTTAAGAGCATATCCAGACTCACCCATATCCACAACGTCAAGAAAATAATCCTTATATCTCTCCGAAGGTATAACATTTCTCAGATTTCTAACAATCATTTCCTTTAAGTCGGGAGTCGCATTATTGAAACCATCTATACACGCCAAAGACTTCGATTTCATTTCTTCCATTTCTTTCTCAATCTCTTCTTTCGTCTTTGGTTGTGCCTTTGTCTTATAGAAAACCTCAGCATCACGCCTAAATGGATTGCTCTCCAACCTCTGCCTGGCCATGATCTGAGGGAGGTCTATGGATATGTCGTGCGTTTCCCATTCCTTGTGAGCATTAAAGAAAGCCACGGTATAGGCATTATCACTATACATATCCATTCCCTCAAAGGATGCACTTGTCAGGAAGGTAAACGTCTTGTTCCTTGGATGTTCCCTATCCGTACACTGCTCATTAATCTTGAACCCCATCGCTTCCAACTCACGTCTTTTTCCTGCATATTCTGAACATAGTATTGACACTTCCTCTGGTTGTAAATTGTTGTCTTTGATGATACGGATGATCTCACTAACGTCATTCAAGAAAATGCAAATCTCCCTTGAATATACAATCTCACCGTTCCATACCTTACTTTTAAAGAAGCCATTTTCCCTGAAATGCTCAATAAATCTTCTGCATATCGTTCTTGCTGACTCATCCCTCTTCATCATGGTAGGCTTCAAGTTAGGTCTTTCCATAACATTCGGATCCCACACTAACTGATAATAAGGGATGTTCTCGAAATAGTCAACCCATTCAAGATACTCTACTGGTATGGGAGTGGCTGACATGAAACAGACATTTGGGGTAGTACGTTTCAAGGTTTCTAGGAACTCCAATTCCACGTTCCCCTTCAATGACGCATCCCCCATGAGACACTGACATTCATCCACAACGGTCAGATACTTATCCATTCTCCCCATGTATGACAGAACTGATGCTACATGCTTATATGAGTCTATCGTTACCATAATGTTCCTCGGCTCATGCTTAAGAAATGATGGATTATTACCAAAGTCTATATAATCTCTCAGGCTTTCCATCTGATCTTCTAACCTTGCTGACTTTGACTCCCTGAATAGATGTGTAGTCTTTGGGTACTGCTTATGCTTTGATTTCAGCATATTTGTCCTCGGCGAAACCAGTATTATATCCCTGTCAGACTCTAGGAAAACGGTAGTTCCCCCACATCCGCATAAGGTTTTATTTAATACATACCAGCCCTTAACGGGCAGGTAGTCCATGAGTTCGTTATACTCACTCATGTACCGGCAGCCTTCAGGCATTACTATTTGTTGTTTCTCAATCATATAATTTTCTCCTTTCTTGTTTCAATGTTAAGGGTACAATATGGTGTCCTTTTTTTTATTACTAAGTAGTGTACTATTATTACAATACCCACAATTCTTGCAAAAAAAGTGGACGTAAAATAGTAAGCTTCCCAATATTTTTTTTCTTTGGGGGGTATAGGCCTCGCCGCATGAGAGGAATAAACAAATAATTAAGCCAAAGAATGAAGCTATGTCAGTATCGTTGAGGGGGAAGCCGACAGGCTGTACCCTCAACTGTCTATTATTTCCAAATAATAGACATCTCTTCACCTTTATCTCTAACATACTTATAACCTCCTTGGCAATTATGGATTATCTCTTCATCGTCCAGTCCTGTCCCTCTCCAGTTGTCAATAAAGTAATTCAATGCCTTACCTTCATCAACACCGACTTTACAGAAGAAACGTGCGCACTCAAAAATTCCCGTTGCCCGATGTCCCTCTTGCCAATACTCAGGATGTTCTCTTCTCCATGAGGCATTTAGGATTGCTATTATACTGTTATCGCTCTTCCGCTTACCATTTCCATTATTATTGTACGGTCTGGTCGTGGAATGAGTCTTAGGCAACGGTACATTCGCTCTAGGCATTTCCTTCATAGGCTCAAAATGAAACGACTCAGCATCACCAGGGTTTATCCACAGGTTAGGGTCGTAGCTTAGATAATGCCTTCTTTTAATGTCTGTGCATTTCTCATCATGGCAGTCATAGTAAGTCATTATCTGCTGGTACATCTGAGTGTGTAAGCGTGGATCTAGGTTGTCATGCTGCACGATAACCTTCAGGCCATCACCGCTAGGAGTCTCAAAGACCGCTACCGAATGAGGATCTGCAATAAGCTTCTGCCTCATGGCTTCCAGTTTGTCACGTCCACCAATATGATCAATGTCTATGGCTGTTATGGTATTGTATTGTTCCAGTACCATCCCATTACCAAAGACACCGTTAAAATCCACAGCGGGCAGTAAAGCCTGCTTGTACGTTCTCATCTGATCTTTAGGGTACACTTCTCTTATCTTGTGTATTACCTCAGCCAAAGTGGAAGCATTACCCTCCAAGTCATTCAGTTTCATAGTGCCGTCCTTAATGCAATTCAGCACCGTTAATAAATCAACCTTATAAATGTTGTCTGTATAATTGACCCTTACAAGGCCACTAATTAAAAAAATCTTCATGTTTTAAATGTTAATTCTATTAAGGTGCAAACTATTAGCACCTTTCATGGGTGAGGATTTGACTGCCTCACAACGGCGAAAAGGCACTTATCGGGAAAATGATAATGATTACAGTTTCAAGTGAGAACCACCGCCGTCCATAAACCGCCCAAGACCTTATTGATGTATAGAAATAATTAGCATTGGAATGAAGAATATCCAATGCACCTCAACCGGAAGTTTTTACTGCCTTTACGGAGAGTTTAGGATAATGACAAACGGTAGAAATGAATC
>Ga0247610_10008577_pt1 | contig 10382 bp, 13 predicted proteins | sample 174DNAGHGhighgp2_FD_193483 | JGI IMG/M metagenome (GOLD analysis project Ga0247610, IMG submission 193483) | Sheep rumen microbial communities from Palmerston North, Manawatu-Wanganui, New Zealand - 1742 DNA GHGhigh gp2 | ecosystem: Host-associated > Mammals > Digestive system > Stomach > Rumen... | reverse complement strand
GTACCTGATGAAGCACCTCCGTGGTGGTGTCAAGAAAGGTGCTTTCGACGAAGCTGCTGCTCAGAAGAAGTTCGATGCATGGAAGGCTGACAAGCAGAAAGGTTTTGCCGCAGTTGAGGCTGAGGCTAAGAAGGCTAAGCTTGATGCAGCAAAAGCTGCTTTGGCTCAGGAGAAGAAAGTCAATGAGGAGATTGCCAAGAAGGTGGCCGAGAAGAAGGCTGCTGAGGCTGCTGCTAAAGCAGAGGCAGAAGCTGCTGCTGAGACTCCCGCTGCTGAAGAGGCTGCTCCCGCTGAGGCTTAAAGTAAGCTTCAGAGATATTCAATCTCAAATGAAACTTCAAGATCACACATCTGTTCAACGGTGTGTGATCTTTTTTATTTAAGGACAACAAAATGGACAATATTAAATTAAATAAGGTAAGGATAACTGCTGTACGTCAGACGGTCTATCATGACTTGATGGCCAGATACGAGAATCCCATTGAGCATACATGCGATGTGAGTGAAGGCCAGCAGTGGATATCCATTGACGGCCAGCGCCCGGAAGGCATGTGTCCCTCGGCTTGGTATTCCATGCGTGAATTTGTGGAATCCTTGGCCAGAGGCGAGGGCAATTTCTATGACGGCTGGATGAAGAACCCAATGAGTGCGATGATCAGTTGCAATGACGGATTCCGGCCCTTCAGCTTTTATATTGAAGCCATCAACGAGTAATTGCTGTTTTTTTTGTCTGCTTTGCAACTTTTCGTATTGTCTTTACGTCAAATAGATAGTAACTTTTAAAAGAAACGATTATGATTTTAACAACAACCCCACAGATTGAAGGTCACACCATCCGCGAGTACAAGGGTATTGTGACAGGTGAAACAATTATCGGTGCCAACATGTTCAAAGATTTTATGGCTGGTATCCGTGATATCGTAGGCGGTCGCTCCGGCAGTTACGAGAAAGTGCTTATCGAGGCCAAGGAAACCTCTTTGCAGGAGATGATGCAACGTGCTCAGACTATGGGAGCCAATGCCATCGTAGGCATTGACATCGACTATGAGACCATCGGATCCCAAGGCTCTATGCTCATGGTTGCCACCAGCGGAACCGCTGTAGTCATATGAACGAAGAAAAGCGGCTTCAACAGCGCAGGCGGCTGATGGACAACAAGGTCTATCAGACGATGAGTAGCCTGACGCAATACATGGACCGCTACTATCTGGATGCGCTTATTGGCATCATCCCTGGCTGGGGTGATGCCATTGCCTTACTCAGCGTTGTGCCATTCGTCTATTTCTCGCTGCGTGTCATCAAGAGCTTACCACTGACACTGGCTGTACTGAACAATGCCCTGCGTGATGTGCTGATGGGTATGATTCCTTTCTTCGTTGGCGACGTTATAGATTTCTTCCATCGTGCCAATATCCATAATATGCAGATGATTCAGGGTTTTGTTGACGGTGACGAAGCCATTATCAGCCAGGTGAACCGACGAGCCCTGCAATCAGCCATCGTGCTCATTGTCCTGCTATTGCTTATAGCCCTCATGATATGGGCACTCGTCAGCTTCGGCAGTTTCCTGTTAGGACTTGGACGGGGATTAGTATGATGCCAAAGGTGGCTGATCGTCACCGACCAACCACCTCATACTAAACAAATACTCTTATGAATTTTTTTACCTGTGATTACAAATCAGGAGTGATGGCAGTGAGCCAGGCCTCGATACGGCTGTCGGTCTTGTCGTCCTCGTTGATGTCATCAAGGGGTAGGCCAATGAACCTTCCATCGATAACGGCTTCTGAGTCGTCGAATGTATAACCGTCAGTCTCAACACTACCTATGAATCTGGCTCCGCTTTCACGGATACCATTATACAGCTCGCCCATGCCGCCTACAAAGGTGTCGCTGTACGATGAACAGTCGCCACAGCCGAACAGGGCGATGGTCTTTCCACTGAGGTCAGCACTTTGGAGAGTTTTCAAACCGTCATACCAGTCATCCTGCATTTCTCCGGCACCCCACGTCGAAGTGCCGAGGATAAGGTTGTGGTTGGCGGTTACGATATCGGCAGTAAGGTCTTGCACGTTGATGGCCTTGCAGCCCAGTTTCGAGGCAATCTTCTCTGCGATGGCCTCACAGGTTCCTGTTGAGGAACCATAGATGACAATTGTTGTTTTCATTTTATGTTTTATCAAAGAAGTGATTAATTCTTGTGTCCCTCAGGTAGCATGCATTTGTCATTACATGTACCATTGTGCTTACATTTACGTTTGCAGTAGCGTTCGCACTGTGCGCAGATGTCATAACCGAGCATGGCACCGAGGATGAAATCCTCTTCAGGAGTGAGCTGGTTCAACGGACGTGTGACAATGATCCGGATGGCTTCCATACACTCGCGCTTTCCGAAATAGACGTTCAGGTTCTGTTCTCCGGCAGGTTGCAGTATGTAGGGGATGCCTTGGCTCTCCAGTCGTGAAACGGCCTGCTTGCCGTATTTCTTGTTGCAGGTGAACAGCACCATTTGCCGTACCCCTTTGTGCAGCTCGTAGATGTGATTCATTAGCACTTTCATCTCAGTAGGAATCGTTGTTCTTTTCGTTACCATGTTATGCTTCTATTTGGATGGTGCAAAGGTACGGCGAAAAAATGAAGTGCACAATACCTAAAAACGGGTGTTTTAAGTATTGTGCACTCTACATCGGCTACAAAAGTAGATTAACAAGAAGTAGGTATTAACCAGTGTTCGTAGGCAAGTTGTGGATGGTGGCTGTCAAGGCCAGAATCGGCTGACTGTTATAGCTCTATCACATGCGGCTTGATATCTGTATCGTGGGTAGCTAGACTCTCAATGCAGTTAGCATCCATCGACTGCTCACGAATCCATTGGAGCGATTTGCGTTGCATATCTTTGTCGAGCGATACACCGCTGGTAATCATTCCCTTCCACGACTTCGTGGCATAGCCGCCATCGGAGAAGAGCAGAACGTAACGCCCATCCTGGCGGGTAATTTTTATAGCACAAAGTCCGTCACAGTGGCCAGGGATATTGATCATCTTGATGCTGCCATCGCCAAAAAGGTCGAAGGACTTCCCTGCAGGGCCTTCTGTGCCGTTCCACTCGATGGTTTGCAGGTCGACGCCATTCCACCACTTCTTCTTATAGCGGATGAAGCCGTTTTTGCGGGCGCAGTCCAGTTCCTCCTGAGCTACTATGATGTGCTTGGCATCCTTTACAGCTCGCAGTCCGTTGGCATGATCACAATCCAGATGCGTCAGTAGCACGTAGTCTAGTTCGGCAGGCTTGATGCCCATTGACATCAACTGCTCGTCGACAGCTTCACCAAGCGGTATCTGACCCTGATTCACATTATATAATACACGCGATCCGAGGCTCTTAATCTGAGCCGCCTTGTCATAGACACCTTCAGGCGACATGTCGCGATGCCAACCCGTATCAACTAGGATTAGCCCTTTAGGGTGTTCTATGAGATAGACCGATACGGGCAACCAGATCCATTCCTCTTTCGGAGTGGTCATGCCCGATGCCTTCAGCAGGTTGCAGTTGTCGCCGCCAAACGGCAGGTAAGGTGAAACACGGACTTCGCCGGTGTGCAAAACATGTACTTTTATCATAACAATTACAATTAGCAAATCATTTAGGTGCAAAGGTAACACTTAAACCCGAGACTCTGCTGTTCCAAATAACCCCAATGGTGACTTATATTCTACCAAAGGGTTAAATCTGCAATTTATGAAATATTTTGGGGACACTATGGACAAGGGAATTTGGAGTGCTTTTGTAACACTGCATGGAAATTGCCTCGACGTACTCATTCACGTTTTCCAACCCCTTGGACGCTGATTTCGGCTGCTCGTATACAACAAAAATTGCATAGCGCAATGCTCCGCCATGCAATTTCATGATATTGTAGCAGTAAAATGCTGAAAATGGATATGTGATACCCTTGCTTTACTGGATTATTGCCTTCGGGAAGTGCTTCAGAATGCGTTTTTTCACATCATCGGTCATTTTCCCTTCGATGCAAAGCCTGTCGATGGTCAGGCGGTAGAACCAATCAGGCAACACGACGTCGTCGGTGAAAACGAGCGTCAGACGCTTGATGTGCTCCAGGCGTGACAGCACTTCGGGCACCTCCTTTACACGCAGGTCAATGCCGAAACCGTCGTCTTTCTGCTTCATGTCGTTCAGCACGTCGTCATCGCTTTGCGCCTGTCGCACCAGCCAGCCTATTTTCGGGGTGAGCGTGTTGGTGATGGTATCCTCTTCAGCACCGATGAATCCAGCCCAAAGTTCCATGGGTGTCTCGCTCATGACGGTTCCCTGCGCTGGGTCGATAATGCGGTATTTGAAACCAACGCGCACACGCTCTGACGGCATTTCTTTTGTATGGGCTACGCGGTCAAGTGTCCGTCCGTTCTCGTCGGGGAAGAATTTCAGCAGCCAGCCATCGAGCTCAGTAGGTTTGTCTGGGCTGCATCCTCCCCCCTGCATCGTTTCAGGACGATGCTGCTTCACCATGCTCTTCCAGAACAATTGGTTGGGCTTACCCTCAGCAGCAACAACAAACTGCCTTAGGATATAATCCAGGCTCTTCGTCCATTCTTCGAGGCCGTATGCACTCAGTCGTCTGGTCTTGTCCATCACCTTTCGCCAGTCGTCGGGCGTTCCCTTCAGCGTGATGCTGGGGATGCCGCAGGCAATGTAATAGACAATGTATTCGAAGTATGACTTCACGCTCTCCATCAGCGTGATTTGCGAGGCGACGCGCTCCACTTGGCCGGTCGTCGAGAAGTTGGCGGTGATGGTCTCGGTGATGTCGCCCTTGGTGTAATGGTCTATCTGCGAAGCGAAGTCGCCTATCAATTTCGGCCAGTCGGCATCGCCCGATAGTAAATCCTTATCTGTCTCGATGGCCAAGTCCATCTTTCCCGTATGATTGACCAATTGCGGGCGTAACTCCTCGGCATGAGCGTTGACGTAGCGGGCAAAGCCCTGGCTGATGAGCAACCAAATCATGTCGGGTGACAGCGTTATTGACTTGTGGTTGGCATATGCCTTCACGATGCACTGGTAGAAAGCATCCTTGCCCATGCTCTTCATACACTGGGCATCGGCAAAGCTGGTGGCGACGATATGGTAAGCCTCTTTGGGAATGGCCTCGTTGAAGAGGATGGAGTTGGCTATCCTTTCACCGTCAAAAAGATAATTATACGGGTCTTCTATCGGTACGAGATTCTCATCGACCACGAATGTGATGCTGCCCTGCGTCTGGGCAACTGCTACAGTTGGCAGTAATATGAATGCTGCTGACATCAGCAATTTCCTTGTTTTTTTCATGACTTCTATATTGAATTGATCTAAAAATTGGTGCAAGTCTGATTCCGCATCCGCTATTGAGGCATCGCCAAATGCCGTTTTCCAGATAAAAGTATCTACCTCGTTCAGCCTTTCGAATGCAAAGTCCACACCGCTGTACCACTTTCAGTGTCCAGTCGGTTAGGGCGAACTGCACGAACTTTTCGTGGTCCAGCGAAAAATCTGCAAATCTCAGGCATAATCTTCTTGGTTTGTTGTTTACGAGGGCAAAGGTACAACTTTTTATGCAGACTATCACGCTTTTCATCGAAAAAGTGGAAATAAACTTCGAGAGGTTGCTGGTCGTCACCTTTACTTTTGTGCTCTTTTTCCGTATTATCGTGATGAGTTCTCATCTTTTTTCATGTACCAAATTTGTTTTTTGAACACTTAATCGTACCTTTGTACACGATTATGCGATATATAGACTTTGATGACCTCTGGAAGAACCACCTGTTTGATTATAAGGATGGCGACCTGCTGGTGATTGATGACATCACCCGACTGAACCTGTCAGACTATGAGAATACAGCGTTGGCTTTCGTGATGGCTGTGTTCTTTATGGAGGGACGTTTGCAGTGTGTGGTGGAAGGACAGGAATACCGCCTCGTGAGTGGTGATTTCTTTGTCTATATGCCAGGACAGGTGATTGGCGAGATTCTGCTCAGCCAGAATGCCAACGTAAAGGTGATAGCCTTTTCACAACGCGCCATTGACCATTCGTTATACCTTCATAAATACGTCTGGCAGAATATGGAATACGTCAAGGAACATCCGCTGTTCACCCTCTCTGAACGTGAACGACAGGGACTTAGCCACTACTATCAACTGCTGATGATCAAGACGCAGGAGAGCGAAAAACAACGGGGAGGTAATGAAATGACGGGAAAAGGTAGTTTTCATCACGATGTGGTGCGACTGCTGTTTCAAGCTCTGATGCTTGAGTTCCAAATGTTTGTAGACAGGAAAAGAAGTCTCCTTCCATCTTCCATTGCTGATGACTCGCCTACCCATAGCCTTTCCGATAGCGGAAGAGACCAGGAGATCCATTCTTCTGAGAAGGGTGGGAGAGAAGCTAATGCTTCCGTCCGTCAGTCAACATTGGTTTACCGCCGCTTCATGACACTGTTAGCAGAATCGAAAGGCCATGTACGCAATGTGTCAGCCTTTGCCAATATGCTGAACGTCACACCTAAGTATCTCTCCAAGTGTGTGAAGGACGAATCAGGACGTTTGCCGCTTGACTTGATACACGAGACCACTATCAACACCATCCGTCAGCAACTGCGTTACAGCAACATGACTGTCAAGGAGATATGTACCCAATTGGATTTTCCCAATCTCTCTTTCTTCGGCAAGTTCGTCAAGGAGCATCTCGGAATGTCGCCAACGTCATACCGACAGAAAGGTCTGAAGGAAGGGTGACACCAAAGAGCCTGAGCACTCACGGAGCACTGGTCAAAGGTTGAACAATCACGAAGCCGTAGCCGGGTGGGATAAACGATGCCATGCACAAGGTGAAAGCCTTATCCGCGCAGGGACGAAGAGCCAACCTTTCAGTCTTGCGCCTTAACGCAAAACACCTTGCGCGTATACGCAAAACACCTTGTGCCTTAACGCAAAATCTCCTCGCCTGAACGCAAAAACAAACGGCATTTTACAAAACAATGACCTTCCTCTGATAGAGAGTCTATAGCACAGTTATAGCACACCTATAGCATGGTTTTTGCAAACTATGCTATAGGATAATCTCCTAATATTAAGGGGATTATAGCGAGCTATAGCACCTATAGCATAGTATTGTCTTAGTAGTGATATCGCAGTTGACCCAAAACGCCCCTAAGGTCGTGTATGTTTTGGGCTATGAGCAGGTTGGCCGCTCTTTTTCCGAATGGGTCTACTCGTATATGATTCACTTTTTCTCCAAGTAATCATACAGATCAATGGTGCCAGCTTCTTCCTTTTTATCCAGATTCGGAACATACTCTACCATTTTTGTTGTGCCATTTGCTTTGTCGACATAAAAATACACCAAAGCACCTGTATAACTATGGAATACCACTTGATACGCAGAATCAGTCTCTTCACCCATCTCTACATTCATGATGGAAGGATTGTCTTCCGCAATACTCCAATCATACGCATTGTGGCAATAGTTGTTGATTCCTTCGTAGGCCATTTCAGCCGTTATACCACTTTTAGGGGCGTTGGTGTGGCATGAGCATAAAAGCAAGGCCATCCAGACAAATGAAAATGCAATATGTTTCATAGACGTTTATCTTAATTGAAATCAGACATCTTAACTGAAGAACTGACAGAAAGCCTTTACTGTGTAGATGTGGTCGGCTACGCTTCCTGTTTCCCTACAGCTGTGCATGGCGAGGATGGCGTTGCCCATATCGATGCCTCTGAGGGGTATTGAAGAGGCAAGGATGTTTCCTAATGTGCTTCCTCCTGCTACATCGGAGTGGTTGACGAAACGCTGGCAGGGCACACCCGCCTTGCGGCACAGCTCTGAGAATACTGCCGCAGATACGGCATCGCTGGCATACTTCTGGGCAGCATTGAACTTGATGACCGGACCTCCTCCAAGTACGGGATGATTAGTCGGATCGTACTTCTCGCTATAGTTGGGATGCCAGGCATGGGCATTGTCAGCAGAAATCATGAAGGCACGCTCTACAGCCTGGAAGAAGGCTTCTGTCGTACCGTTCTGTGCCAGCGCAATACGCTTCAGCATCATCGATAGGAAAGGACTGCCAGCCCCTTGTTTGGTCTGTGAGCCAGTCTCTTCATTGTCAAAGATGGCAAGCACCTTCGTTGTGTCCGTGTCAGGTGTGGCGAGAAGTGCCTCCAAGCCAGCAAAGCACATCGAGAGGTCATCCAGACGGCCAGAGGACAGGAACTCGTCATGTACCCCGAAGGTGCATGCGGGTGTGGCATCGGCCAAATAGAGGTCGAAGTCGAGAATCTCCTCCGGTTTGATGTTCAGTTCGCTGCAGATGACATTCATCAGCAGATTTCCACATTCAAGTTTGTCAGTGACGATGCCGAGTATGGGCAGCATATCTTTCTGTTTACTCAGTTTCACGCCATCGTTTACCTGACGGTTGAAATGAATAGCCAGATTGCTGATTTGCAGCAGCGGACGCCTGACATGCAGCAGAAGGGTCTTGGGATTCAGCTCATCGTCACTGCGAACTATCACCCTGCCTGCAATGGTCAGCGGACGGTCAAACCATGTTGACATGATGGGTCCGCCATATACCTCCGTGTTCAGTTTGACGATGCCGCCTTCGCATGTCATCTCTGCATTGGGCTTGATGCGGAACGTGGGAGAGTCGCAATGGGCACAGATCATCCGGAACCCTGCGTCAGCAAGGCTCTTGCGCCCAATGTGGAAGGCATAGACCGAAGAGTCGTTCTTGGTTACAAACAACTTGTCACCAGCCTTTACCTCACCGATAGCCTCGCGAGGATCAAGACGACGGTAGCCAGCCTGTTCCAGTTCCTTCACAATATTCCTGACTGCCAGGAAGTTTACTGGCGATGCATTCAGGAAATCCAATAATCTCTTAATCATTTTGGTATCGTATTTCTGTTGTTCAATTATAAGTTTCTGTCATGTTTTCCTTAGTGGTGAGCGAAACGGGAAACATCTTTTTGTTAAACTTTGTGCAAAGATAACAATTTTGGCGCGTTTATTAGTATCTTTGCCATCAAATTTAAGTGTATTTAGACAAAAAAGGCAGTTTGACAGCCTACTTTCAATAATGAGACAGCAGATATGAAGAAAGTACTTTTGATTAACGGAAGCCCCCGGGAGAATGGTAATACGTTTACGGCTCTGAGCGAGGTGGCGAGGGCCCTTAACAGTGAGGGTATTGAGACCGAGATTATCAGTATCGGCAAAAAGGCCGTCCAGGGATGTATCGCCTGTGGCATGTGTGGAAGGGAGGGGAAATGCACATTCCGCGATGACCTCTATTTCAGGGTGATGCGGGCAGTGAAGGACGGTATAGACGGACTGGTTGTGGGTTCGCCTGTTTATTATGGTGGCCCCAACGGTTCTCTATGTGCCTTGCTTGACCGTGTGTTCTATTCACTTGGCAATGACCTGCGCTTCAAGCCTGGTGCCAGTGTGGTGGTATGCCGCAGAGGTGGCGCATCGGCAGCCTTTGACCGTCTGAACAAATACTTTACTATCCTGAACATGCCAGTTGTCAGTTCCCAATATTGGAATATGGTTTATGGTCAGACACCAGGGCAGGCCGCACAGGACGAGGAGGGCATGCAGACCATGCGTACACTAGGGCGCAACATGGCATGGATGATTCGTAAGCTGAATGTCAGTGAGGATGGGCATCCGGAACTGGAGAGCCCGCTGAGAACCAATTTCATCAGATAACCGAATGCCTGAAGCTGTTGTATCTGTGCAGCGTTATAACAAACAAGAGGCAATGAGCGAGATGCTAAACTAACAAAAAAACAGATAATGAAGAAAATTATGATTATTGACGGAGGCCCAAGAAAGAACTTCAATACGGCCTCGATGTTGCAGAAATTCGCTGAAGGTGCCATGTCTGTCAGCGATCAGGTTGAAGTAAAGACTGTTCGTTTGTATAGCATGGACTATAAAGGCTGTATGTCGTGCCTGGCTTGTAAGATAAAGGGTAGGGCATCAAACGTATGCAAGTTCAAGGATGAACTGACTCCTGTATTGGAAGAGATTGCACAGGCCGATGGATTGGTATTGGGTTCACCGATATATTTTGGTGACGTGACAGGCCAGATGCGAACATTTCTTGAACGTCTGGCTTTTCCCTGGCTCTCATACAATGATTACAGCATGACAGCTCCGAAAAAGATGCCTGTTGTACTGATGGAAACGATGAACGGAACCCCGGAGAGGAACAACAGTCAGGGCTATGGCTCGATGGAATACTGCATCAAAGCTGCCCTCGGCGAGCCTGAGCGGCTGATAGCCTATAACACCTATCAGGTGAAGAACTATGAT
>Ga0247610_10008576_pt1 | contig 10382 bp, 1 predicted proteins | sample 174DNAGHGhighgp2_FD_193483 | JGI IMG/M metagenome (GOLD analysis project Ga0247610, IMG submission 193483) | Sheep rumen microbial communities from Palmerston North, Manawatu-Wanganui, New Zealand - 1742 DNA GHGhigh gp2 | ecosystem: Host-associated > Mammals > Digestive system > Stomach > Rumen ... | reverse complement strand
TAAGGGTTAAGGGTTAAGGGTTAAGGTTTAAGGGTTTATGGTTAAGGTTGAATGGTTGATGTAATCAATCGGCATTTTCTCTGATTATCTAATCAGATTTTCCCAGATTTCTGCGCGCAGTGCACCCTCACTATTACGCGCAGCGTAACCAATCATCACGCGCAGCGTAATCTACCTGAAAGAAAAAAACGGGCACCGATAAGTTACCGGTACCCGTTCATTAAACATTAAACCTTAACCCTTAACCCTTTTTGACAAAGGTTTTGGTCACAGAGCCCGCCTCCGTGTTCACGCGCACGAAGTACATGCCGTTGGCGAGGGAGGAGACGTTGATGCGGGTCGGGTTGTCGATGACGTTGACCGTGTTGATCAGCTTGCCATAGACATCGTACACCTCCATCATCGTGACGTTCAGGTCGCCGTCCACGCGGATGTCCACGTACTCCTTGGCGGGGTTCGGGTAGAGGCTCACGCTGTTGGAGAGCCAGCTGTCGATGCCCACGGTGGTGGTGCCCGTCACGGAGGTGCTCCACTCGCTCAGGTTGCCGTCGCCGCAGTTGGCCTGCACCTGGATGGTGTAGGTGGTCTCCGGGGTCAGCCCGCTGAGGGTGTAGCTGTTGGTGTTGGAAGAGGCGGAGTTCAGGGTGCCGCCGGCCGCGCTGTACTGGATGTTCCAGCTGCTGACGTTGGCGTCGGCATCCCAGGTGATGGTGATGCTCTCGTCGGTCTCGCCGCTGACCGTCAGGCCGGAGGGCACATCGCAGGGTTCCACTTGTTCCTCAAGGGTCGTGAAGGTCACGTCAGCGCCGTAGTGCGTGCCGTTGGCCGTGGTCACGAACGCACGGTAGGTATAGTCCGTGCTGGCGGTCAGGCCCGTGATCGGGCTGGCCATCGTCGTGCCGGTGGCGTTCACAGTGTTGTAGGAGGAGGCGGAAACAGCCTTCCACTCGAAGCCCTGCGCCGTGATGGTCACATTGTCGGGGTTGGAAACCGTGCCGTTCAGCGTGGCCGTGGTCTGCGCAACCGGGTTGGCAGGCAGCGTGGTGGCGGTAGGCTCCTGCGCCTGGCCCTGCTGCAGCGTGGTGAAGGGCATCTCGTTGCCATAAACCGTTTGGCCGTTGAAGGTGATGAACGCCTTGAAGGTGTAGTCCGTGCCGGGGGTCAGGTTGGTGAGGTCGGCGGTGAGGTCGCTGCCGTTGAGCGTGCCGGCAACCGGCGTGTAGGTGCCGCCCGTGGTGGCCTTCCACTCGAAGCCCTGCGCCGTGATGGTCACATTGCTGGGGTTCAAGACCGTGCCGTTCAGTGTGGCCGTGGTCTGCGCAACCGGGTTGGCGGCGTTGGTGGACACCGTCGGGTCGGTGATCACCGGACCGGAGCCGGAACCGTCATAAATCTGAATATCGTCAAGATAAATACCATAACCATCCGAACCATAGCCGAAGAAGGCGATCTGATAGGTGGCGGAGGGGTTCGGAAGTGCAACGCTATCCATCACATAGTTTGCCGCCTCTTGGTCAAATCCGGCAATTCTCACCCATGCATCGCTGTTGGAAGTACGATAATAGATGGCAAAAGTGTCCAAGCTACCGTAGAAAGACTCCGATTGATAATAGAATGACATCATCGGGTTGGTAAGACTCGTAAGGTCAAAGATTGGAGTGTAAAGGTGAGACGAGGTATTGACAGTATAGTTCATTTGCACACAGTAGGTTCCCGTATTAGCAGCATAACTGTTAATTGCCCAAGGATTGTTGCCCGTGACAGTCTCCTGACTCCAGCAGCCCAGCTGGCCGCTTTCGAAGCCTTCGTTATAGGGGAAGGTGGAAATCACATCGCAGGCGGTCATGAACGTGGCTGTGCCGGCGGAAGAGGTACCTTCGACACCACAGTCGGCCGTGATGCTCACCGTGTAGGTGGTGGCAGGATTCAGTCCTGTGAGGGTAACCGTGGTCTCCGTCACCGTGACGGTGTTCTCACCGCAAGTGACCGTGTAGCTGTCAGCGGTGCCGAACCAGGTGACAACAGCATCGTTGGTAGAAGGTGTAACCGTGATACTCTGCGGGGCGGGACAAGCCACGGTAGTGGTGAAGTGGATCGTCAAAGTGGCATCCTCCACATCATCCGGAGTGGCGCAGTTGGTCACAACATACACGTCGTACTGGGTTTCGGGATCGAGGCCCGTCAAATCCACCGTGGTCGTGGAGGTCACCACATTGCTCCAGACGCTGTCGCTGTGCATCTTGTAGTACACCGTCCAGGAGTTGTGATTGGCGTCGTTATCCACGAAGGAGATGGTGGCGTTGTGGCCGTCGATGTTAGAGGCCTGGACGCTGGTCTTCACCGGGGAGGGACAGTTCGGGGCCAAGGAGACGGTGAAGTCGTCCAAGTTCCAGGACTGGCTGGCCGAGTTGCTGGTGTAGCGCAGGGCGATACGGCCGGAAGCGGCCAGGGCGCCATTGAAGTCGTACGGGCCCATGAAGTTGCCGTTGCCGGCGACGCCTTCCGCGTTGCCGCGCGGGCCGGGGGCACCGGCGTTCGGGACAATGACTTCAAACGAGGTGGGATCCAAAACATTGGTAATCACACCCACTTCGACTGTTCCCACTGAAGTGCTGGTGGCCGTGGCCCAGAAAGAGAGTCTCAGATCATGGATGTCGTTGGAGAATTCCGGCAACACCAGCAGGTTGCTGGCACCCTTGAACTCGGCAGAATTCGAGCCCGAGTGGCAGGACTGCGCATGGCCGCAATAGACGAACGGGCCGTGGTAAGTGGCATCGGTGACCGGGGTCTCCCAGCACACGAACGGTTTCTCGCCGTTGCCTGTATAGCCCTCGAAATTCTCGAACCAAGGTTGGTCGGCGGTAATTGTGATTTGGTCACAGGCCGTGTTGAAAGCGACCGGTGCAGTGAGCAGGGAGGAGTCACCGTTGCAAAGAGAGCGCACATAGACACGGTAGTTAGTGGAGGACGTCAATGCGTTAAACGTATATGAGGTGTCAGACGTGGTGGCATACGCCGTATCGTTGGCGCTGATGGCATAGACCGCATATTCGGAAGCGCTGCCGCTCCAGGAGGCCGTCACGCCCGTCATGGTGATGTCGGACAACGTAACGTTTGCCGGCGGGAAGCAGTCGGTGCACTGGGCAATCAGCTCGAAGCCGCTGCCGTCGTAGTAGCTGGTGGAAAAGACGATGGTGACAGGGCCGCCTGCTGCCACGGAGGCGTTGAAGCTGCCGCTGTAGGAGGCTATCTGCGTGCCGGAAGTGCCCACACCATCATAGAAAGTGATGGACGAGCCGTTGCCGAGGCTGCCGAGGCCGGTGAACTGCAGGCCGCTGCCCTCGGTGGCGGGATTCACCACCAACGTGAAGCTGCTATAGGTGCCGTGGTTGCCGTTCGGGCCGCCGGCATCGTAGATGGCCATGCCGCAGGTGGTGATGGTGTCGCTGCCGGAAGTACCCATGATATATTGGCTGGTGACCACCGTCAGGGGACCCACCCAGTCGCTGCCGTAGCCGCCGCAGTCAGACTGCACGTAGAAGTCGTAGGCGGTGGAAGCGTCCAGGTTGTCGATGGTGACGGAGGTAGAGTCGCTGACGGGCACCGTGGTGCCGTTGCCCAAGGCAAAGCCCATCGGGCCGTACTCGACGTTCCAGCTCTCGGACGTGCCGAGCTCCGTCCAGGAGAGGGTCACAGAGGTCTCGCCCACTTCCGTGGTGGCGAAGTTAGTGGGATACATGCAGGTAGGACGCACCTCCACGGTCACGTCGTCGATATGATAGCTTGCGCTGCTGGAATAGCCGGTGGGGGCGCCGATGACGATGTAGCCGGTTGTTCCGGGGAAGGACTCCAACGAGACAATCTTCTCCGCATAGTCGCTGGTCAGATTGTCGAAGGTAGCCAGAATATGGACGCTGTCAATGGAATAGAACTCCGGGATGACACCGACCACCAACGGGCGGCTGCCGGAACTCTTTTGGGCCATAAGTTTCACCTGGAGCGTGGAAATGTCATCCACGTTCAGATTGGGCAGACGAATGAAAGCGTAGTTAGAAGTGGAAGCCCCCGTGATGATTTTCATGGAACGGCTGCCGGAATAGGGCGTCTCGCTATAGATGTAGACGCCATTGGCCACATAGCCGCTGTTCGGAGCCTCGAATTTCGCCCAGCAGTCGGGAGAGCTCCAGTCGGAATAGGTGTCGAAGTTCTCCGTCAAGGGAAGTTGTGCGGCCTCGCATTGGGTTTTGAAGGTGATGCGGCTTGACCACGCGCTGGTGTCACCGGCACCGCAGATGGCGCGCACATAGATGTCGTAGCGGGTGTCAGTGCCGAGATTCTGCATCTGGAACAACTCGGAACCCGTCACAATCACACTCACAGAGCTGGTGTCAGGGTTGAAGTTCTCGGGACCGTAGCGGAGTTCCCATTCACTTTCCTGATAGCCAGCCGTCCATACGATGTCAGCGGAGTTGGAGGTGATGTTGGTGGCCGCGACCTGCGTGGGGGCGGGGCAGCTCGGCAGCGTGGTGAACTGAACGGACGCCCACTGGGAGAGTCCGTCGTTGTCGCCGCTACAGTCGGCCTGCACATACACCGTGTACGAGGTTTGGGCGGTGAGGTTGCTCAACGTGATGGTGTTGTCATACACAGTTTCCGTAGTGCCGGAGCCTTGGCTGAAACCCGCTTCACCGTACTCCACGTTGAAGGCGGTGGCGGTGCTGGTCCACGTGATGGTGGCATCGTTGACATAGACCGGGCTGGCCGTCACGGCCGTGGGTGCCGGACAAGCCACCGAAGTGGTGAAGTTGTAGGTGAGGGTGGCGTCGTCGGAGGGCACGCCGCCGCAATTGGTCACCACATACACGTTGTAGGTGGTCTCGGGGGCGAGGCCGGTGAGCGTGTAGAACGTGTCCGTCAGCGTGACCTGCTGCCAGTCGTTCTCGCTCTCGGTGTCCATCTTATAATACAAGGTCCAGGAGTCGTGGCTCTCGTCGTTATCGACAAAGGAGACGGTGGCGTTGTGGCCGTCTATGCCGGTGGCCGTCACGCTGGTCTTCACCGGGGAGGTGCAGGAGGGGGAGAGCTCAACCGTGAAGTCGTCGAGGTTCCACGAAAGATTGTAAGAGTTGGAGGTGAAGCGCAAAGCCAATCGGCCGGAAGAGGCCTGAACACCGTTGAAATCGAACGGTCCCATGTAATTGCCGACTCCGTTACGAGAGGAAGGAGTGCCGGAGAGGCCAATCGGTTCGAAAGAGGTGAGGTCGTCCATGTCGGCCAACACGCCGACTTGCAACGTACCATTGCTCGGGCTTGTGGCCGTTGCCCAGAAGGAGAGCCGCAAGTCATGAATGTCGTTGGTGAACTCCGGCAGCACCAGCATGTTAACATCGCCGGAAGAGCCTTTCAACTCGGCAGAATTCTGCCCTGAATGGCAGGAGGAACTGTAACCGCAATAGACAAAAGGAGCGCCGTAAGAAGAAGTCACAGGCGTGGCCCAGCAGTTGAACGGTTGTTCGCCGCCGCCTGTGTAGCCCTCGAAGTCCTCAAACCAGACTTCCGTCTCCGAGATGGTGATGGCATCGCAGGCGGTCATGAAACTGGCGCTCCGCCAAACGCTGGTGTCTCCGTCACCGCACAAACTGGCCACACGGACAGTATAGGTGGTCATGGGTGTGAACTCGGTAGTGAAGTCGTAGGTGGTGTCCATGGTGGAAAGCACAGACACATCGTCCCAGTTTTGGGAGGAAGTCTTGTACTGAAGAATGTAGCTGACAGCGTCTTCGGAGGCGTTCCAAGAGAGGTGAGCGCCTGTGGGGGTGATAGCCGATGCGGCAACGTTGGAAACAGGATGGCAACTGAGGACACCAGGGGTGATGCCCAGTTGAATCTGATTCTTCACGCCCAACACAGCGCCGCTGTAGCCGCTCGGCGCTGTAGGATCGTAGTTCGTGTAGTCGTTGTACACCCGGATGGCCATGCTTGTGGCATCAAACACATAGCACGACATGCTACTCTCATACGACCCCGTGTTGTCATCCACAACAAGAGCGAGGTTGCTGACTCCGTCGTAGGAGAAGAGATTCGTCAGCGCGAGGGTCGTCCACGCACCGGAAGCAAAGGTCACACTGCCGCTGAACACCAAATCGTCAGCGGTGACCGCAATCCAGTCTGTACTACCAGAGAACGACTGCTTGTCTGTGTTGACCATGTAGATGTCGCACGAACGAGTCCGTTCAGTGCCGCTGTTGTAGAATGCAATGCTGGAGATTGTGCCCGGCATGCCGATTTCAGCAGGTGTGTACAACTGCTGGGTAAGAGAATAGTTGTAGTAAGTGTAGGTTGGCAAGTAGCTGTTGGTAGCTGTTCCGCCATTGCCTGGCACCTCTACAATTTGCTGCGCTGACACCTGCGGGAAACCGAGCCCTAACAGGACGGCCAGCATAAAAAGTAAACACTTTTTCATAATTGTTTGAATTTAGGATTTATGATAACACGTTTAACAATAATATCAACTTTTACATAACGATGCTACTCTTGCAATTTAGCCTGCAAAGATACTATATTTGTCAGATGAACCCCTGATGATTTTATCAACAAATTATGAACAGGATGGGTTATGGGTTAAGGTTTAAGGGTTAAGGTTTAAGGGTTTATGGTTAAGGTTGAATGGTTATGGGTTAGATGGTTGATGTAATCAATCGGCATTTTCTCTGATTTTCTAATCAGATTTTCCCAGATTTCTGCGCGCAGCGCACCCAATCTGTACGCGCAACGTACCCAATTATTACGCGCAGCATAACCTACCTGAAAGAAAAAAACGGGTACCGATAAGTTACCGGTACCCGTTCATTAAACATTAACCCTTAACCCTTAACCCTTCTTGACAAAGGTTTTGGTCACAGAGCCCGCCTCCGTGGTCACGCGCACGAAGTACATGCCGTTGGCGAGGGAGGAGACGTTGATGCGGGTCGGGTTGTCGATGGCGTTGACCGTGTTGATCAGCTTGCCATAGACGTCATAGACTTCCATCAGGGTGACGTTCACGTCCTCGCTCACGCGGATGTCCACGTACTCCTTGGCGGGGTTCGGGTAGAGGCTCACGCTGCTCTCCAACCAGCTGTCGATGCCCACAGTGGTGGTGCCCGTCACGGAGGTGCTCCACTCGCTCAGGTTGCCGTCGCCGCAGTTGGCCTGCACCTGGATGGTGTAGGTGGTCTCCGGGGTCAGCCCGCTGAGGGTGTAGCTGTTTGTGTTGGAAGAGGCGGAGTTCAGGGTGCCGCCGGCCGCGCTGTACTGGATGTTCCAGCTGCTGACGTTGGTGTCGGCATCCCAGGTGATGGTGATGCTCTCGTCGGTCACGCCGCTGACCGTCAAACCGGTCGGGGTGTTGCACGGCTCGGGGGTGTCTTCGGGCAGCGTGGTGAAGGTCACCGCTGCGGTCCAGTCGCTGGTGTTGCCGTCGCCACAGTTGGCCTGCACGCGCACCTGATACTGGGTGTTGGCGGTCAGACCATTCATCGTGTAGGAGGTCGTGCTGGCAGTGGCATCCGTCCAGTTGGAGGCGGAAGCAGCCTTGTACTGCACGTTCCAGGCAGTTTCCGTACCGCCGGCTGTCCAGGTGGCAACTGCGGAGGTCTGCGAGATGCCGGCAGCGGCGACCGTCAGACCGGTGGGCACATTGCACGGCTCGGGAGTATCGTCGGGCAACGTGGTGAAGGTCACGGCCTCGGTCCAAGCGCTGAAGCTTCCGTCGCCGCAGTTGGCCTGCACGCGCACCTGATACTGTGTGTTGGCGGTGAGGCCGTTCATCGTGTAGGAGGTCGTGGTGGCAGTGGCATCCGTCCAATCGGAGGCGGAAGCGGCCTTGTACTGCACGTTCCAGGCCGTCTCGGAACCGCCAGCCGTCCAAGTGGCGACAGCGGAGGTTTGCGTGATGTCGGCAGCGGCAACCGTAAGGCCGGTGGGCACGTCGCAAGGCGTTGCCGTGGCCAAAGAGACCTCGACGTCGTCAATATACCAGGAGGTCAGGTCAGAAGAGCCGTTCGGGCGGATGAAGCGGAAGGCGATACGCGTGGTGGCCGGGAGGTTGAGTCCAGCAAGGTCAGCAAACGTTCTCGTCGTCTGCGTGTAAGACTGGTCTGTGAGCGACTGCAAGGAAACGAATGAGGAAGAATCGTAGGGATTGGTGATATAACCCAACTCCAGGACAGCATTCTGGCTGCTCCAGTGGTTGTTGTAGGCCCAGAAGGAGATCTGCAGCGTGCTGAGGTCCTCCACGAAGAGCGGCAAGGCAGTCACAATGTCGCCGAACGCCACTTCGAGAGCATTAGAACCGGTATGGGAGATGCTGGGCGTGGGCTCGATATGCGGATAGGTGTGACCGTTGCGGTAACCGGTGGATGCGGAGACCCAGCAGTTGATCATCTGCTCGTCGGAGCCCTCGAATCCGTTCGTCCACGGCGCGGTAGCCACAGAAATGGGGCCGCAGGCCGTGGTGAAGCTGATCGCCTGGGAGAGCATGGAGGAGTCGGAACCGCAGAAGGATCTCACCGTCACCTGATACTGGGTGCTCGAGGTCAGGCCCGTCAACGTCAGGGAGTTGCTGGTCGTGGTCTGGTAATCCGTACCCATGGCGGAAGTGATGGTGACGCCGTAGGAATCGCCATTGCCGGTCCAGGAGACCGTGGCATCGTTCTCCCCGACATTGCTGACAACGAGATCCATGGGCGTGTTACAGGTGATGGCACGCAACTCGACATTATCGACGGCTGCAGGCGGGTTGCTGTTATAGTTGGAGTTTCTCCAATGGAACACCAAACGATAGACGCGGTCGCCATTGCCCATGCCGGCGAACTGGTCAGCGGAGATCAACATCTCCTGGTGTTGCCAGGTGCTCTGCTGCGACAGCCAGTGTTCGGTGGCGGAAGAGCCGTAATTGCCGGGCTGGGCGGCAGCGTCATAGTTGACACCACCGACAGACGGCGGATTGCTGCCGGGATTGAGCGTGACCACGTTGGGATCAATCCAATAGACGCGGAGGAACTCGTAGTTGTACAGACCACCCTGTGCCTTCCAGTCGAAGGAGAGCATTAGCTCGGTGGTGCCGTCGGGAACGAAGACGTCACGGAAAGCATAGACACGGCTTTCGGTTCCGCTGTAGGTGTTGGAGAGACCCTCGTCGTTGGAAATGTAGAGACCCTTCGTTCCACCCACGGTGGTGTTCACATCGCTGGCGGGATCGGTGGGTTCACCCACATACCATTGGTTGGTCTGGGTGCCGTTGAGCAGTCCCCATTGGGTATTGTCAACCGCATCCTCGAAATCGGTCTCGTAAGGAAGCACGGCCGGGATGGTGGTCGTGGTGAAGTTCACCGTGGCCGTTTGGTCGTCGCCTTCGGAGCCGTAGCAAAGGGTCTTCACGAAGACCGAATAGTTCGTATTGGAGTTGAGGCCGCTGAGCACGTTGGCCGTAGTGGAGCTCGTGTTCATCGGGGTCCAGGTGTCGGTGGAAGTACCCGTTTCGCCGTAGTAGATGATCCAGCTGTTGTGGGTGGCATCCTCGTCGACGAAGGAGACCTCGGCGCTGTTCGCGGTCACGTTCTCAACGGTGACGGAGGTATGGGAAGGAGCAGAGCAGGAGGGGATAATCTCCACGGTGAAGTCATCCAAGTTCCAGCCGGCATAAGAGCCGGGACCGGTGAAGAGGATGGCGATACGGCCGGAAGAAGCCTGCACATTGTTGAAGTCGAAGGGGCCCATGTAGTTGCCGTTGCCGCCAGCGGAGCCGCCGCGAGGTCCAGGAGTACCGGCATCGCCCAACGCCTCGAAGGTGGAGGTGTCCGCGATATCCGTGATCACGCCGACCACAGCGCTCGTGCCGGAGCCGTAGTTCGTGGCCCAGAAGGACATGCGCAACTCATGGATGTCGTTGGTGAACTCCGGGAGGACCAACATGTTGGTGTTGCCCTTGAACTCGATGGTGTTGCCACCGGAATGGGCGGCATCGCCATAGTTCCGATACACCAAGGGAAAGTTGTCACTTCCGTTCGCGTAGGTGACAGGCGTTTCCCAGCAAACAAGCTGCGAGCTGGTGTAGCCCTCGAAGTCCTCGGTCCACGGGTTGTCCTGGGTGACGGTGAAGGCGCCGCAAGCCGTGGTGAAGTTGGCCTCGGTCCAGAAACTATACTCACCGCTGCAGTCGGAGCGCATGCGCACTTTGTAGGCGGTGTTGGGCTGGAGGCCGGTGATGATCTCCGACATGGTGGTCACCGTGCCCATGCTGATCCAGTTGGTGTCGGAAACGGGTCTGTACTCCATCTCCCAGGAAGACTCCATGTAGCCGGGCACCCAGTTCACGGTCGCGCCGTCGCTGGTGATGTCGG
>Ga0247610_10008575_pt1 | contig 10385 bp, 8 predicted proteins | sample 174DNAGHGhighgp2_FD_193483 | JGI IMG/M metagenome (GOLD analysis project Ga0247610, IMG submission 193483) | Sheep rumen microbial communities from Palmerston North, Manawatu-Wanganui, New Zealand - 1742 DNA GHGhigh gp2 | ecosystem: Host-associated > Mammals > Digestive system > Stomach > Rumen ... | reverse complement strand
ATCTCTGAAAATGTATTCTACGTTTTATGTGGAATTTTCAGCTTAGTAGCTAGAAGCCAAGAACAAAATGCTCAACAAAATACTCAACAAGAATAATTGAATTAGATGAAAGCCAACAGTGTTTGGCTTTTTCTATTTCTACACTTATTTTAATGGTGTTTTATATTTTGTTTTAGTTCTCTATGATTCTTTACTTTGTAATGTCAATTTGGTATAATTCAAAAGGTGAGTAATAATGCAAGAAGTTAAAATGGATAACATGGAGCTTTTTTATGATTGCTTAGATGAATCAAATAATTATTTGCATGATGTATTTCATTTACCATATTTTGAATTGTTAGAAATGACAGTAAAAAATATATTAGAAAATGATGTATGTCAGGAATTCGAAGATGAGTCTAAAATAAAAGGGCTAAAAAAGATTTATAAAAAAATTAAAGATGTCGATTTTAGTGTTGAGGATGTTAGAAAGGCAATGCAATCCATTGTACTAAGAGGATTTAAGGAGATGAATATTCCAAATGGAAATACAACTCCTGATACTCTTGGAATTCTAATTTCTTATCTTATTACTAAAATACATGGGGAAAAGAAATTATCAATTTTTGATCCATTATGTGGTACAGGTAATTTGTTATTTACAATTCATAATTATCTAGATAAGGATTTACAATTATTTGCTTGTGATAGTGATTTATGGATGACTAAAATTACCGCAATGACTTCAAATTTACTTAATGTAGAAACTGAGGTTTATTATCAAGATTGTAGAAGCTTATTTTTAAATAATCTTGATTCTATTGTTTGTGATATGCCACATAAGGAATTTAAGGATAATAAATATTTTCCATATGAGGCAATCCTACATTTTAAGGAAGAGCTTAAAGAGGATGGTTCTTTAATTGCTATTGTTGAGAATGATTTCTTTGATTATGATAAGGATCAGGAATTTAAAAAAGAGTTATTAAAGACGATGTCTATATTAGGGCTTATTGAGCTTCCTGAAGAGATGTTTAAAGTAGGAAAGCCAAAGCTAGTTTTAGTATTACAAAAGAGAATACTAAAGGATGCTAAATGCTTCATGGTTAAATTACCATCATTTAATGATATTTGTGATTTTAATCAATCCTTGTTGGATATTGAAGCTTGGTTTAAAAAAAATAATTATAACAAAGAGGTAAAAGAAAATGGCTAAAATTATGGCAGTAAATGCTGGTTCATCTTCTATTAAATTCCAATTATTAGAGATGCCAGAAGAAAAGGTAATCGCATCCGGAACTGTTGAAAAGATTGGTTCAGTAGATGGTGAGGGTAAACCTTTAAACGGAATCGTTACTTTAAAGTATAATGGAAAGAAAGAAGAAACTACTCCAGTAATTCCTACTCATGCTGAGGGTGTTCAATTAGTATTAGATGCACTAATTGATAAGCAAATCTTACATAGCCTTGATGAGATTGATGGTGTTGGTCATCGTATTGTCCAAGGTGGTGAATATTTCAAGGATTCTACTTTAGTTGATGGTGCTGATGGTGTAGTTGTAAAGAAGATTGCAGATCTTGCTGACCTAGCTCCACTTCATAACCCAGCTCATATTATTGGTATTAAAGCTTTCTATAAAGCATTACCAAAGGTACCTGAGGTAGTTGTATTTGATACTGTATTCCATCAAACTATGCCAGAAGAGGCATATATGTATGCAATCCCTTATGAATGGTATACAAAGTATGGTATTCGTAAGTATGGTGCTCATGGTACATCACATAAGTATGTATCTCAAAGAGCAGCTGAATTAATTGGTAAGCCTTTAGAAGAAACTAATGTAATTGTTTGCCACTTAGGTAATGGTGCATCTATTAGTGCTGTTGAGGGTGGTAAGTGTAAGGATACATCTATGGGATTAACTCCACTTGAAGGTATTCCTATGGGAACTCGTACAGGTAATATTGACCCAACTGTTGTTTCTTATATTTGCAATAAGGAAGGAAAGACAGCTGATGAGGTTGTTAATATTTTAAATAAGAAGTCTGGTTACTTAGGATTATCAGGACGTTCTAATGATGCTCGTGATGTAACTCAAGGTATGAATGAGGGGGATCATAGATGTAAATTAACATTTGATGTACAGGCTAAGAGAGTTGCTGATTATATAGCTTCTTATTGGTTATATTTAGGTGGTAAGGTTGATGTTATTGCCTTCACTGCAGGTATGGGTGAAAACCTAAAGCATTTACGTAAGAAGATTGTTGATAGATTATATCCTCTTGGTGTTAAGCTAGATGAGAATTTAAATGATACTTTCTCTGATGAAAGAATCATTTCTACACCTGATTCTAAGATTCAGGTTTGGATTATTCCTACAAATGAAGAGGTAATGATTGCAAGAGACACTATGCGTGTTGCAAACATTAAGTAATTGAAAACACATTCACTAATTTTAATTATTTAATAAATATATAAAAGTTGTTATAATAAATACGATAAAAAGCAAAGATTAAAGGAGAAATTAAATGAAAAATTTATCACCACTTCAAGTTGCAAGATATCAATATCAGCCAAAATTACCTGGCATGTTAAGACATGGTATCTCTGAAATTAGTGTTAAAGAGGGATTAGCTACACAAAGTGTTGCTGACCAAGAGAAAATTGCCAAGTTATTCCCTAATACTTATGGTAAGAAGGAAATTACATTTGAAAAAGGCAAGAATACATCAGCTGCTAAGAAGCAGGTTGTAGGTGTTATTCTATCTGGTGGACAAGCACCTGGTGGACACAATGTAGTATGTGGTTTATATGATGCATTAAAGGCTACTAACCCTGACAATGTATTATATGGATTTAAGAATGGTCCTTCTGGATTATTAGAGGATAATTATTTAGTATTTGATGATGAATATATTAACCAATATAGAAACACTGGTGGTTTTGATATTATTGGTTCTGGTAGAACTAAGCTTGAGACTAAAGAGCAATTTGCTGTTGCTGCTGAGGTTTGCAAGAAGCATGGTATTACTGCTATTGTAATCATCGGTGGAGATGATTCTAATACTAACGCTGCAGTATTAGCTGAGTATTTCGCAGCTAACAATACAGGTGTACAAGTAATTGGTTGTCCTAAGACAATCGATGGTGACTTAAAGAATGAGGATATCGAGTGCTCTTTCGGTTTCGATACTGCAACTAAGACTTATTCTGAGGTTATCGGAAATATTGAAAGAGATGCTAACTCTGCAAAGAAGTATTGGCATTTCGTTAAGGTTATGGGTAGATCTGCATCTCACGTAGCACTTGAGTGTGCACTTGAAACTCAACCTAACATTTGTTTAATTTCTGAGGAAGTAGCAGCAAAGAAGATGAGCTTATCTCAAATTGCTAACTACATCGCAGATTCTGTTGAGGCAAGAGCTAAGAATGGTATGAACTTCGGTGTTGCAATCATTCCTGAAGGTGTAGTTGAATTCGTTCCTGAATTCTCTGTACTAATTGCTGAAATTAATGAATTATTAGCTGGTGCTAAGGCAGATGCATTCAATGCATTAGCTACTTGGGCTGAGAAGTATGATTTCATTAAGAAGGGCTTAACTGCTGCTTCATTTGCTGTATTTGATATCTTACCTCAAGCTATTCAACAACAATTATTCTTAGAAAGAGACCCTCATGGTAATGTTCAGGTTTCTTTAATTGAATCTGAGAAGTTATTCAGTGCTTTAGTTAAGGCTGAATTAGCTAATAGAAAGAAGGCAGGTACTTATAATGGTAAGTTCAATGCCTTACACCATTTCTTCGGTTATGAAGGAAGATGTGCATTCCCATCTAACTTTGATGCAGATTACTGCTATTCATTAGGTTATAATGCATTCATGCTAATCCAATATGGCTTCAATGGTTACCTATCTAAGGTATCTAACCTATCTAAGCCAGCTGATGAGTGGGTTGCAGGTGGTATGCCTATTACTAAGATGATGAACATTGAGCGTCGTCATGGTGAAGATAAGCCAGTTATTAAGAAGGCTTTAGTAGAATTAGATGGTGCTCCATTTAAGTATTTTGAAGCTCATAGAGCTCAATGGGCAGTTGAAACTGCATATACTTATCCAGGTGCTATTCAATACTTCGGACCATCTGAGGTTTGTGATAGAACTACAGTTACTCTAGCTTTAGAGAAGGGTACTTATAATAAGTAATAAAATTGACAAAGGCGCCAACAAAAGGCGTCTTTTCTTTTGGTATTAATACAAAGTATTAAGAATAACATAATAATCACCAAAAAAATGTTGAAGGGTGAAAAAAATGTGATATAATGCTATGTGGTAGTAAATATTTTCATAAGGAGTGAAAATTATGAGAATTGGTGTATTAACCTCCGGAGGAGATGCTCCTGGTATGAATGCTGCAATTCGTGCAGTAGTTCGTGCAGCCTTGACAAATGGGGACAAGGTATTTGGCATTTCTGATGGATACCGCGGTTTAGTTGAGGGAAGATTTAAGGAATTTTCAAGAAGTGATGTTTCTGAAATTCTTTCAAGAGGTGGTACTATTTTAGGTACTGCTAGATTACCTGAATTTAAATATGAGGCGGTAAGAGCTTTAGCAGTAAAGCAACTCCAAAGAAACGATATTGAAGCGTTAATCTGTATTGGTGGAGATGGTACCTATGCTGGTGCTTTAAAGCTTCACGAAATGGGAATCAAAACAATTGGTATTCCTGGTACAATTGATAATGATATCGCATCAACCGATTATACAATTGGTTTTCATACTGCCCTAAATACAGCGTGTGATGCAATCGACAAATTAAAGGATACATCCTCATCTCACCAAAGATGTTCAATTATTGAGGTAATGGGACGTCATTGTGGTGATTTAGCACTATATTCTGGTATTTGTACTGGTGCAGAGTATATATTTACAAATGAGACCGGCATTGATAAAGAAAAGCTATTAAAGGATTTAAAGGAAAATCGTTTAGCTGGCCGTCGTCATGCAATCGTGGTTATATCTGAGAATATGACCGATGTTTATCAATTAGCTAAAGAAGTAGAAGAGTATTCAGGTTATGAATGCCGTGCTACTGTTTTAGGATATGTTCAGCGTGGTGGAGCTCCTACACCTGAAGACCGTTTATTAGCAGCAAGACTTGGTGCTTATGCGGTTGACCTTTTAAAACAAGGCGTATCAGGAGTTTGCGTAGGTGTTATTGATAATAAACTCCAAAACACACCTATCAAAGAGGCTTTGGAAATGAAAAATGTTCCAAGCGAGGAGTTACACAACTTAGTTCAAAAGTTAAATTAATTTAAAAAGGAGAAGAAAAATGAAAAAGACAAAGGTTGTTTGTACAATTGGACCTGCTTCTGAGAAGAAGGATTCATTAGAGAGATTAATCGGTGTTGCAGGCATGAACGTAATGCGTATGAATTTCTCTCATGGTGACTATGAGGAGCAAGGATTCCGTATTAAGAATGTTAAAGAATTAAATAAGGAGCATGGTTGGTATACAGGTATCGCCCTAGATACTAAGGGTCCTGAAATCCGTACTGGTTATTTACAAAATGATGAACCAGTTATGTTACACAAGGGTGACATTATCCGTGTAACTATGGATTATTCTTATCTTGGAAACAAGGATAAGATTGCTATTTCTTATGCTGGCTTATATGATGATATTTCCGTTGGTGGAAGAATTTTAATAGAAGATGGTAACCTTACATTAAAGGTATTAGAGAAGGATGAGAAGAATCGTGAATTAGTTTGCGAGGCTCAAAATGATCGTAAGATTAAGAACAAGAGAAACTGTAATGTTCCAGGCGTAATCTTAAATATGCCATATGTATCTCCAAAGGATAAGGCAGATATGGAATTCGCTTGTGATCAAGACTTAGATTTCATCTTCGCTTCATTCGTAAGACGTCCTGATGATATCCGTCAAATTAGAGAAATCTTAGCTGCTAAGGGCAACACTCATATTAAGGTTATTTCTAAGATTGAGAACCAAGAGGGTGTTTCTAACATGGCTGAAATCGTTGCATTATCTGATGGTGTAATGGTTGCTCGTGGTGACTTAGGTGTTGACGTTGATGCTTGGGATTTACCTCAAATCCAAAAGGATATGATTTATCTTGCTCAATCTACTGGTAAGATTGTAATCACAGCTACACAAATGCTAGATTCTATGCAACAAAATCCAAGACCTACTCGTGCAGAGGTTTCTGACGTTCACAATGCAGTATTAGATGGTACATCTGCTACAATGTTATCTGGTGAGTCTGCACAAGGTGATTATCCATTCGAGGCTGTATCTTATATGGCTAAGATTGATGAGAGAGCTGAAGACTCTATCGATCATGAATTAATGATTCAAAATGTTGTTGACGCTAAGGAAGAGAAGACTGAGGCTGATGCTTTAGGTTTAGCTGTTGCTACATTAGCTAACACATTTGAAGTTCCTGCTACAGTTGCTGAGGGTGATATCGAATTAGCATTAGCTATTTCTCAATATCGTCCTGCTACAGATGTATTCTTCGCATGCGCTAATGAAGCTGATGCTAGAACATGCTCTGTATTATTCGGTATTCAAGCTGTAGTTGGTAAGCTAGAGGATGCTTACAAGAAGGCTGTTTCTGTATTAGAATTAGCTGCTGGTGACACAGTATTAACTGTTGTTGACAAGAAGTTAGAGATTACAGAAGTAAAGTAATAAGAATTGCCACATCATAGATGTGGCTTTTTTTTCTATTATTTAGTATAATTGACTTGAGGTTTTTATATGAGAATAGGTTGTCATTTATCCATTAAGGATGGTTATTTACATGCTTTAGAGGAAGCTATTTCTTTAGGAGCAAATACATTTCAATATTTTTCTAGAAATCCACAAGGAGGCAAAGCTAAAGAATGGGATCAAAAGGATTTTGATGCCTTCCTTGATTTAGCAAAAAAATCTGGTGTAGAGGGCTTATTATGCCATGCACCATACACATTAAATCCTGCAAGCCAAAAGGAATATGTTAGAGATTTTGCAAAGATTTGCTTTACTGAGGATTTAAAAAGAATGGAAAAATTTCCTAATCCTTTATATAACTTTCACCCAGGGTCTGTTGGAAGTCAGGATAGAGGCTATGGGCTTGAATTAGTGATTAATATCTTAAATGAGGTAATGACTAAGGATATGAAGACAACAATTTTACTTGAGACAATGTCAGGTAAAGGTACTGAATTAGGTTATACATTTGAAGAAATTAAAACCATTATTGATGGCGTTAATTATAAAGAGCATATTGGTGTATGCTTAGATACCTGTCATGTATATTCAGCAGGTTATGATATTGTTAATGACTTAGATCATGTATTACAAAAATTTGATGATATTATTGGTCTTAAATATTTAAAGGCCATTCATTTAAATGATTCAATGGTAGCTTTTAATTCGAAATTAGATAGACATCAAAAGATAGGCTTAGGTACGATTGGTTTTGATGCAATAGTTAGAATTATTAATCATCCATTGTTAAAGGATTTACCTTTTTATTTGGAAACACCAAATGAATTAGAGGGTTATAAAAATGAGATTCGTTTATTAAAGGAGGCAAGAAATGAAAAGTAAGGTATTTATTTCTAGCTCTTGTAGCGTTGAAGATCCATCTAAAGATATTGGAGTATTTTATAATGAGATTACATTCAATGATATGGAATGCTACCAAAATGTGAAGGATTTAGATTTTGAGGACTTTATTTATAGAATGAAGCTTGATAAAGAGGCTAAGCCTAAAATCAGATTATGTCCAAAAGAAACGGTTGTAGATCAACTTAATTTAGAGCTTGAGAACAAGGTTGATTTTTTCTTATTCATTATTCCTTCTGAGGAAATGAGTCATTTTAAACCAATCATTGATGAATTCTTTAAAGATATTAAATTAAAATATGTCATTTATCCTGTAAGTAGTGAATCCTATCCATTATATTACATGGCTGTTGAAGCCAATGTGATGCTAAAAAGAGATATGAAAATAGAAGAGATAATTGAAGCATTAGATTTTATTGATGGAAATAATGGTATCTATTTATATTCACCAGCAAAGGATAAACTACCAGGAATAGAAAAATATTCCTATGATGATGAATTATTAAAGATTACAGAAGATGGATCTCATTTCTATATTATTAAATCAGATATTGTAGCCACGTCTAGATTAAAGGTTAAACAAAAGACAATTGAGGGCTATATCGAAAGGTTTAAAGAGGATATCAATGATAAGGAGGTATTACCTTTCTTAATCTATACAGATATCCAATCTAAATATGTAACCTTATTTACTAAGGTATTATCTGGAATTTTTCCAAAGATGAAAAAACCAAAACTAGTTTTAGCTTCTCCATCATTTGTATTAAAATATGGCATTAATTGTTGTGGAGTTGGCTATGTAGTGAAAGAAAAATAAGCCAGTTGGCTTATTTTTGAAATAAAAGACAGTTTTCTTGATTATATTTAGAATATATGATAAAATTGTTCGCAAAGTGTAATATAAAATATTACAAGATAGGAAGATTATTATGAAAGTATTAATTGTAGGCTTAGGCTTAATGGGTGGAGCATATGCATATCGTTTATCAAATAAGGGCTATACAGTATATGGTTCTGATTTAGATCTAAATGCGATTGATTATGCCCTAGATAAAAAGTTTATAGAAAATGGTTCAGTAAATCCTAAGGAATTTATTATATCCTCGGATGTCATAGTTCTAGCTATTTATCCAGAGGCTATTTTGTCATTTATGAATAGCTATAAAGAGTATTTCCATGAGGGTCAAGTAATTACTGATATTTGTGGTGTTAAAAGTGATTTTATTTTTGATGCGATTTCTTTAGCAAAACCTGCAACCTATCTTTCACATCATCCGATGGCAGGTAGAGAGAAAAGTGGTATTTACTATTCTACAGAATGTGTATTTGGTGGTGCTAACTTCTTAATTACACCTACTAAGGATGTTTTAGCAAGCCCATCTAAAGAAGAAGAGAATGCAATTAATATTTTAAAGCAATTAGGTACTGATTTAGGATTTACTCATATTTCTGTAATGGATATTGAAAAGCATAATCGTATGATTGGATTTACCTCTCAATTAACTCACGCAATTGCGGTATCTTTAGTAAATTCTGATCACGATGATGATACAAAATATTATATTGGAGATTCTTATAGAGATTTAACAAGAATTGCGATGATTAATGATAAGTTATGGTCTGAGCTATTCTTAGAAAATAGAGCTTATCTACTTGAGCATATTGCTTCATTTGAAATGGAGCTTAATTTATTAAAGATGGCTTTATATAAGGAGGATAAGGAAGCCTTATGTAAGCTATTTAAATCTTCAACAAGAATTAGAAAGGAGATGGAGAAAAAATGAAAGAATTAAAAATTAATTTATCTCATACCTCCTATTCTATTTATATTGAAAATGGAATTATTTCTAATTTATGTAAATATATTTCTAAGGTTTATCATAATAAGAAAGTATTCATTCTTACAGATGATAATGTAGAAAAGCTATATTTAGCTGATGTTTTAAGAGCATTACAAGAAGAATATGAAGTAGAATATGTAGTTATTCCTCATGGAGAGAAATCAAAATGTGTAAATGAATATGCTTATATTTGTGAGGAATTAATTAAAAAGGATATTAGAAGAAATCATTTATTACTTGCCTTAGGTGGTGGAGTAGTAGGTGATTTATGTGGCTTTGTTGCTGCAACATTATATAGAGGGTTACCATATATAGGGCTTCCTACTTCCTTATTAAGCCAAATGGATTCATCTATTGGTGGTAAGACTGGTATTGATTTTTATGGTAGAAAGAATATCTTAGGAGCTTTTAAGCAACCATCTATGGTTTTAATTGATCCACTTGTTTTAAATACATTATCTAAAGAAGAATATACAAGTGGAATGGGTGAATTAATTAAGCATGGGGCTATTGGTAATTATAATTTATTAATGGAATTATCAAACAATCCTCAGATTACAGAAGATATTATTTATGAATCCTTATCAGTTAAAAAAAGAGTTGTAGAAAGTGATGAATTTGACCAAGGTGAAAGAATGATATTGAATTTTGGTCATACCTTTGGGCATGCGATTGAATTAAAGTATGGCTATAAGCATGGTATTGCTGTTGGTATTGGTATGAAAATGGCATTACAAATGGGTGTTGATTTACATGTAACTACAAAGGAAGCACAAGATATTGTTTTAGGATTATTAGATAAATATGATTTTCCTAAAGTATCTTATGATTATAAAGATTATTTAAAAGATGTAATATATGACAAAAAGAATCTAGCAGGAGTTGTTAATTTTATTTTTGTTACAAAACCAGGAGAGTGTGTAATATA
>Ga0247610_10008574_pt1 | contig 10386 bp, 4 predicted proteins | sample 174DNAGHGhighgp2_FD_193483 | JGI IMG/M metagenome (GOLD analysis project Ga0247610, IMG submission 193483) | Sheep rumen microbial communities from Palmerston North, Manawatu-Wanganui, New Zealand - 1742 DNA GHGhigh gp2 | ecosystem: Host-associated > Mammals > Digestive system > Stomach > Rumen ... | reverse complement strand
TTAACAGCATCTATAAGCAATATCCTATTGGTTCATTCTTCCTTTGGGACACTGACATGCGAATGGATGGATTCTGTCGCGACATTACTGAATTGGGATTCCCCAAGAAGCCTGAAGCCAGTAAGTTCTCTTTCATTCTCGACGGGCAACAGCGCATTACGTCGTTATATGTAGCTTTGAGAGGAAAGACCTTGAACGACGTTGACTATAGCAAAATCTGCTTTAACCTCGACAAGAAGATGTTCAAGGTTCCCAAGTTAAAGACAGAGCAAAATAACATTCCTGTCTGGAAAATCTACGATGATAAAGAATACGGAAATCTTTTACAAGATTATTTCAGTTCTGGCAAGATAGAATTTGGCAAACTTATTCAAGACTGCCATGAACTGCTGAACACATATCCCGTCAGCATCATTAAGTCGATGAATATGGAACTTGATGAAGTCGTAACTATCTTTGAGCGAATCAATCAAGGAGGCAAACGACTTTCTCTGTTTGACTTGGTTCATGCATCTGTATGGTCAGAGGACTTTGATATGCGTAACAAAATTACTGAGTTTAACAATGATCCTGTCATTAAGATTTTTGGCACACTTGACTCAGAAATATTCACCCAGTCGCTTGCATTGAATGTATCTGGTGATTGCACCAACAGGCACCAATTAAATCTCACTAATGCCGATTGCAAAGACAATTGGCAGAAAACTACAGAATGTATCCGACTAGCTATTGACTTTGTAAAAAACCTGGGCGTTCAACAGCTGTCAATTATACCATATAGCAGCCTTTTGGCTGTAATTCAGCATTATTTCTTCCTTTCCGGAGAGAAGTATGTTAATGCAGAAGTCAAGAATCTGATCTCTGGCTGGTTCTGGACTGTTACCTTCTCACAACGCTATTCTAGTTCTACACTTACTCGTATGAACGAAGATGTGCTTTGGATTAACGAGTTGGCCAATGGCGACTTAAAACCACGTCTCTTCGCTGTTAAGTTGACAGTCGATGAACTTCTGCGTGTTAGAATGAATCTCCGCTCTGTTATCAAAAACGGCATTCTCTGTCTGATGGCACTCAACGGTCCGTTGGACTTCGATAATGGAGCTATAGTAACCCTCGATAAGACCAATGCCTCGCGTTCTAACTCCAAGGAGAACCATCATTTCTTCCCCTATGCCCTACGCCAGCAGTTTGGCATAACTCAAGACGAAGTAAATTCCGTTCTTAACTTCGCGTTCATCACCAAGCGGCTGAACCAACAAATTAGTGCAAAACATCCCAGTGTATATCTTCAGCAATACGAGCAGGAGAATGCTGACATCCAACATTGTTTGCTCACGCATTTTATTGGTGAAGAAGCTTTTATTACCGCTAAGAATGATGACTTCAAGGCATTTGTATCCCAGCGTGGAACATCTATTCTTAAGAAGATTCAGGAAGTCTGCCATGTGGGTGAAGAGCAGAAAGTGATAGAGATGCAAGAGATAGACGACGAACCAGATGAATTATTCCTTTTTGAAGATGAACAATAGTAAGAAGCCAAATTTGACCGAACAGATAGATGTCATCGAAGATGATCTTCTGGAAGTGTATGGAGAGGATGTGTTCAACACGCTCCTAAAAGACCATACGACTGGACAGAACATCTTCTGGGCTACCAATGACTATGAGTCGTTGGGAGATGCTTATGCCTACGACAAACCAATTCTCCCAGAACTGATTACGGGCGAGAACAATCATGTCATTATGCCGCGTGTCAAAAAAGAGAAGGCTTTACAGACGGCACGAGCAAAAGACAAGGCAGAGGTATTTACTCCTTCATGGGTATGTAATGCTCAGAACAATCTGATAGATGAAGCTTGGTTTGGCCGGAAAAATGTTTTCAATGAGGAGATTATCACTCCTCAAGGAGAACATTTCTGGATTCCCAAAGAAGGCAAAATAGAGTTTCCAGAAGGTGACAAGCAGAAAACCTGGAAGAAATACGTTCGCGATACTCGTTTAGAGATAACCTGTGGCGAAGCGCCCTATCTTGTGAGCCGTTACGACACCACAACTGGAGAACCTATTCCCATCAAATATCGCATTGGTCTGCTCGATAGAAAACTACGCGTGATTAGCGAGAATGTGGATGAATCTTCAGAATGGCTCGAAATGGCTCAAGAAGCCTACAAGAACACTTATGGTTTTGAGTGGCAAGGTGACAATCTTTTGCTTGCCAGAGAAGCCCTGTTGCTTACTTTTGTGGATTATTATGAGACGAAGTTTGGCAAATATCCCCTAAAATCCTCTGTTAAATATATGTCCTACATCATCTCCTGGAACACATGGCAGATGGACGGATTGAAGATGGTTATACCAAATTCTTGTGACAACGTATATGAACAGGGGCTATTTGAAACAGTAAAAGTAGATTGTCCCGCTTGCAAGAGCGGTGCCACTCATGGGCACATTGGTAAGAGATGTCTAATTAGGGATTGGAGGAAGAAACGTCCCAAGAACTGGACACCCAAGCCAGGAGAAGATCCTAAGAGTTCACCTTGGCAGAAAATTGAATTCCAGTCTCTGCTGCTGAAATATCAGAGAGAAGAAAGTGAAGATGAAGAATAATAACTAAAAATACTTATTATGAACATTTACGAACCGTACATCCAAGCGGAGAGTGCCCAGAAAAAGGGCAGTTTCAAACCGCGTCCGGAGCAGACAGATGCCATAGAAAAGGCATTCAAGTTCTTCAAGAAGAATGAAGAAAAGGGTGCTGAGTTTTTGTGGAATGCCAAGATGCGCTTCGGTAAGACCGTTTGTGCTCTTTGGCTTATTGAAAAGCTCAATAAGGAACTTGGGAAAAAGAAAATTCTGATTGTTACACATCGTCCTGTAGTCAATGCAAGTTGGTATGGTGATTTTTGTAATCTTTTTAAGAATTCTTTAAACGATTACAGTTATGGTACCGCAAAGGAAACGGATGATGAATCAAGCATGAAGGACTTCTACGACATTCGTCGTGATGTTAAAAACGGCAAATGCGTATTGTTCTTTGCTTCCATGCAATACTTGCGCTTAAGCAAGTTGGTAGGCGGCAAGCAAGATGAGTCTCAGGAAAAAGAAGATATACTGAATTATGACTGGGACATGGTCATCATTGATGAAGCTCATGAAGGAACACAAACTGAGCTTGGAGAAGGAGTCATTAACTATCTCCACAAAGATAAAACATTCATGCTTCACCTTTCTGGAACCCCCTTCAACTTGTTGGAGAAGTTCAAGGCTGAACAAATTTATAACTGGGACTACATCAAAGAGCAACAATACAAACGTCAGTGGGATGAAGACCATAAGAAGAAAAAGTCAAAGTCATCTCCTGATCTCTTTGGTGAAGAAGATAGCGAAGAAGTAAATCCGTATCGTGAACTACCCAAGATGGAAATATTCACCTTTCGATTAGGTGAAATGATTGACGAGCAAACCATCAAAGATGCTGCAACAGGCGAATTCTCTTTCACTGAGTTTTTCCGTGTAAAGAAGGGACACGATGTTCCAAAAGAAGAACGTGGCAAATTCATACACGAAGATCAAGTGCTTGCCTTTATTAAAAAACTCTGTCAGACTAGTGCTGATTCGCATTATCCATTCTCGAACGAAGAATATCGTAAGTGTTTTCGTCATACATTGTGGGTTGTCCCTGGTGTCCAAGCAGCCCAAGCATTGAAAAGATTGCTAGAACGCACACCACTTTGTACAAAACTCGGTTTCAAGGTAGTTAATGTCGCAGGGAACAGTGATGATGATGAGCAGCGTAGCAATGCACTTGACAAAGTGCTTAACGCAATTGGTGTTGATGAGAAAAAGCATAGGGACGATTCTAATCAGACTCGTACTATCACGCTTTCTTGTGGCCGGCTGACAACTGGTGTTACTGTACGCCCTTGGACGGCTGTCCTTTACTTAAAAGGTTCTGACACTACCTCTGCAAGCACCTATATGCAGACTATCTTCCGTGTACAATCACCACATACCATCAATGGTATGATGAAGAGCAAATGCTATGTGTTTGATTTCGCCCCTGAACGTGCTTTGACCATGATGGCAGAAACGGCAAAGTATTCTCGTGCCTTCGAACGCAAAGAAAAGAAAGGTGAAAAGAAACAAAAGTCGGTCATTGACAAAGAAGACAAAGAGCAGATGAAGAAGCTCATAGATGAATGCCCCATCTATGAGACGACAAATGGATGTCCTGTCATTGTTCAAGGCAGGATGAAGCCCATTGATAGCGAATATCTATTCAGGCAACTTAATAGTGTATATGTTGACAAGGTTGTTCGAAATGGCTTTGACCATCCAAGTCTTTATAACTACGAGGAGTTCCTGAAACTTGATTTGGAGGATGAGTTCAATTTGAACTACATAGACTCTATGTTTGGTGATGAAGGAAAATCAAGTGGTTCTGGAGATGGTAAGGAAGTCGTGGTTAATACTCAGGACGATCTTACTCCAGAGCAAAAAGCTGCAATAGAGCAAGAAAGGAAGGAACGCGAAGAAGCTGCAAAGAAAGCGCGCGAGGAAGCTAAAAAGAAGTATGCAGAGAAATTGGCAAAAATGACTCCTGAAGAGCGTGAGGCTTTCTTAAAGGAAAAAGAAGAACATGCCCGGAAACTCAAACTCATACACCAGAGTAAGGATAAACTCACAGGTCTTTCCAAACGTATACCTTTGATGATGTATGGTGCTAATGTTGAGGATTTCAAAGAGGTCACCATAGAGAACTTCACCAACAAACGATTTATCGATGACGAGTCGTGGAATGAGTTCATGCCTAAGGGCGTCAGCCGTGAACTCTTTAAAAAACTTAGCAAATTCTACAATGCAGACGTATTCAAGGATGCTGGCGTAAAGATCCGTCAATTGGCACTTGAGGCAGATAGCATGAAGGTTGAGGAACGTATTGCGCGAATTGCCCAAATTTTTAAATGGTTCAAAAATCCCGATAAGGAAACCGTATTGACCCCATGGGAGGTTGTAAATAGGCACATGAGCAGTACGCTGGGCGGCTATACTTTTTTTGAGGACGATTTCAAGACACCTTGCATCAAGGTAGATGAAAAAACCGGTGAGATTCTAAGCACCCATGAGCCACGATTTGTAGATCAGGGCGATGTAACTAAAGAAATTTTTGGCGATGGTACACTTGGTAATATAGATGATAAAGCAGGGAAGATAAATACCAAAGTTTTGGAAATCAATTCCAAGACAGGATTATATCCTCTATATGTTGCTTATTCTCTCTACCGACACTTACTACCTGTCTATGCAAATCAAGAAGGATTAATGGCAGATAATCCCGAAGACTATTCTGCAGAGGATGAGCAGGTAATATGGGATGAGGTTGTTAAGAACAATCTATATGTGATTTGTAACACAAAAATGGCAGAGCGAATTACACGCCGCACCTTAATAGGATTCCGTAAGGATTCTAACGGCAACGAGATAAAATTGAATTTAAAACAAGACAAACTTATTAAGAGAGCCAGCGAAGATAGAGTGTCTCTTGTGAAGGACCTCCTTAATGAGACTTATTGGGATAATAGTAAGATGAATGCAAAAAAACTTTTATTTAACGCTGTGGTAGGCAATCCTCCATATCAAGAGAATAACCAAGGGGATGGTAATGGGTCAGATCCTCTATATCATAAATTCATTGACTTAGGTACAGAGTTAGCGAAAATAGAAACATTGATTCATCCTGCCCGGTTTTTGTTTAATGCAGGTAAAACACCTAAAGAATGGAATGAAAAGATATTAAATGATTCTCATTTTAAGGTTGTTCAATATATCGCTGATAGTTCAACACTTTTCCCTTCGGTGGATATAAAAGGTGGTATTGCTATTAGTCTATGGGATAGAGATGCTGAATTTGGTAAAATTGGTGTATTTACGAAACATCAAGAATTATATAAGATAATTGAGAAAGTAAAGATAATTACTAAGGATTATTTATCGGCAATTGTGGCTCCACGTGAATTGTATCGAATAACTGACGATTTATATGATGAAAATCCTTCAATGGACGGCAGACAAAGTAAAGGTCACAAGTACAGCTTGGGGTCCAATATATTTGATATATTTCCAGAGCTCTTTTCTGAAAATCAACCTGCTGATAACGGATATTCCTTAGTTTATGGACGTTCAAACAACCAGCGTTGTTATAGATACGTAAAAACAAATTATATAACTCACCCAGATAATTTCTCAAAATATAAGGTGATAATTGCAAAGGCTAATGGAGCTGGCAAATTTGGAGAGGTATTGTCAACACCAGTAGTTGGGCTGCCAAATGTTGGCTATACCGATACTTTTATTAGCATTGGCTGTTTTGATACTCAATACGAAACAGAGGCATGCCTAAAGTATGTTAAGACTAAATTTGCAAGAGCACTACTTTCAACTTTAAAAGTAACACAAATTAATCCAAAGGAAGTTTGGTCAAATATTCCATTACAGGATTTTACAAAATCTTCAAATATTGATTGGTCTAAGTCTATAGCGGACATTGATCAACAATTGTATAAGAATTATGGTTTGGATAAGCCAACGGAAGAAGGATATGATTTAGTGAAATTCATTGAAGAGAAGGTTGTACCAATGGATTAACAATATATGGATTATAGCTATCATGACAAATTCCTCCTCTATCTTGAGTCCACCCATAGATTCAACGAGGAAGACCGCAAGAAACTGATTGAGTTTGCAGAAAGGCAGATGCCTGCTTTTCTGCACTCAAATGGTTATCCAGACTTTACTGACTTGTACAGCCATCTCAACCGCGATTTCTGGGAAGGAATTGTTACTGACGGTCTCCCAACATCAACAGATGAAGAGCGTGAGTATTCTCATAGGGTGATGTTATCTATCAAGTACATTAAGGAATTCATAAAGTTTGATAAGAACGCCAATTATAAGAAACTTTTTGCAGACAAGGTAAGAAAAGAACAGCAAAGAGCTGGACAGCAAAACCAATCAGACAAAGCAACTCCTGCAGACAATACCCAACCTGAGGACGCAGATCAACCTCGTAAGGAAGGGGCTGTAACACAGGTAAGCGTAACCCATTATGAGCGCAATCCTGAAGACAGGAGGAAAGCACTGGAACGTGATGGCTATGTATGCCAAGTATGCCACATGAATTTTGTAGACACCTATGGAGATATAGGGAAAGATTACATCGAGGTACATCATTTATACCCAGTCTGTAATATGGGTGAGAACTACCAATTCGACCCACTAGATCCGGAGAAGGGGTTGGTCTGTCTCTGCTCGAACTGTCATTCCATGATACATCGTGGTGGTCATTACGAAGAGATTGATGGTGAACGCAAGATGGTTCCAATGACCCTAAAAGCGCTACAAGACGTTTACAACGAACGAAACAAGAACGAATGAATACATGACGGAGTCACTCAAGCAAAGACTGTTGTCCATAGACAGGTTCAAGCCTTACGTATGGAAAATGCGACTGACAGAAGACGAATACTGTGAGTTGCAGGCCTATGTAAAAGAAAACTTTCATATTGATCGCGAAAATGCCATACTTGCAATCATCTATATTGCAGAGTGGTATAAAAGGGAGTATGATGGTAATGTAGCAAATCCCCTTGAAAACATCTCTGCCGAAAATCTATGGGAAACTTCTCAATTTGACAAGTCCACTTATGTCTATAAAACAAATAATACTCACAGGTGGCTGGAGAGCATCTTCATGCTTGGTGGCCTCCCAATGAACTATATTCTACATCGGAACGACACAAAATTGTTAAAGGCATTGTGCTGTTTATATAAAGACGAAAACGCAAGTCTCGAGGACGATAAGGATATTATTAATAACATAGGGAAAGGGAAGGCTATTTCTTTCCAAGAGTCTATCCATCAGTATCATAGCCTCTATCATTTACTGAAAACACTACTCCTTGGGGATGCAACAGAAGTTTACGCCCAAGAAGACTTGTCTGACGAATCATCTCTTGCAAATCAGTTCATCAAAGCAGTAAAAAGTGCCTATGACGAGGTGATGCGTGAGAAATTCCGTTTGGAGTGGATTATTGAATACGATCCATCTTCCCCCTACATACGCAGAATGCTTCGTCTATGGCTTCGCCCTGAAGAAATGGGAGGTTTACACCAGTATCTTAGATTTGAACGCGCTAGTTCATGGGGTTTCCCTTCATTGATGCGCCAACGGGTATTGCGAGTAAGCCTTCAGTTCAAAAACGGAAATAATATTGTAGGCAATGATGATACTCGTCGTACTATCTTGACTTTTGAAAACAGTGGTCAGGATGATACTGGATTTGAGGCAACTGGTAGCGTTCCTTGGGCAATACTCCGTACTCTGCCAACAGTGCCCTTTGACCGCATTAATGTCATCATCACCGATGATGAAGGTCGACCATACGAGGTTCAGCATTTTGATTGCAAGCTGAAATACATGCAACTATGGGCAATGGTGAATGAAGTTAACCGTTGGAGTGACACATGTAACAGCCAGTCAGAAACTGCCGTCATTTTTTCTAATTACTATGAAATAAAAGGAGAAGAGCCCGTATCCAAGCCATTTTATGATAAGACAAATGGTATAACAGAGCCTTGGAATTTTGCCATTATTACTGATCATGTGGAATTGCTGCATGGAAGTAAAACTGTAATTACACTGTGGAATCGTCATGGTTATATACAATTCACTCCCAAGCTTTACAATAGTGTATTACGCTACAAAGCAGGCAAGGTAAGATATATGTATAATGAGGATCCAGATATATATACGGAGCCAGAAACCGAAGAATGGTATCCTGTGGTATTTCAGCGCTCAGACATCAAGGCATATCATTTCGCAACTCGTGATTTAAAGGATCAACCAGATATTCTGGATATTCAAAAAATAGAATTCAAGCCTTTTAATGCTCCAAACACAGAGGAATATCAAGAATGGACTGATGATAGCCAGCCTTGTTATGGTAGGTTAAAACTACGACTAACCATAAAGAACGACGAAAAAATATATCCAATACTCTATCTGCCAAGTATGCTTGAGCACGATAGTGATGCGCCTATCATTAGAGATTTTGAAAATAGTAGGCTTCATTATGTAGACGAAACTAACAAAATCGTGCAGACAAAGGTCGATGTACCTATGGACAAAGTACCTTTGAGCATTTGCAAACAGCTCAGAGTATGGGGGAATGAGCAAGAATTTGTAGAACTGGACGCTATCCTTCCTACAATGGTAAAAGAAATCTATTTTGATGGAAAGATAACAAGATACCTTCAAGACGGTGAAGAATTTGTGTTGCCATATCTGCTCAGAAATAGGATTTCCATTCATGACTATAACAAAGAAGGTTATACAGAGTACGAGTGCTTCAATGTCGGCGTTATGACAGAGAAAGGTTCCATACAACAATGGAAAGACCCCGATTTTCATCTTATTACTCAGAGTGCTTCTGTCGCAATACCAAACTATCTTCATTTATCTTACGGCATACCAAAAAACATTGGAAACATCAACAAAATGATGTATTGGGATTATAGCGAAGATAATTCCCCTATAGAAGTTGATTTACCTTATAATGACATGGCAGAGTATTCAATTCTCTTTCAGGATATGCGCCATGTAAATGACAATTTGGACTGCATTCCACCAGAAACCAAGAATGAAAGATCCGATGAAGACTGGGATTCTGATTGGGATTTAGATGATGTTCAAGAAGAGAATTGTAAGCAAAACACCACATTGTTACGTTGTTATGATATTGCCTCCAAGTATAAGACATACTATTTCATATTTAATCCATTGTTCAATATGACTTGCGATGAATTTGTGAACGACATATGCATACCTTTGAAAAGGAGACATGATGGATCCTTGACAGAGGAAGACATGCAGAATCTTATGCGTTGTGCGACGGAATGTGGTTTAGATTGGCATAATTGTCTACTAAGAATATAATTTTTAAAATAATAGAAATATGAAATTCCTTAATCTTTATAAAGATAATCGTAAAAGTGTTGTTGACGCACTGAAACAGATGTGGTGCAGTGAGACTGCTAACGATAGTCAGCGTGCGTATGCAAAACGAATTGAGGAGCTCATTCCTGAATTATTCTCACCAAGCAATGCCATTCCACTTGTACAGTGTATGAATCTGTACAAGCCTGTTTTCAGCGTTTCAAACAAGGAAGCAGAAGCTGTTGTAGGTGGTTATTGGGATAAAATTCCTAAGAAATCATACTATCCACCCTACGAGCATCAGTATCAGTGCTGGAAACATCTTCTTCTGGAAAATGAGAATGGAAAGCCGAAGTCTATTTGTGTAACAACAGGCACCGGCTCTGGTAAAA
>Ga0247610_10008573_pt1 | contig 10387 bp, 10 predicted proteins | sample 174DNAGHGhighgp2_FD_193483 | JGI IMG/M metagenome (GOLD analysis project Ga0247610, IMG submission 193483) | Sheep rumen microbial communities from Palmerston North, Manawatu-Wanganui, New Zealand - 1742 DNA GHGhigh gp2 | ecosystem: Host-associated > Mammals > Digestive system > Stomach > Rumen... | reverse complement strand
TTGCAGCGATGGAAGCTGTAGATTGCTATACTGGCGGTACTTATTATTCATCGCTATATACAGTCGGTGAGCATGGAGATCCACATTCGGTGGGTAGCGGACGTGTAGGATTAACAAGTAAAACATTATATACTAAACCCGATGCTAAATAAAAAAATAAGGCTCGTATCATTTAGATACGAGCCTCTCTTTTTTTTATTTATTCTTCATCATTAATTTCAATAAATGGTTCAAGAGCAACCATTTCAGATGGTGTAAAATCTACATTTTCTAAATCATCCATCTTAATTTTATTTGCATTAATTTCAATTTCAGCTGCGACTAATTCGTTTAATTCAGCAGAAAATTTTTCTACATTCTCAGTGATAATTTTACAATTACCTTTATCATCAGTAATTAGTTCACCATTTTCATCTTTTTCGCCGTACTTTTTAATCAATGCCATACGAGTTTCATTAAATTCTTGCACTTCTTTGTCTACAGCTTTAAGTAATCTAGATACCTACCAGGCAAGTTTTGCCTTTAATCCAGTATTAGATAATTTTTGTAAAATTTCTGTTCCATTTAATATATCAGTAATGGTAACTTTAATCATATATCTTCACCCCAATTGGATTTTTTAAGTTTTCCACAAAAATATTTTCCAATGCAAATTGCATCTGACTCATCTTCAGTGCAATCCATATCATACCAAATCTTAACTTTAGCCTAAGCCTATTTTTTCTTTGGGTCTCGATGCTGATCACCATCATTTATGCCGCAATAAGAGCGCCATTCACTTGGATATACTAGTTCATGATCTACGCAGGCTTCAAATAATGTATCTAACACGACTCCTTGTAAATTCGCCAATGTCTAAAATGTTCTTACTTGAACATCTGTCGCTTTTGTACCATATTTCTATAATTGAATATTTTCAACTCCAATAAAATCTGGTTGCCATTCTTTTATTGCAGCCTTGAGCCAATTTTTCACCTAATTGATGCGTTCGGTAGCCGGAAGGCTAGCGGTGGTTTTAAATGTTCCAAATCCTACTAATACTTTATCATCATATATTGCATATCCTGTGGTGCCAGTTGCAGCATCTAAGGCTAAAATACGCTATGTGTCTGTTCCTTTTTTGGGAACCTTATTTTTTTTGACTTTATAAGGATCACCAGCTAAACATATATCACATAATTTATGTTTTCGCCAATTATCAAAAGTTTGTTCTTGTTTATGTCCCTATGGACATATCATTTCAAGTGGAGTCTTTAAGTTCTTATATGTTTCACTTATTAATTTCCACCCTTCAGCTTCTAACGCGTTCTATACACTATATATATTAATAGTTCCCATTATTTTCCGCTGGCGCCAAAGCCGCCTTCTCCACGGTCGGAGTCTGCTAGAATATCTACCACTTTAGCTTGGAAGCGATAGCTTGGCATTACTAGTAGCTGAGCGATACGATCTCCAGCATTTACTTGATAATCATTATCAGATGTATTGTCATAAATGACTCCAAGTTCTCCACGATAGCCGCTATCAATTAATCCAACACTATTACTTAAACGAAGAGGAGTTTTTACTCCCATACTGGAGCGTGGAAGAATCATAGCTAACCAACCTTCTGGTAACTGAATCTTTACTCCGGTTTTAATCATATTTCCATAAGAATGTGCAGGAATTATTTGATCAGCTGGAGCATATAAATCTGCTGCAGCATCTGTATCATGAGCATAAGTTGGCACCTTTGCTCCTGCTTTAGTATCTACTGTCATAGGAAGTTCAATAGAATAAGAATGATATTTTTCAACAGCCGCATCAAAAATATCCGTCATATGCTTCATAACAGCATCTACTAATATCTTTTTATTACCAGTATATTGATTTTCACCATATACTAGTTCTTTTAGTGTGTCTGATAATGCAGTGACTGCGGCCGCGGCTTCATGCTTATTTAATTCTTGATCTTCTAGATTTTTAACTATCTGATTTATAGATTGCTGAACCAATTCCGGTGAAAAATTTTGTTCTAGTCCATCAAGTAGACTCTTTAGAGTTTCACTAGTTAATGCTTCATCATCTATTTCTGTTAAACTTTTAATGGCTTCTAATAGTGTATTTAATTCATTCATACTGAACCTCCTTAAATATCATAAGAAATCGTAACTTCGACTATCCACCATTCTTCGGTAATTTCTCCGGTCTTACGATCTTTCTTTGTCTTATAATCAACCTTTGTCTTTGTGATTGTAAATCCTTCTTTTAGCGCCTTTGCTTTCCAATCTTCTACGACTGAGTTGGCTTCACTTTCTGTATCACAATGACTTGTTTTTACCCACTTTGTATCATAAATCGCCATAATCTTGTTCTCCTTTTTCTTCGTTTAATTTTCTTAACTTTTGAATTAAATCTATATAATTAAGTTTCTTTGCAGTTTCGCTTACAGCGCTAACTACATCGCCGCCTTCGGCGACCATCTCAGCATATTTCTTCGCACCAACTTTCTTCTTCAGCGCGCGTCTTTGAGCACGATTCATTGGTACTCTCGTTGAGTTAATTTTTTCAATTGTTTTATCTTGAATCTTCTTTAAAACTTCTTCTGGAGTATCCGCTCCTACCTGTTCTTTTGCTTCTTCAAGACTAATTTTTTGTATTTCTGCATATCTTTTTATTAGCTCTTCAGAAGTTAGTTCTTCTTTAACTTCTTCAGGACAAGCATCATCTAGTACGGGTAATTCCGCTTTTAATCCTGTTTCCATGTTATCCTCCAGCATTTTTATTATATCCAAACTCCTATGTTTTAAAGAAGTCTATATAATATTTTTCTAATTCACTCAATTTGTCTTTATCTGCATATGTAATGATTTCAATTGTCCAGTTCCAAAATCCTTCTTTTAGAATTGCATGATGCACTGCTTGATCTGCGATTGATTTTATTCCGACTACTGACTTAAAGTGATCTGCAATACGTTTTTTTACATCAGTGCTTTTGCCAACATATGCTTTACCAGTTTCTAAACTAGTTAATTTATATATTCCGGGTTCTGACTTTATTTCAATACGTTTAAAAGTATCTTCTATATTAGGCTTGACATATTCTGTCCAAACTAATTTACTGATTATATCTGGATGCTATACTTTTGCCGCGACAGTTGTAAGTAAGAACTCAATATCGCCTTGGTATTCTTCTGGCAACTAGATAGTATAGAACAATCGTTCTTGCTTTTCCTTCTCATACTATTTAATAGGTTCAAGTAAACTTTCATACCTTTGTTTTTCTTGATTTACTTTATACCAATATTGAGCTGCTTCATATTCTGTTTCTGCCTTAGTGTTTTTTAGTATTTCATCTAAACGTAATATTTCATTATCAACATCTTTCTATTTAGATTCAATTACTTTATTTAAATCTTCTTGTCGTTTTTTTTGCTGTTCTTCCATCTAATCGTTTATTTCTTTTAAACGATTATCGGTTATGTTCTAGTATACATCAAGCGCGGCTTGAAGATCTTTTTTACACTCATCAAGTTTATATTTTTCATAATCAACTTGTTCATCTAATAGCTTTTTCTCAGCCTTAGTATCTAATAGTTGATTACGATAATTTTCTAGTTCAGTTTTATCAATTTTCTATTTTTGACAAAGTTTAATTCCTAGAAATCCAATTATAATAATACATCCAATTATTATATAGATCATAACATCACCTATTTTTCTTTATACTATATTATATCAGATTTCTAGGAATTTGTCAAATATTTAATCTTCGTCTTTTATGTATAAACCACAATGACAGGCTTCGCCCACTTTCTTATGGAGTCTAAAATCTTCACATAAGCAACGATATTGTTCTTTTCCACGACTTTCAAAAACGCATGGACAAAAGCCTTCATTCTCTTTAAGTGCTTTACGCACATAATCAACAACTTCTCTATCTTCAGTTACATGGATTCGCATTTTATCACCTCACCATATTGATTATCGCTTGCCAATTTAACTCCAAGCACTTCATCATAATGAGGCTCATGACCTAATATAAAACGGCCCCATTTAACTATAATATTTTTATAATGACTTAAAAACATTTCAACAACTTTGTCTTCTCCCTTATTATATCCTGTATAAATAATAATAGGGTCGTCACAATGTTTCTCTCGTCTTATGAATATAATTAAGTCCATTAAATCCATAAAACTATCAAATGGTTCTAATCCTTGAAAACAAAATGCCTTTGTTAGCGGATTTTCAGAATATAATTTCCATATTTTATCTCCACTAACATCTATATCTCGTTCGCGCGCGAGCGGTGCATTTTGACACACGGGACAGCCATTTAATTTATCACATTTAAAATCACAATAAGGAAATTCAAGCGTTAGGGTTGGCTCTTTATAATTGTTGCAATCATAATCAATTATTCCCTTTAGTCTCATTTATATGCTCCCATTGACGTAGTTTGAATTCAGCCTTACGTTCTTTACTCCAAGATTTAATTGGAGTGTAGAAGCCAACTATACGCGTATATTCTGTAGTAACATCACCGCCACAAATTGGGCATTTAGTTCCATAAAAAGCATGATTATGAGCACAAGCTTGAATCTTTGTATTAAATGCAAAGTATGTTAATCCTTGATCTGCAATATAATTTACTGCATCCCAAGCTTTTTCAAATGTATCAAATGGTGCATCAATATTTAAATGAGCAATTGAGCCACCATTACAATAACTATCAAATAATGATGCAATACGAATACGTTCTACCATCGTGGTCTTAATCCCTAGTGGAATAAACTGATTCCCATAAAGTGGTAAATCTTTTACAACTGTATCTGGGAAGAAGAATTCATCTGCAATTTGCATTTTAGCCGCGGCAGACTCTCCTGGGATTTGTTCTACATTAATTTTATAATCTTTATCTGCAGCGAAGGCATCTTTAGTTGCATGAAGCATTTCAAATATCCGCTTTCCAAATGCATCGGCTTTTTCCGTATAGTATACATTTCCAAGTTCGTCCTCTCTTGTATAACCAAAAGTTTTCATTGTTTCATAAATACCAATAATGCCAACTGTGTTATATAGATGATCAAAATCTACAATTCCTTTACTAAAATTAGGAAGTAGACCTTTTTCTACGTTACGCATAATAATATGGCGTACACAGTCTAATGCTTTACAATCTAATTCTACTAGTTCATGAAGTGCGGTTAAATATAAATCTTCATCGCCAGGATACTCAAGAGCAAGGCGTGCAAGATTTACAGTAGAAACTTTTACTGAGCCAACCTTTAAGGCTGTGCCGCCGATACTATTGAAATATCCAAGGTCTTCAATATTACTCTTTAGGCGACAACAGTTGCTTAGTGAATTAACACTATCATCAATAAAGAGATTGGAATCACTCCAAATTCTATTATGTTCAATACCCCAACGTGCAAATTCTTCATCTGCAAACTTGCCATCTTTACGAAGTAATGAGATTGTAAGAACTGGGAAAGTAAACATATTATGTTGGCGAATTTCAGCAATTGTTTCCATAAATACTTTTTGGAATTCTTGAATCTCCTTTAGATCATCAATCATAAAGGAACCATCAGGGAATTGACTACCTGCAAACAATGCTTCGAGATATTTCATGTCAAAAACAGAACAGTTAGTAAATGCACTCTGCATACCATCACGAACATAAGGTTGATTTACAGCATATACAAAACGTTGAATTTGTTGTCTTGCATAATAATCTGGTGACTTAGTTGCATATCCATTAGCTACATCTTTCTTCCAGAAATAATACATATAAGGAATAAGATTAGGCAAGCCTACCGCACCAGAACTACGATTTGCTGCGAAACTAATAAATTCTTTTACAAAATCAACAAATGTACTTAAATGGCGTGGCGGTTCTGCATTGAAATTATTAAGGAAGAAAAGTCCTTTTTCTGCAACATCCTTTAGGTCATATGCAAAGCAATAATGAACATATGTACTTGTATCAGAGTCATGCATATAAAGCGCTTTAGTCCATTCTTTTTCTAGCCAATCGTTCGCATCTTTAAAGCCATAACGTTTATTCATTTCATAAAAAATCTTATTAAATGCAAGTAATTTTCTATGGGGTTTTGGCATCTCATTCATAAGAGTTCGCATATCTTTATTACCAACATTTGAATTACCATCTACTGAAGCATCAGCTACAGTATCTTTATCAATAAAATTATCAATAAAATCTGTATATGATAATTGTTTATCTCCAAATCCATTTAAATAAGCCATTTCTTCACCGTACATTTCACTCATCCGGTTATAGGCTGTTTGAAAATTTTTATTTAACTTAACTTTAATATCCATATTACACCGCCTCAATCCACTGATTTATCTCTAAGGGAGATAGTAAATATATAGGATAACCATGATGATTTCCATCATCTACTGCTAGTACTGGCGCGCGGTCAGTTTCTAATGTCTTAGGTAAATCTGCAAAATCTCTTTCAACAAATGGAATCTCTTTTGCAGCTAATTTCTTTTTTACCATTTCGCAAATTGGACAAGTAGGTAATGTATATATTTCTGTCATATAATCACCCCTTAAATTTCTTTCCACAATATGGGCATTCATCTGCTTGTGAAAAATCATAACTTCCCATATTATGTGGACAAAGATTTTGTAATGCTTTTATTTCATCTCTGATGGTAAAAACTCTATCAGAACGTTGCATTCTACTTAATTCTTTTTTTAGTTCAGAACTAAGTTCATTATACTTTCTTTTAACTTCTGTAATTTCCATATTTCCAAAATCCTCCTTGTTTAACAGTTTCTATAGTTTGATAAAACAAGTTTTTTTGAGAAGGATATTTCTGTAATATTACTTCAAGCTGTTCGCGCTCAGGGCGAATATCAGACATACTTTTATCTTTAGGAATCCTATCTACTATTGTTTTTACTTTACTTGTTTCACCTTGCGTCCAAGTTGCGATCAGCTTGGATATATCTGGAATGGGGTTGAAGTATCCCATATTTGGCTCTTCATATTTAATCTTCATTGGGATACCACAGCTCCAAAACACATACAATAAATTAAGTTTATAAATTATATCTTTGTAATAATCGGTTTTATAATGGAATGATCCGCCAAGTGAAATATATACTTGAGCGCTTGGCGTGATTACTGCTAGCAATCTATTTTTATAATGCTTCATTAAAATAGATGTTTCTTTAAGTGGAATATCTAAATCTAAATAAGCATCATTTCCTCGTGCAATTAGACCGTTTTCACGCACTTCTAAAAAATCGGAGATTTTCTTATAATGTGCAGGATGAATAAAATTAATAGAAGAAGGTTTACGAGAAACCATTCTATCTATAATATCGCGCCAGCCATCTTGAAAGAAATCTCTATCATAAATATAAATACGATGACGTTTTTGAATTGCAGGAAGCGGAAGAACTTCTTCTCCCGCGTGCCAACGATAGTATGAATTATCTAATAGACGATTTATTTCTATTTCTTTTAATCCTGCTTGATATTTTTCTTTTAAAAAACCTGTATAAATTCGTGTGCGCGCTAATGTATAATCAATTAGTTTATTTTCAAATGGAACGTATATTCCATTTGTAAAAGCTGTACCACCGTAAATTACATTTGAAGCCTTTTTAAAAGTTTCTGGTACATTTGTAAAATCTTTAGATTCACTAAAAATATAGATTTTATCATAACTACTTAATTCAGTTTCATCCAAATTAATAAGTCGACAAAATTTATTTTCCTCTTGCTAATAATATGTAGCAAGTTTCATTATTTCAAGATTTGGAGGGCAGAGTGATGGCTTCTGCCATGATTGTAATTGTAAATCTACTAAACCTATCACTCTTCTACCTCCACGCGTTCTGTCTGGAACTCTAATGTTCCATCTTCATGTATATCAGTTATCTTAGAGATAATTGGATAAAAACTGTCTTTACGCTTTTTTGGAATAAAATCTTGTCCTCTACGGATACCTTGTACCATTAATAGCGTTCCGCGGCTGAACCAACTCTTTTCCTTAACGTGTTTCTTACCATCTGCACCTTTTTCAGATAATTGTTTATCATAACCAGCGTATTGATTTTTATAAATCTTTACATTAACAACACCACTTGGCGTTAATAATGTTACTGTGTTTTTCATCTTACTCTTGTCAATAACTGTTCCAATAATTCTTCTTAATTTATATACTCTAACTTCATTACCGTCTTTTCCAGTAAATGTATAATCTACTTCTGGCTCTTCTGGTAACTTGAAGAAATCATCATATAAATATTGTGCATCTGCTAATTCATGCTCATGACTATAAAAACTTACCGATTCCATTTCCCAATGAGATACCGATCCAGCCGCATACTTATTAAACATTTCATCATATAATGCTTTATTAAGTTTACCAAGTACTTCCTCTTTATGCTCTTTTAAATATACACGCATAGGATCCATCTTATGTTGATATAAATTATCCCATAAGACTGCAGAAATTCTCGTGCCATTAGAAAGCCAATCTGCACTAAAATTATTCGCAATAAAATTTATTGCTGCGTCATTTAGTTCATAATATTCTACTTTCTTCTGTTGTTTTAAGAACTTATTGAATAAGAACATTTTCTTACAAAACTCAAGTTCTTTTGGAATCAAATCATAATTAATTAACATTTGCATATTTTGAAGAGTTAAACGTTGCTTTTTATCCGCAATCATTTCAATATATTTTGCCATGATTTCTTCACGCGGTAAGCCAACTAGCTCATCAAATGCACCACATTTAATTAAGTTAGACATTTGAATCTTATTTAATTTAACTCTTTCTAGAAAATCATCCATAGATGTGAATGGACGCTTTTCCATTATATCTTTAATGATTGATGTGGATAATCTTGTAATACCACGTAATCCATATAAAATTTCATTTTTATTAACATCGGGAGTAAAAGTATAAGAGGAACTATTGATATTTGGTGGAGAAACTTTAATTCCATAACCACTGAATCTTCCAATTGCCGCGGCGATCTTGCCATAATCAATATTTTTAATTTTTTCTTTCTTCTTATCTTCTTTTTCTCCTTCAGTTATTTCGTTTTCTTCTTCCCATTCTTCTTCGTCTTCATCGTCTTCGTCTTCATCAGGCTCAGCTTCTACATCCAAACCCTCATCCTCATCTGTAGTTTCTGCTACTTGAATGCCGCCGCTATCGACTATTAAGTTTGCTGTATTCCAGAAGATAATCGGATAAAAACGAGCAAGATTCATTTCTTGAAGTGCTACCATTGAATATGAGTATGTATGCGCTGCATTAAATCCATATCCACGACTTAACGCGATTTCAATATTCCATACATAATTACAGAACTTTTCACTTAAACCTTTTTCTTTTACATTGTCAAAGAATTGTTTAGTTAAAGCATCATACTCTTTTGGATTTTTCTTTGCAATTGATTTACGAAGTTTATCTGCAAATTGTAGATCCCAACCGCCACATTCGGGCAACTGTACCAACTGCATAAATTGTTCCTGCGTGATTGACATACCATCAGAAATATCAAGCTCACGATGCATTATCGCGCGTTCTTCTTCTGTCAATCCCATCTGGATCATTTCTTTATCCCAATCTTTAGGACGTTCACGGAATCTTGCATACTTATCTAGTGGACTTTCTGCGCCTTTCTCTGTTGCCATTAATCGAATAACAGAGTTAAGAACAGCTAATTCGTCAACACTTCTTGGATGTGTCAATGCAATACCACGTATACCGCTCTGCTGCTCCATCTGAAACAGAGATACTATTTCATGATTCTGAACCATATCCCACATTTTTTCATCATCACGATTAATCTTATATACATTAAGTGCATTTTCATAAGTTTCACGTAAAGTAGGATATTGCTGGACATAACCTTGATCCACTAATAAATCAAGACAAGCATGAATCTTATCTGCGGCTTCAACACTTAATAAGTCCATCTTAATCATAGATACATCTTCAAGATCATGTAACTCAAATTGTGTAATGATCGTACCATCAGGCGCACGCATTAAGGCACTTGATTCAGTGAAGTCTTCATCTGTAAATACTACACCACCTGCATGAATACCTTGTCCACAAATTAATCCTTCAATTCGTTGTGCAACCTCCCATAATCCAGGATACTTGCTTACTTCATTTATAAATGATTGATTCGGCGCGATACCATTTTCTTCATCACCATAATATGATTGAGCTAATGTATATACCTGCCCACGTTCTGCTTGAATCAAATTTGAAATATATGCTGCTTCATCAACATCAATTCCTAATCCACGACAAGCAGTTTGAATCGCTGACTTGGATTTTTCTGTCTTAAATGTTGCTACATTAGATACACGATTTGCTCCATATACTT
>Ga0247610_10008572_pt1 | contig 10388 bp, 6 predicted proteins | sample 174DNAGHGhighgp2_FD_193483 | JGI IMG/M metagenome (GOLD analysis project Ga0247610, IMG submission 193483) | Sheep rumen microbial communities from Palmerston North, Manawatu-Wanganui, New Zealand - 1742 DNA GHGhigh gp2 | ecosystem: Host-associated > Mammals > Digestive system > Stomach > Rumen ... | reverse complement strand
CATCCCACACCTCTCATAGATACCAAGGCTGAAGCTCGCAAATCCGGTATGGAGCAGAAGGTTTTGAATCTGGTAGCCAAATATCGGAAGGATATTGAGGAGCCCGATTTGCCCAAGATTGAGGCGGAACTGATAAAATTCTTTGATTCGCAGCCAAAACAGCCCTATTACATGCTGATGGACCGTCGAATGATAAAGGAAGACCGTCGGCTTGTCATTATAGGTGATACACATTGCGACTACAACTCTCTTTCAGGCATCTTTGAGAAGCTTTCATTATCCAGTTATGACTATTTTGAGAATGCCATTTTCGTATTCTTGGGTGACTATCTGGACAGAGGATATACGCTATTTGAATATCTGATGCTGTTGGTTGGTTTCAAGAAGCTGCTTGGAGACCGTTGCATTTTCTTAAAAGGTAATCATGAAACCATTAGATATAACTCAACCTTACAGGAACTGGCATCATCAGTGCAGCCTGTCAGCACATGCCCCACTTTGAATGAATACTGCGGTAAGAATAAGGTTTTCCTTTCAAAGTTTGCCGATTACTTTTCAAATCTGCCCATTTACATCCTGCTTAAGACACAAAAGGGAACTGACCTGCTTGTTCATGGCGGAATACCGCGTGACAGATATATGGACGGTTTCATTATCTCTCATGACAATGCAGAGATGATTACAGATGATGAGAGAATAAAGGATGCTGTTCTGGAAAATATGATCTGGTCTGATCCCACCAGAGAGAAACTGAGATTACAGGGAGCCAGCAGCCGGTTTGAATTCGGACAGGATCAGTTTGAGAAGTTTGCGTTTAACAACAAAATTGACCGTATCATCCGTAGCCATGAACCGGTAGAGAACGGGGTTGAACCATACTACGACAACCGGCTTTATACTATATTCTCGACCGGTGGCACAAAGAACAAGCTTACTTACTATGACAGCGTTATCAACCCCGTTATAGGTATCATGGGAGTTGATGGCGAAATACGGTTTGAGAGCATACTGATAAAGAAAGTAATCCAGAAAAACGGGTTCAATTCACTCAACGTCATCCTTTATGACAAGGAGGACGCAGGTTCTGATCCTGATATACTTAAGCTGGATGACCTTCATTTGAACAACGAATTCTTTATTATAAATCAATAACTAACTTAAAACTAACTATTATGGCTATCGTACAAAAAACAGGCGACGCCAAGACTAAAGGCGTAGCAGATGTGGTTTTCTTATTTGACTGCACAGGTTCTATGGGACCTTACATCAACAATGTAAAGGATAATGTAGCTTCGCTGATCAAGGGATTCAACAGTACACCCAATGTTGTTCTTGACTGGCGCGTACGTGCTATGGGATACAAGGATCTGTTCGTTGACAGAGAAGGTATAATTGACAGTTTTGATTTCACTAATGACCCCGATGTGTTTGCCAACAGCCAGCTGGCACGTCTTAAGGCCGATGGCGGCGGTGATGAAAAAGAATCGGCCATTGATGCAATTTGGTATGCTCTGAAACGTAGTGACTGGAGGCCCAAATGTACCAAAGTTATTGTGCTGTTTACCGATGCCGGAACCAAGGGTCTTCACAGTAAGACTATGGATGAACTGGGCGTAGTGGATGATATTGCCTATCTGCAGCAGGAATTAATGAAGAACCGAATCCAGTTGTTCATGTATTGCAAGACAGATCCGGTTTATGAGCAGCTGCATCAGGTTGAGAGGTCACATGTATACCAGTATGATGATCCCGGTTCCGAACTGCTAAAGTCTGATTTTGCAGACCTTCTGAAAGTAATAGGCAAAACCGTATCCGCTTCAATAGCATCAGAAAACAAGACATTATAATTATGATTGAGGTAGGAAACACCGTTAATGGATACAAGGTCACTGAGTTGATCAATAACGGAGGATTCTGCAATGCCTTCAAGGTATCCAAAGATGGGAAATCATATTTCCTGAAGGAATACACTGACCCGACAGAGTGCTCAAAGGATTTTGATTCTTTCCTTAAGAACCAGAAAAAGATTCTGGGCACGCTGTTAAGCTTGGGAGATTCCACTGAGACTATCGTTGAGCATTTTGTTTATGACGGTCATTATTATCAGGTAAAGGAACTTCTGCACGGCTGTGACATGAAGGACTGGATGGAGGAGAACTGTGAGTTTGATGACCGTCTTGATGCAGCCATGCAATTGGCCAATATAGTAAAGACCATTCATGGTGCCGGGATAGTACATCAGGATCTTAAACCCGAGCAAATAATGGTAGTGTCCGAATCGCCTCTTAAGATTGTCCTTACGGATTTTGACTGGTCCATTATAGACGGGAATATTGTAAGATATGTAGGTACCCCATGGTATAACCATCCTGACGGTAAACCTTCTGAAAAATCGGACATCTTTACGTTGGGTATTATACTATGCGTTCTGCTTACCGGTTCAAATCCGTATCAGCACAATGGCGATCTTGATGAGGACAGCTGGTCAAGGTGGGTTAAAGGTAAAATGTATCTGGAGCCGATAGAATTGAATCCGGATGACATTACAAAGAAACTCAACCAGATGATAATCTCATGCCTGCAGCCAGATTCGTCAGACAGACCGTCAATAGATGAAATAATATCAGTACTGGAGAATCCTAAGGACATAAAGAGAATGATATCTCTATGTACAGGTACCCAGCAGATGATTATCCCGGTAGGCGCTACTGCCGACAGAAGGGATTTCAAGCTGTGTTTCCCCGATGTAACCGATAAGGACGGCAATCCCATTTATATGTATATAAGCCATGAGATTACCGCTCTGAAGATAAGCCGCTCTGCTGATGAGTTGTCAATATCCTCACCTGATTCCATGCTCAACAAGTTCAAGTTGAATGGAGAGGAGTTGACCGCTACACCTGTCGGCATCAACGATGGTGACACACTTGAACTGTTCAGCACAAAAAGGTCTGAAACAATCGCAACGTTCAATATTACGGTTAAATAAGAACTATGGTTCCTTCAGCCAAAGATCCTGTCCTCCGCGCCATATTCTCGCAGATTACTGCCGAGGTGCGGAAGACAGGTCGTGTGCTGGCTGATGATGACGGTTCATTCTATGTATCAGACCGTTTTTCATGGAAAAGATGCCAAAAGCAGTTTCTGGATGCATATTATGCCATATGTGTACGTAAGCAGATAACACCTATTCCGCCAAACAGCAGGATTGAATCGGCACTCAAAGTGCCATATGCCAGCGATGGCACCATAAAAATGCTATACGACTGTGTGTTTGAACGTATCAGACAGTTCCATGACAGATTGCTTGAACCTTTCTCCAAATATTCGGTTAAACCATCTGTCACTGAAATACGGTTAATGAGGATTGCAGTTTCTGATGACAAAGACCTGTACGGTTTCCTTGACATGGCCATTATTATCATTGATGAGTTGGAGCGTTATACAAAAAAACTGGATAATCTGGTTTTGTATTACGACAAGAGGGTTAAAGCTTTTGTCGACGCTTTAAATGCATCTGATACAGAGGTTTCCATTACAACACAAGCCAATTATTCCAAAAGACAAATACTGACAATCCTTAATCCATACATTGACAAACTAAAGAAACTGGGAGTAATATCAAAAACCTGGCAATATTCATTCCGTAAGCTGCCATTGACAGACGAAAAAAAACGTTACCTGATAGTATCCACAATGAATACTTCGGCCCCAGTATATTGGGAAAACGATGACTTGCCTCTGAAATCAAAATTTGAAGAAGAAAAACGGAAAAAGGCCAATGCCGAAAAGGAGAAAGCAAAACGTCTCAAGAAAGAGAAGAGAAAGGACAACATTCGCCACTTTTTCAGATCAATCAAATGGGGTATAAGTGATTTCTTTGCGGCTATTGGAGAGGGTATCGGGAAAGGATGGCGTGGATTTGACAGTGTGATAGAAGACATAGGCGATTTCTTCTATTATGATAGGGAAAGGAACACGAGATTCCTTATCAAGGCCTTGGGATGGATTGTCGTAGCAGCATGCGTCCTGCTTGTCATCTATAAATGGATAGACAAAGGTTTTTGGAATGCTCTGGGAGCAGGATTCTTGTGTTTTATGGCAGTTGGCCTATATTCATATGTTGAAGGACTGGTATATTTCGTAGCCAAACTGGCGTTTGATATTCCACAATACATACTGAGGATTATCTTCTACCGTGGCTGGTCTTTCATACTAATCCTGATATTATTAGCAGGAGCCCTACTTATCTGGCACTATTATCCTTATCTGAATCAACCTCTTAACTTTCGATAAGGGCTATATCAATAACCCACTCTACCCTTGCGGCTGTTCCACTTGAATGTCTCTATGTCCGCCAGCTGGACCTGATGCTCCTTGGGACGGCGAGTGAGGCCGGATTCACGCAGTATTACCTGTTGGTGGATGGTGCGCGACATCAGTTTCATGGTGCGGGCGTTGGCCTCATAGCTGGAACTGAGCGTTGTGATGTATTTCTTGATATGGGTCTCGGCTGCCGGAGAGAATGTTATCTTGAACTTCTTTAGGCAGTTGCAAAGTATATCGTAGAGCTCATCGGGGGTAAAGTCCTTGAATACCAGGGTGTGATCAAATTCGTAAATGCCAGCCTCGGTCATCTGCTCGGCAACAGTCTTGTTGGGAGCGTCAAGTTCGGCCAAGATAAGGGCGCATTCTCCGCCTACCTCGACGGTAAGTTCCTCAAGTTTCAGTTTTACGCTCTCCACGAACCTGCTGTATTCAGATGTGGATATATCCATTTGTTTGGTATCGGCGTCAATAAAGATCAGTCCGTTACAGGATCTCTTGACAACTTCCTGCAGACGGTTTTTAAATTCTGCCGGATGTTCTCTCATCAGACTCTCGGCCTTGACCTGGGTTATGTTGCTGTTGGCAATCAGGTGCATGCCTTTGAGTATGGCTGCCATAATCTCGGCCACGGTGCTCTTGCCGGTTCCGGATTTGCCTATAAAACGCCATGAAAGCAGGCCTTTGCCTACGTAGGGCTCGCCTATGGAATGAAGGTAACGGGCTGATTGTACAAAGTTGCGGACGGCCTGCTTCACGTTATCCAGACCCGACAGTTTGTCAAGACGCTCCAGGGCTTTGTCTATGGCCACGTCATCAAACTCCACATCCTTATGGGCCTTACCTATCACCACATCCTCCGGAAGAATTGTAATGAGTTCCTCTTTTGTGGGGTTAGCTATAGATGCCAGACGTGAGCCCATTGAGGCAAGAATCTGGTTCTGCAGCAGGTTAGCAACGAAACGGCCGTTTCCAAAACGTGGTGACGGTTTCTTGGCCTCTTCATCTATGATGGTACGCAGATTGTTTTCTGCTCCAGGTGCAAGAGCAAGACCCTGCTCCTTTATCATGATGTGGGCTATGGAAAGAAGCTCATCGGTGGTATAATCCTCAAAGTTGAATACGTTAGGGAAACGGCTCTCTATACCCTCATTGCTCTCCAAGAGTTGTTTCATGGGGGCGGTATAGCCGGCCAGGATAACCACCATATCTGATTCATCATTACCCAGTTCTGTAAGCAGAGAGTTCATGACTATGCGGCCGAAATCCTTCTCGTTATCCTTGACCATAAGCTGGTAAGCCTCATCTATGAACAGCACATTGCCGCGGGCACGGGCCAGTAGGTTACGCATCTTGAACTCTGTCTCACCTATATACTGGCCCACCATCTGGCTTTTCTCTGTACGGATCACATGACCTGTAGAGAGGATTCCCCATGATGCGAATATCTTTCCTATTATCTGGGCCACTGTGGTCTTACCGGTACCGGGATTGCCCAGGAACGCCATGTGCAGGCGAGGCATCTTAGTGGGAAGGCCGTGTTCCATACGCAAATTGACCAGACGGATTACATTCAGATAATCACGAATCTTTTTCTTGAGGCTGCCTAAACCGATGAGTGAATCAAGTTCTGCCATGGAATCACCGGCATTACCGTTCAGCTCGGGGATATCATCTATCTCTATAAGCTCCAGCTGGCTTGCAGTTGGCTTGCTTATGGAGTCAATACGGCTGAACATGGCTGGTATTATCTGCTCGTCAAATATTCGTCTAACTATATCTGTATTCTCGTATCCCACACTACTGTGTTTCTGGCGATACTGAATGTACATCTCCAGCTTGCGGCGGGCATCATCAGTAATCTTAAGCTTCAGTTCACTGCATACAGGGTCTATGAGCCTGAACAGTTCAGTGGATTTATAGTTCTCAATATAAATGGGAGCCGTAAAGAAACCCTTGAGGTCAGGGTTAGCGGCAAAGAGGTTCTCAAGACCTTCCTCATAACCGGACAAGACCATCATCCAGCCAGACTCTTTTGTAGTTTCACGAAGCGTATCTATGAGAGCCCGGATTATCTGAGGCTCTGTGTCAATAGACTTATATTCGGGCTTATAGAGCTCATGAGCATTCTCAAACAACAGGGCACCGGCATGACTTTCTTTTAGCTTTTGCACCAGATTATCTACGCCACCGTTAATGGAGTCTGAGAGCAGACTTGATACATTGATTGACCTGACCTCACTGCTCAACATTAGGCCGAGGGACTTATAGACATCGGCCAGGATGGAAACACAGGATGAAAGACCTGAACCTATGCCACCTATAATGATAGTGTGAAGACATGGCGGGATTGCCGGAAGACCTGCATCCTGACGGAGTTTGTTGACACGGCAACGCACTACCATCTCATCAATACGTTGCTTTAAGTTATCTAGACCTGGCATGTTATGGATTCCCTCTAACTTGTCATCTAGAGCGGTGCCACTCTGATAGAATACTTCTGAGGGTGGCCACGGGCCGATGATTGAGACCTTACTCCTCTTTATCTTATGGCCCTCCTTATACAACGTCATGATAAGGGAGTCTGTCTGGCCTGGTTCCAACTTATATACCTCATATATGATATCCTGGAATCGGAACGGGGTGAAATGGAGGTGATTACCGTCACGGAACATTTTTATGGACTGATAATCCCATGAGCATTCCAATACCTTATGTTCACTGGCAGTCGTAACCACTATACGAAGGTCCTCTTCCTCATGCGGATACGGAACTTCAAGGTCTATATGGATATATGTGTTATCAAGCGGGTATATGGTATCAATCATACCCTCAACAGGATACTCTGCCGGAGTATCATCAGTCTGGCAGTGGAAACGGTAGGTGTAATACTTTACGCTCCTGCCAAACATTTTCTGGAGTTCTTCTTCAGAGAGGTCAACATCATCGTCTTCATCAGAATCACTTTTTTCCACGTCATCCTCTGTTATGATATTCTCTCCAGTGTTGATTTCATTAAGATATGCGTCCAAAATATGGTCAAACATCTCATCACTGTCCTTATCGTCCTTTTTCAACACCTCCGTCCGTTTCATAATCAAGTCATTAACTGGTTAGGTCATACAAATATACACATTATATCTTATCTCAGAAAGGTGAGTCTGAATTGTGATCAGGGTCATTGTCACCTGCCAAATCGTGATAGTAGTCCGCCTTTTCTTTGTTACCCATCTCTTCATATATATCGGCAAGACTGCTATATGCGCCCTCCATGCGGTTTTTGCGGTGTTGGGCCCAGTCATCCAGAAATGAGAGGTCATCAAGATACTCAAGTGCCTTGTTAAAAGATTCTATGGCATTATCATAGTATTTAAGACCGCGGTAACATGAGCCCATCATACTATAGAAACGCGAAATGGCATCATCACGGTTGGTATCCTGTGGTTCATCTATAATAAGGGCCAGCGCAGTCTTGTATTTATCCAGTGCCTTGGAGTCGAGGCCTTTCAGGTAATAAAGGTCAGCATATTCTCCATACGCAATAGCCAGTTCAAGGGGAGTTGCATCACATATTTGTTTGTAATATATCAGACGTTCAGCCACCTGCACTGCATATTCTATATTTATATTAAACCGGGTTATACCGGTTTCCATGTAAGAGAAGTAGATATAGAACAATTCATTTAAGACTGTAACACTGCAATCATGGCGCCGGGCAAAAAGTGCAGCCTCTTCATATAAGAGGACTGCTCTTTTGTACTGGTTCTCTGTGAATTTGGGTAAATCAAGAATACTATAATTATGCCTTATTGTTTCTATCTTCTGTTTAAGAATAGCGTCAAAGTTTTCATATTCCACGTCTATGGACTCTATACATAACTTATAAGTATATTCCTGCCAGTCACACAGATGCAGGTCTTTACCGGAAAGAAAACTGATTATGGATTCTGCCTCTTTCTTATCGGTAAACATTATGTAAAGTTCCTCTGTGGTCACTTGAATCAGGTCTGCCAGACAATGCACATAATTATAGTTAAGAATGTCACGTGTATGCTGGGGAAGAGGCATCTCACTGCGAGTCATAAGCAGAACGGGATGCTCATTAGCATACCATTCAAGAGCGATACGACCCACATAGTCGCTCCAAGAGTATTTTTTGGAACCGCTTTTGATATAGGCCCTATAACCCTTACGCAACTCAACATCATTAGTGTGGTTGTTGCGGTATTCCAGTATGACCTGGGCTAACCAGGGATTGATAGGGGTATTGTCCATGAAAGTCCTTTTTGTTGACGTTAATGACAAAAATATAACATTTTTTGTAATTTAGCGGAACCCTAACCTATTATTGCTTTGACAAAAAAGAACTTGACAAAAAAGGCTAAAATGAATCCTTGGCTTATGGAAAAGGTCAAGGTTCTGCACGACAACCACACCGAGGAAGAACTTAGGGCTAAATATGAGGAACTTTACGGAGAGACAAAAAGTCTTAACTGGAGCGAATACCTGATGTGGAGAGCGCTTAGGGACGCCATCGATAAAGACCCGTTCCTTAAGGTGCACCGTTTTAACATGGTACTGTCACTGAAAGTAAAGGAATGGCTCTACTGGAACGGTGTAGATAGGGTTCTTGACCTAGTTCAGATGACGGATGAAGAGATTAGGGCGATATCTATAGGCAAAGAGACATATCTTGACCAAATCATGAATCTCCTGTCAAATCATGGTTATACATTATTGAGCGATAAGAATATCACATTCAAAATTTCATCTAACAGTTCCATATTATCTGAAAGGCCTGAAAAATTAAAAATGTGGACAATAAAGCCTGCCGGCACCACACAGGTATTTGAACTTGAAAGGCCTTGTATATACCCTGAATGGTTTGATGAATTCTACAGAAGTTACGGGTACACTAAAAACGAGGAGATTATTTTGAAGAAACTTGTGCCTGTAAAAGCCGGGATAAGGAAAGATGAGGTTGAGAAAATTGATGAGTTCTTCAACACCGCCAGAGATCTATGGGAAAACTATTATATTATTTGTAAAAGGTATGGAATTGTACCTCTGATTCAGAAATGGAATATACCGGAAAACAGCAAGGATATAGAGAATTTTAACCTTGACAGATTTATAGAAATTAAGAAGGATGCGTTGCGTGCTCTGATAAGTATATTTGATGAGATGAGCATATACGGAAATTCATCAATAAGCGATTTCTTTAAGGCGGACAATTTAGGTAAATTGGACATTGCCGAAACAGAAAAGAATGAGCATTTACAATTATTGATGACGAGTGTGGTAGCCGCAGTTATGGATTTTGAAAGTGTTGTATGGTATATTGAATCGTCTTTTAAACTGACGAATAAGCCTAATAGGAATTGGCCACTTAACCCCTGGATGCAGGAACTAATAATGTGCTGCCGATGTGCGACCTACGATGATGAACTGCACAGCCAATACAGAGATTACCTGAAGAGGGAGCCTAAAAAGACATGGATTGATTTCTTGTCTGAATATGCACTAGCCGAGGAGATAAAAGAACACATTGAATTGATTGCACCTATTGAAGACCTGCTTATTCCGATTGAGGACTCATATCTGAAGAAAAAAATTGAGAGTACACTTAATGCTGTGGGTGTGGAACGTTTTGGAGACCTAATGCAATTTACGAGGGATGAAATAGCCATACTGTTTGACTATGACAAGGCTGTCACTGAGCAGATATACTATTGTTTAGACAAGGAGGGGTATTGCCTGCGGAGTTCGAAACATTTTACCTATAAGGTTCCCATACCATTAAATCTTATCTGACAAAATTGACTAATTTTGCGCATCAAAATAACAGCACATTATGATTCAGTCAATGACAGGTTACGGCAAGGCAACAGCCGAGACCGGAAACAGGAAAGTGATAGTTGAAATCAAGTCGCTCAACAGCAAGGCAATGGATATCTCGTCCAAGATTATCCCCGCCTATCGTGACAAGGAGCTTGACATTCGCTCGCGCATAACCGCTGCCCTGGAGCGCGGAAAAGTGGATTTTGCCCTTTACATTGATG
>Ga0247610_10008571_pt1 | contig 10388 bp, 7 predicted proteins | sample 174DNAGHGhighgp2_FD_193483 | JGI IMG/M metagenome (GOLD analysis project Ga0247610, IMG submission 193483) | Sheep rumen microbial communities from Palmerston North, Manawatu-Wanganui, New Zealand - 1742 DNA GHGhigh gp2 | ecosystem: Host-associated > Mammals > Digestive system > Stomach > Rumen ... | reverse complement strand
GACGCGACCAACGGGAGCAACCTTTCAGAACAGTTCAGAACCCTTCAGAACCCACAAGCGACCTTGAGGAGCGAGTGCGCCGCGACTGCCGACGCTCCTGCCGTCGTAACTTTTGGATCGAGCTGTTCAAGAGTGCTGCCAAGGTCGCAGGTGTTGTCCTTGCTGCGCTCGGACTGTCTTCGTTCAACGAGGAGAATTGACCTGCTGGTGCTGCACTGCTCAGACACGCGGCCCGACCAGGACTTCACCATCGAGAAGCTGATGCGCAGTCATCGTGCACGAGGCTTCGGCACCTATCCGGGTTATCACCTCTATGTGCGGCGGGATGGTAGTCTCTACTATTGTCGTCCCATCTCCGAGCGAGGATGTCACGTCAAGGGGCACAACTCAAACAGTGTCGGGATCTGCTACGAAGGTGGCCACTCGTGCAGTCCCGAATACAAGTACGAGGACAATCGCACGGCTGAGCAGATGGTCGTCCTGGACGAGATCTTCACGCTGCTGCATGAGGTCTGGCCTGAGGCGAGGATTGTGGGACATTGCGAACTCAATCCACGCAAGGCCTGTCCCTGTCTCGATCCACCGGCTTCGGTCGAATACTCTTACATCTTTAATCATCACGAAACATGAAACATATCGTAGAGAGCGTGGAGGAGATGTACCACGCAAGAGAACCAACTGGAGAGGTGATTGTCGATGCGGTACTGGATGCAGTGCGCAAGACCAGGACACAGCGGTCGAGCGATATTGCATTGCTCCTCGACGTAGAACATCGGCAGCTGAACGATGCATTCAAGATGCTCACGGGTATGAACCTGAGCACGATGATCATCGAGTGGCGAATGATGCAAGCAAAGGATCTGCTCGACGACAAGAGCCTGTCTGTGCTGGAGGTGGCCCATCGCTGCGGCTTCCGTCGTCAGAAGAACCTTATCCTGGCATTCCGTCGAAGGTGGGGAACCACTCCGCAAGCGTACCGGACGGGCAAGCTGCTCCGCAACGGCAATTACGTGGTCAACAAGGACTATCATTCGCGAAAGACTGCGCTCGACATCGCGAAGGAACATCTATCCCAGATGGACAAACAACAGTAATAAAAGCTGAAACCCTATTTCCAATCGTGGCATGTCCCCCAAGGTACCGTGGAGGATATGCCACGATTGTTGTATGTCCGCTAACGATTGTCGAAGGACATGAGGAGGTGGCGGCATATCCTCTATCGTTCATTGGAGGATATGCGGAGGTGGGAAGATGTCCGCTAACGTTCGCTGGAGGATATGAGGAGGTGGCAGCATGTCCCCTAACGTTCATTGAAGGAAATGCGAAGATGGAGGCATGTCCGATAACGGTCGTTGGAGGAAATGCGGAGGTGGTGGCATATCCGCTAATGGTCATTACAGGACATGCGTCGATAGCAGTATGTCCGCTAAGGTTCATTGAAGGATATGCAGCGATGGTGGCATGTCCTCTAACGGTTGTTGAAGGATATGCAATGGTGGTAGGATGTCCTCTAACGTTCGCGGAAGGACATGGTTCTACTGAATGATGTCCTCTTACGTTCCCTGGGGGACATGCGATAATTTTTTGCTATTTAGATTTGGAGATTCGCAAAAAAGTCCTATCTTTGCAGCACTATTTCAAGTGAATAGCAAATTGTATGTGTAATTTTATTTGCAGGCCCATCCGTGAGGACAGGCCTGCTTTTTTATTTATCACGAATTTGAGAATTATCAAGCTCTACGGATTTGCGCGGATTTCACGGATTCGTGAAAATAAATAATTAACAGGGTGGATGATTAAATTCGATTTAATAGGAAGATGAGGTAATGAGGGATGGTCAGTAATGGGCCATTTCGTCCTACATTGTAGTCGCCTGACTTGATGGCATGAGATATATGATAGTGCTCGGGATGCTTCAACACCGTTTGCAGTGATTTGGCATTGCCAGTACGTGCTTTGCATTCCAGCGGCAAACATTCGTCTTTATGTTGCAGCAGGAAATCAAGCTCCAGGCCACCTTCCTTTTGGAAATAGTAGAGTTTTCGACCCATCTTGCACAGCATGTCAGAGACAAGATTTTCAAAAATGGCACCCTTGTATCCATGCAGATTGCCTTGCAGGATGTTCCACGCCGTCCCTTCGTCGAGCATGGAGATGAGCAACCCGATGTCGGTCATATAGACCTTGAACACTTCGCGGATGGCATTGCCACCTAATGGGAGTTCGGTGATGGTGGTGTTGAAACAACGTTGAATAATGCCTGCATCTTCGATCCATTGCAGACTGCCTTCGTACTGGCTGGACCGACCACCTTTGCGTATGACTGAATATTGGAACTTCTTGTTTTCCTTGGCAAGTTGCGCGGGAATCGAATCGAAACATTCGCGTATGTGGGATTTGTCTTCCTGACGTGCATATTTCAGCATATCAGACTTATAGCTTTCAATGATGCTGCGCTGCACCTCCTGTACTTCATTGATGTTATTTGTCTCCATGAATGTAACGACGGCTTGAGGCATTCCTCCTACTACCACATATCGAAGGAGTAACTCGCGCATCCGTTGGTGGATGCCATCTTCGACAGGCGTTTCGTTTGCCAGGCATCGTTGGAGGTAGTCGATATGCTGCTCTTGAATGCCATTTGCCCACAACCACTCTTCAAAGTCCATAGGATACATGGTGACATGCTGCTCAAAGCCTACGGGGATGGAGGCGGCTGATTCTTCTTCCAGATCTTCTTTCGTCTTGTAGCCGTTCACGCCAAGGAGAGAGCCCGTGCAAATGACATCGTAACGTCCGTCAAGCTTGAAGAATTTCAAGGAGGAACGCGCAAATGGACAATCCTGGACTTCATCGAACACGAGGCATGTCTGACCTTCCACAAACTTCGCGCCTTTGATGCCGGCGGAGATTGTCATGGTGAGCGTGTCGGTATCGAGAGCGCCGTTAAAGAACGCCTTGTACTCGCGATGTTCATGGAAGTCGAGGTATATGACGTGTTGATAGTTTTTACGTGCGAAGTCGAGGACACTGCTGGTCTTTCCACATTGGCGGCAACCTTTTACGACAAGGGGATTGTGTCCCTTGCGATTTTTCCATTCCTGAAAAACCTTCTCAATCTTTCGTTTGTACATAATTATTGATTATGAAATGATTGTGATAGTGATTTACACTTTTCGGGGCGACTTTTCGAATAGTTGTTACACTTTTCTAGGCGACTTTTCGGGGCGAAGATACACTTTTCGGGGCGAGTTTGCAAATAATGACTGCGAAAAATGGGATTGCAGGAGTTTGTTTTGGTGATTTATTGATGGTTTGTAACGACCAGCTGACAATAAGACCCCCTCGGTCCTCCGCACTCCCTCTATCCCCTGCTTCTCTTGGACGTGAAGGGGGATGAATACTGCTTAGGGGGATGACTTGTTCATCCGGGGAAAGAGAACACGGATGCGGGGCCGATTTTTAAACAAACAATCCCCGAGAACCGAGAGGCTGTCGAGGATTGCTTCATGACAAAGGGATGTCAAGATACGGGTGGGATGCTGATTATGATTGGGACATCAAGCAGACTTGCGGAATGCACCAATGTAGGGATTGGGAGTGATGATGAAGTCAGATTCAGCGGGGCTGTCGTCGAAGTGGGTTGCAATATCGACGAACTTGTGGCCGACATAGAGACTTGCTGAGAAAAGGATCACTGTTGCGAAGAATGCGATTGCGTACATAGTTGTATATTTTTTAATTGTTATTATTCTTGATGTTTTGACATCGAAAGGATGTCTGTGAATCATTTTTCACACCGCAAAGGTAGGCCCTTTTCTGCACGCCTGCAAGTTTTTCTTCCACTTTTTGATGGGGATATGGCGACAGAGGAGCGAATGCGCGACAGAGGAGAAGAGACATCCTAAAACCCGTCGCCCCGATCAAGATAATATTTGTTTTTTATCACGAATTTGAGAATTATTCTATTAAAAACGAATGTAGGCATACGGTAACACCCGTATTGGCATCGGCTTTCAAAGACTATAAATCATTCTCCGAAAAAGTAGGAGTTTTTCGGAGAAACTTGTACAAGTTTGGAATTTTCTCGGAGATTAGTCGGAGTGAGTTCAGTCCCCCTTCATCTGTCAAAATGGCTTTTGCGCTACCCAGGATGAGCCATAACCTGGAAGAGTTGGAGGAGCGGCTCCCAAAGACTCCAGTAGCTAGGCAATTTCGTCAGCACCACAGGGAGCCTTACGACCTGCGACGATTGCGGAGCATCGGAATCCGAAGCCGAATACACTGGGGTGTGCAGGTCGGTATCTTCCTCTCCTTAATCGGTGCAATTGACTGTAGTTAAAGTTAAGCATCTTCAAATGAGAATCAAATTCAGACTGATCCTTTGGGACCAGCCTGATTTGTGTCTTTTATCTTCTCATTTCTCAATCACCACTTCCTTAAACTTACTGTAGAATGGGTGTTGTCGATAGTCAGAACCTGAACCTATTGGCACATATAGTGTAATCTTTGATAAGTCAAGCCCTATAAATGGTTTAGAGAAGTCTATCGGATTTTTGTGTCGAAGATGCAATTCGACCAAACTTGTGCAACCATTGAAGGCTTCCTCCCCAATCTTAGTCACATTATGTGGAATCTCAATGGAATTTAGGCGTGTGCAGCCCTTGAAGGCTTTATCCTCAATCTCTATCACATAGTTTGGGATTATCACTACTCCATTATAGTCTTTTTTGCAACCAATTACAGTTTTCTTATCATCACTAATATATAAACAATTATATTTTTTTATAAAGGGGAGTACCTTCTTAAATCTCCCATAGTATTTATGATTTCTATATGCCTCGACAGAGCCAAAAGGCACATACATTGTTATCTTTGAGATATCAAGATCTCTAAAAACTTCAGTAAAAACAATAGGATTTTTATACCTGAAAAATAATTTTTTGATGCTTATGCAGCCACTAAAGGCACAGTGATTAATCCAAAACACACTGTCTGGAATCACAATCGAGATAAGGCTCGTGCAACCTTCAAAGGCATGCCCTCCAATCTCAGTTACTCTGTCTGGAATCACAATCGAGGTGAGACACGTGCAATTACAGAAGGTACCATACCCTATACTATTCACGCCTTCGGGTATATTTATCGATGTGAGACCAGTACATCCAGTGAAGGCATTATTCCCAATCTTAATTACACTTTCATAAAGCCTTACAGAGGTGAGTTTCGTGCAGCCGGAAAATGAACATGCTCCAATTTCGGTCACGCTTCTAGGGATTTGTATAGAATCTATACCTCCTGGAACTGCAATTAACTTAGACATATCCTTAGAGTAAAGAACTCCATCCTTTGAACAAAAGATGGGGTTCTTCTCATCTACAATAATCTCCTTTAATTCTGTACAATTGCCAAATGCACAAAAACCAATCTCTGTCACACTACTCGGGATCATTATCGAGGTAAGGCTCTTGCAGTTATAAAAGGATAAATCGCTAATTGTATTTAATTTTTTCGGTAGTTTTATAGTTTTGAGGTGAGAACAACCAAAGAAAGCCCTTTTCCCAATTACGGTTATACTATTGGGAATTTTAATCGTTCTAAGTCGTGTACAACCTTCAAAAGAGCCATCACCAATTATCTTCACACCATTCTTTATTTTTATTGAAGTTAGTTTTGTACAACCTTTGAACACGCCAGAAAAATCTTCACGCTGTACATCAAATGCCCCAATTTCGCTTACGCTGTAAGGTATATCTACTGATTTCAGGCTCAAACAGCCCTTAAAGGCACCTAAACCGATCTTTGTCACACTCTCTGGTATTATAATAGAAGTTAAGTTTTTACAGTCCTCGAAAATAGATTCCTGAATCTCAGACACAGTATTTGGTATTATTACAGAGGTGAGATGTGTGCAGCCTTTGAAGGCATAATAGCCGATCTCTGTCACACTTTTAGGGATTTCTATATTGAAGAGCATGTTACAGTTAATGAAAGCTCCTGCTCCAATCCTTGTCACACTGTCGGGAATCTTAATAGAAGTAAGACGACCACAATCTCGAAATGCATTTGCCCCAATTTGAATCACGTTGTTCGGAATTTCTATAGAGGAAAGACAATTACAGCCTCGGAATGTTCCCGCCATAATTTGGGTTACACTGCTAGGTATATTTATCGAGGATAACAAGAAACAATCCCCAAAGGCATTTGCTCCAATCTTCTTCACGCTGCTAGATATATCTATAGAGGAAAGACAAGTACACCCCTGGAAAGCACCTTCCCCTATTTGGGTTACACTTTCGGGAATCTTGACCGAGGATAGTGTGTCGCAGTTTAAAAAAGCATATGCTCCAATCTCCTTCACACTGCTGGGTATAACTATCGAGGTAAGCGAAATACATTTCATAAATGCATATGCTCCAATTTTGACCACACTGTCAGGAATTTGAAATATCACTCTTAAGCCGTAAAGATTATTGAAGGTTTCCAGATCGTAATCTTCTTGTTCAATTTTAGTTATTCCATAAGGAAATTGTATTATTATTGCTGAAAGTCTCTCACAATCCTTAAAGGCTCTTCCTATTATTATAGACCCACTGCTCATCACTACCGATTCGAGGCTGATGCAACCTTCAAATACACCATATTCATGAGAAGAAGAACTACATTCGTTTCTGAACACTGTACTAGATCTCGAAATATCAATCGAGACAAGGTTTGTACAACCAGAGAAGGCACCACATAAAATTTCATCCACGCTGTTCGGGATTTCTATCGATGTTAGACTTGTGCAATCTGAGAAGGCAAAATCTCTAATTATCGTTACACTATTAGGAATCTCTATTGAAGTAAGTTTGGTGCATCCAGCAAAGGCACCAAACCCAATTTCAGTCACGGTATCAGGAATCATTATTGATGTAAGGCTTGAGCAACCTGAGAAAGCGTTTTCTCTTATCTCTGTAACACCTTTCGGAATCTTTATCGAGACAAGGCTAGTGCAGCCTTTGAAGACACCGTCCCACATCTCAATACTCGAGATTTTTATCGAGGTGAGGCTCGTACAGCCAGAAAAGGCACCACTTCCAATCTCAGTCTCACTGCTTGGAATCTCTATCGAGGTGAGGCTCGTACAACCAGAGAAAGCATCACCTCCTATTACAGTCACATTGCTTGGAATCACTATCGAGGTGAGGCTCGTACAACCAGAGAATGCATCACTTCCTATTACAATCACACTATTCGGAATCTCTATCGACGTTAGGTTAGTACAGCCAGAAAAGGCACCTCTTCCTATCTCAGTCACACTGCTTGGAATCACTATCGAGGCGAGGCTCGTACAACCAGAGAAAGCACTAGCTCCGATCTCAGTCACACTGCATGGAATCTTTATCGATGTTAGGTTGGTGCAGTCAAAGAAAGCCTCGTCACCTATCTTAGTCAATCCATTTTGAATTAATACCGTTTTAAGGCCCGCGCAACCCGCAAAAACTCCATTATTTTTATATTCATATAGCGAAAGACTACTTATAAATTCAGTCACACTACTCGGAATCTCTATCGAAGTAAGGCTCGTGCAGCCATAAAAGGCACCACTTCCTATCACAGTCACACTACTCGGAATCTCTATCGAGGTGAGGCTCGTACAACCAGAGAATGCATCACTTCCTATCACAGTCACACTGCTTGGAATCTCTATCGAGGTGAGGCTCGTACAACCAGAGAAAGCACTAGCTCCGATCACAGTCACACTGCTCGGAATCTCTATCGACGTTAGGCTCGTACAACCAGAGAAAGCACTAGCTCCGATCTCAGTCACACTGCTCGGAATCTCTATCGACGTTAGGCTCGTACAGCAAGTAAAGGCACCTCTTCCTATCTCAGTCACACTGCTCGGAATCTCTATCGAGGCGAGGCTCGTACAACCAGAGAAAGCACTAGCTCCGATCTCAGTCACACTACATGGAATCTTTATCGATGTTAGGTTGGCGCAGTCAAAGAAAGCCTCGTCACCTATCTTAGTCAATCCATTTTGAATTATTACCGTTTTAAGGCCAGTGCAACCTGCAAAAACTCCATTTTTTTTATCTCCATAATGCGAAAAACTACTTACAATCTCAGTCACACTACTTGGAATCTCTATAGAGGTGAGGCTCGTACAGCCAGAGAAAGCACCACTTCCTATCACAGTCACACTACTCGGAATCTCTATAGAGGTAAGACTATTGCAGCCAAAGAAAGCCTCGTCACTTATCCTAAACAAACCGCTTTGGATTTTTACAGTTGTGAGGCTAGTGCAGCCAAAGAAAGATCTATACCCAATCTCGGTCACGCTATTGGGAATATCAAAGAGGTTGGTACAGCAAGGAAAAACCTTGTCACATTTTTTTGCCAAACGACTTTTGATTGTTAACGAGGAGAGGCTCAAACAGCCTTCAAAAGCATGGGCACCTATCTTGACTAAATTGTTTTTAATTGTTGTCGATGTGAGGTTGACACAGTTAGAGAAAGCTCTACTTCCAATCTCAGTCACACTACTAGGAATATCTATCATTGTAAGGCTTGTGCAGCCAAAGAAAGCAGAGTCCCCTATTTTAACTAAACCGTTTTGAATTTTAACAGATTTAAGGCTGGTGCATCCTGTGAAGGCTTTCCATCCAATCTCATTAACACCTGCTGGTAAATGGAAACTTTCAATATTTAATGGAACACGAAAAAGAGTCTTCATGTTCTTGGTAAATATCGCACCATTAAACGAACAAAAGCTAGAATTATCATTAGCAACTACAAATTCCTTAAGGCAGGTACAACCATCAAAAGCATTTTCTTCGATTTCGGTCACACTGCTGGGAATTTCAATTTTTTTGAGGCTTGTGCACCCCTTGAAAGTATGGCGATTGATTTTTGTCACGCTCCAAGGAATCTCAATAGATGAGAGGTTGGTGCAGCCTTCAAAGGCGCCAGAACCATATTTGTCACTATAATAACTTGAACTTTCTACTCCTATTACAATCACGCTACTTGGAATCTCTATTGACGTAATGTTAATGCAGCCCTTAAAAGCGCCATTAGCGATTTTAACTATTCCGTATGGAATCACTACTTTCCCTTTATAATATTTGTCACAGCCAATGACAATCTTGCCATCATAACTCAATTTTAGATAATCATTCTGTCCCATATTGATGCTTCCCATTTGAATCTATTGTTGTTTGGCTGCAAATATATGACGATTTCACAATATTACCAAATTTTAGTTTAAAATTCTTAAGTATGGACGAATAAAAAAGCAAGCAGACCTTCACTAGGAGCCTTGTTTTTACCAAATCATTGATTAAAAATGTCGCATTATTTTGGGAAGACAGAACAAATAATTCTAATACATCCATGCGTTTACCTTTCCCGCAAAACATCACATAATATTGGAACAGTAAAGAAAACAATACAAACATGGAAATCAAGATTACAGCTATCAAGTTCGAGACGGTGAATGGGCGGAAGACAGGGAAGTCATTCAGTTTTGGCATGGATCCGAAAAAGATGGCCAAATACAAGACGGAGGCGACTGTCAGAAAGAAGATTGAGGAATATGTCGCTAAGAATGGCGTATTCAAGAGGGAGGAGCTGAAGGACCTGAGATACGATATGAAGGAGTTCCTCGAAGAATGGAGAAAACAGCTGCCTATCGTTGAGGAGGAGGAAAGGAAGAACCGCGAAGAATCGGTCAACAACCCTGAGAGCAGAGTGACGCCTGATGTGATCACAAGACTGGCCAACAATGAGATCTTTGTGTTCGGTTCTAACGCACAAGGTATGCATTATGGTGGTGCTGCCCGATATGCCCTTGATCATTTCGGAGCAATCATGGGACAAGGGGTAGGACCCCAGGGAAAGTGCTATGCCATTCCTTCGATGGGTGGACTCGCCTCGATGGGCGATGCTGTCAGGCAATTCTGTGAATACGCAAAAGCTCACCCTGAGAAGAGATTCCTGGTCACTCCCATCGGATGTGGCATTGCCGGATACACTCCCATTGACGTCGCCCCTCTATTCGAATGCTGTCGCGATGTTGAGAACATCTCCCTGCCTGCCGCCTTCTGGGACTTCCTATGAACACAATAGAGGTGTCTTAACGTTAATGACCGTATAATTTGTCGTTAATGACCATTAATGATTGTAGAAATAAAAGAGCGGTTCCGATGAGGGAATCGCTCTTTGTTGATATGTGATGAAGAGGAATTGCTTTTATAGTGAATCGATGTCTTCTCGACTTAGCCCTGTAATTCGGCTAATTTCTTCTGGTTCTCTCATAAATCAATATCCTGTCTTGGTTTACACTCTCTCTAATTCTCGGACGAAGCATCTTTTCGGGAACGATATCCACAGGACGATCA
>Ga0247610_10008569_pt1 | contig 10390 bp, 8 predicted proteins | sample 174DNAGHGhighgp2_FD_193483 | JGI IMG/M metagenome (GOLD analysis project Ga0247610, IMG submission 193483) | Sheep rumen microbial communities from Palmerston North, Manawatu-Wanganui, New Zealand - 1742 DNA GHGhigh gp2 | ecosystem: Host-associated > Mammals > Digestive system > Stomach > Rumen ... | reverse complement strand
TTAAATCTTTTAAACAACATTATATGATTCATTAAAAAAATTAGAGGGGGGATGTGATTTTATTTTTATAATGCGATTGGACCATTTGATGGATCTGATCCATATAATAAATCAGTTATTTCATAAAGTTGGTCAATTCCTCTTACTTCATGGGATTGAAGTGGTATTTCGGCTATAATTTGTTCAGAAAATACAGCGTGTATCGTTTCCATACGTTTTTGTTGGCTTTCACGACGTGATTTGCAGAACTCACAATGGTCATTTTCCGGTTGAATCTTATTGACAATAACTCCGTCAGTAGTGATGTTTGATTTATTTAAAGCATCCATTGCCCTACTTGATTCATATATTGACATTTCTTCAGGGATAAGTACGGTTTTAAATGATGTTCTTTCGGGATCAGTTAATATTGCTCTTGCTTTAAGTATTTCCTCTTTCATAGCTTCCATTTGTTTTGTTTCAGCACCAGTGTCTTCTTCAGATCCCATAAATGGAATTATATTTTTAAGTTTTTGTGCGGCTGTTCCTAATGCTTGTCTTGTTTTAATCATTTTACCCATCCAGGAATCCATCATTTCAGGGAAAGATAATAAACGAAGTGTATGTCCTGTTGGTGCAGTATCGAATATTACCACATCATATTCATCACTTGTCATGTATTGCATAAATTTATCAAATGCCGCAACTTCATCTATTCCTGGTGAAGAACTCATAACGTCCATTTGTTCTGTAAACATGTTAAGCATGTCATTATATTGTTGTTGCATTTGCATTTTCTCTTTATATTCATCCATGGCTCTATCCGGATCAATTTCTATAGCTTCTAAATTTTGTGCAATAGGTGTAGGCACATGCTTTATTGTTCTATCAAATGAATCTCCTAATGAATGTGCAGGATCTGTTGAAATTATTAAAGTTTTTTTGTTCATTCGAGCACACCATAATGCTGTTGCAGCGGATACTGTTGTTTTTCCAACTCCACCTTTTCCTCCAATGAAAATAAACGTGGTTTTTGATTTATTGAATGTAACTAAGTCTTTTATTGACATTTTATAACTCCTTTCTTATTACATTATATTTATTATATCAATCATGTTTATTATAAGTTAATCATTTTTTGTCATTTTTTGCTTATCAGTAATTTTATTATTAATAAAATTAATATATGATATTAAAGTTATTTTTCATTTACTGGAGTAATAATATGATAGATTTACCTGATTTTGATGCGGATGTATTTATTGAAAAAGCATGTCGGTTTATACAAGAAAAAGTAGAAACTTCAAATTCAAATGGAGTTGTAATAGGATTAAGTGGTGGAATTGATTCCACAGTAGTGGCAGGTCTTGCTGTAAAGGCATTGGGAGCAAATAATGTGAAGGGATTCGTCCTTCCATCTACTTCTACATCTGATGAGGATTTATTTGATGCAGAATTGGTTAAAACAGGATTGGATATTGAATGTGATTTTATTTCCATTGATGATTTTGTTGAAAATTTTTTAAGTTCTTGTTCTAATGAAAAGTTGCCTGATGAATATAAGGAAATTGCATTGATGAATGTTAAGCCAAGAATGCGTATGACAATATTATATTATTATGCAGCAATTTATAATTCACTTGTAATTGGTACGGGTAATAAAACAGAAATACAATTGGGATATTTTACAAAATATGGTGATGGTGGTGTTGATCTTCTACCAATAGGAGATTTATATAAACAAGAAGTCAAAAGTGTTGCTAGAAAGTTGAATGTTCCTGAATCAATTATTAATAAAGCACCTACTGCTGGTCTTAAACCTAACCAAACAGATGAATCAGAGATTGGTTTATCTTATCCTATTATTGATAGGATATTGTATTTATATTTAGAAGAAAATAAATCTACTGATGAAATTTCCAATTTGTTGGATATTCAACAAAATAAAGTTGAACATATAATAAAAATGGTTAAAAACAGCCAACATAAACGTTCAACAGCACCTATATTAAATAAAAAATGATATCATTGGTCAAATGTACTATAATACAACAAGATATCTTTTTTTACTTTTTTTAGGTATGTTTTCTAACATTTAATAACATTTATATTACATTTCTTTATTCATTTTTTTAAAATCAATATAATCCTCAAAAATACTAAAATTAAAATATTGGTAAAAAGATAAATATAAACATTATTAATAAATCGTAATATTATTTTTCATTTTAATTAAACTATTAAATAATAAAAACGGAGTTTACATATAATGGTAACAGATTTAGAAAGAAAATGGCAGAAAAAATGGCAAGATTCAAAACTTTTTGAATCAAATCCTGATGATAGGGAAAAAATGTACATAACAGTTGCATTTCCATATCCTAGTGGAGCAATGCATATAGGACATGGAAGAACATACACAGTTCCTGATGTATATGCAAGATTTAAAAGAATGCAAGGATATAATGTGCTGTTTCCTATGGCATGGCACGTTACTGGAGCACCAGTAGTTGGAATAGCAAAAAGAATAGAAAGACAAGATCCATGGACTTTGGACATTTATAAAAATGTACACAAAGTATCAGAAGAAGAACTTAAAAAATTTGACAGTCCAGAATATATAGTAAAATACTTCAGTACTGAATACCATAATGACATGACAAATATGGGATATTCCATTGACTGGAGAAGAGAATTCAGAACAATAGATCCTCATTATAAACAATTTGTCAGATGGCAAATAAGACAGTTAAAAGATAAAAATCTTATCCACAAAGGTTCACACCCTGTAAAATACTGTCCTGATGATGACAACCCTGTAGGAGATCACGACCTTCTAGAAGGTGAAGGAGTAGGAATTAATGAATTAACATTAATCAAGTTCCCTTATGGAGATTCATATCTGGTGGCTGCAACATTCAGACCTGAAACATTATATGGTGCAACCAACTTCTGGTTAAACCCAGACGCTGAATATGTTAAAGTAGAATATGAAGGAGAAACATGGATAATAAGTAAAGCATCATATTCCAATATAATACACCAAAAAGAATCTATGAAAATCATAGAGGATGTGGATGCTAATGATTTCATTGGAAATTATGTAATCAATCCTATGAATCAAACTAAACTACCAATATTCCCAGCATCATTTGTAGATCCTGATTATGCTACAGGAGTTGTATTCTCAGTACCTGCACATGCACCTGCAGATTACATCGCATTAGAAGACTTAAAAAACAATCAAGATTTAATTTCAAAATATAATCTTCAAGAACAAATAGATAATATTGAAATCATAAGTTTAGTAAATTTAAAAGGATATTCTGAATTTCCAGCTAAAGACTTTATAAACCAATTCAATGTACAAAGTCAAGAAGATGAAAATCTTAAAGAAGCAACAAATGAAAGTTACAAATTAGAACATGCAAAAGGAATAATGAATGAAAATACAGGTGAATTTGAAGGAACACCTGTAAGAGATGTAAGGGATTTAGTAATAAATAAGTTCCTTGAAGAAAATATTGCAGATAAACTTTACGAGTTTGCAGAAAAACCTGTAAGATGTCGATGTGGAGCAGATTGTGTAGTGAAAGAATTACATGATCAATGGTTTGTTAAATATTCCGATAAAGAATGGACTGATGATGCATATGACTGTCTTGAACAATTAGAAGTTGTACCAAAAGAAATAAGGTCAAACTTTGAATATTATTTAGGATGGCTTGAAGACTGGGCTTGTTCAAGAAGATTGGGTCTTGGAACTCATATGCCATGGGATAAAAAATGGCTTATAGAACCATTAACTGATTCAACAATATATATGTCATATTATACTATAGCAAAATATATGAGTCAAATTGATCCTGAAGACTTAAATGATGCATTCTTTAACAAAGTATTCCTTAATCAGGATGGAGCAAATGATGGATCTGTAAATAACATTGATGAAGAGTTAACAGCACAAATACAAAAAGAATTCCAATATTGGTATCCGTTAAACTGGAGATTATCTGCAAAAGACTTGGTTGGAAATCACTTGTCATTCCATATGTTCCATCATGCAGCAATATTCCCTCAAGAATACTGGCCAAAAGGTATAACTGTCTTTGGAATGGGACTTCTAGAAGGACAGAAAATGTCTTCATCAAAAGGAAATGTAATTTTACTTAGTGAAGCGATAGATAAATATGGTGCAGATACGGTAAGATTGTTCTTAATGTCCTCAGCAGAACCATGGCAGGACTTTGATTGGAGAGAAACTGAGGTAAATGGTATACAAAGAAGACTGGAATCAATCCAACAATTCCCAGAAAAAATTGAATCTTTAATAGGTGAAGACTTAAAACTCTCTCTTGAAAATGAAGTGCCTCAAGTTGAAAAATCAATCAACAAATGGATAATAAGTCAAATAAATAAAAAGATAGAAGAAGCTACTGGTGCATTAGAAGGATTCCAAACAAGGAAAGCATTACAAGCAAGTCTATTCTTGTTCAGAAAGGATATAGATCATTATCTTAATAGAATCACAGTAATAGAAAACGAAGAAAAAGAAACTTTAAAATATATTGTCAATACTTGGATTCGATTATTATCTCCATTTGTTCCATATACAACAGAGGAAATATGGGAAAAATACAATGATGATGATATTTTCATGTCAGAAATTGCTTGGCCACAAGTAGATGAATCTGTAATGGATGCTAAAATAGATAAATCTGAAGAAATAGTACAAAGTCTTGCAAAAGATATCAAAGCTGTAATTAAAATAACAGAATCTACTCCTGAAACAGTACATATTTATACAGCTCCTAAATGGAAATATGATGTATATGATATAGCACAAGAAGTTGGAAAACCAAATGTTGGTGAAATAATCAAAAAATCCATGCAAGCAAATATTTATGATAATAAGAAAGAATTATCTAAATTCGCAACCAAAACAGGAAAATCATTTAATAAAATAAATTATGTTGGATTAATAGATGAAGTATCTGTAATTTCTGATGCAATAGGATATTTGGAAGATGAAATAGGTGCAAAAATAATGGTTTATGATGAACCAACATATGATCCACAAAATAAAGCACAAAATGCATCACCATACAAACCAGCAATATATTTAGAATAGAGTAAACATCTATTCTAATACTTTTATTTTTAATTTTAACTTATTTCTTTTATTTTTAGTTGATGTTTTATATTGAATATTATTTATTATGAAACGAAAAACTTATTAAAAACAAATAATAAATATAATAGTAGATATGTTTAAATAGCATAATCTTTATTATGCCTTGGTAGTGTAGCGGATATCACGAGGGACTGCGGATCCCTTTACCGGGGTTCAAATCCCCGTCAGGGCATCTTTTTTAATTTTATTTCATTATTTTTTTATTTTTACTAATTTGAACTTTTTTAATGACTTTTTAAAAAATATATTTTTTTCTAGGCATTTTTCATATAAATTTTAATTTCGTTAAACTAATACTTTCTGATTTTAATGTTATTTTTTATAGTAGCTTTTACATAATTAGTTAATAGATATGTTTAATAATTATTTTAAGAAGTGATTGATAATGAAAAGAATTGGATTACTTGATATCAAAGGTAGTTTGACGTTATATGAACATTTTGGACATCTTCCGACAGATATAGTTAAATATGATGGGACTGTTGATACTGGAGAGAAGGCTCATGAAGTCTTAGATGGGTTAATAATTCCAGGAGGAACTCTTGTTGAATCAAAAACAATTACTCCTGAACTTGAAGAAGAGATACGTTTATTAAATGATAATGATGCATTTATATTTGGTATGTGTGCAGGTTTTCAAATACTAGGTAAATTTACTGATGTGGGACGTAATTCTCCAGTACCTATTATTCGTGAAGGTTTAGGATTACTTGATGTAACATTCAAGCCACTTATTAATACAAATAGAATACATGCAGATATCGTTGATGATTCCACATTGTTTACTAAGGGACTCAAAGATACAAAAGTAGATGGATTTCATTGTCATACGTATGGGCAAATAGAATCAAATGATAAAAATGTAATATATTCAAATATTGAAAGAGCCAATTATATGCATAAACCAGGACGCGTTTTATCGGGTGTATCCAATAATAAAGGTAATATTTTAGGGACAACTGTTCATGGTTTATTGGATAATAATCCACAGGTAGTAAATAATATTCTAGAATATATTGATGCTGTTGATGAATATGAAGATATTAAAGCTAGAAATAATATTTTACATAAGAAGGTATTCAGTCAAATAGCTCCAGAAACAGGTGATATTGCTCCATTAAAAGATGAACATCCTGAAGTACCTCCTATGATAATGTTGATGGGAACTGGTTCTGAGTCTGGTAAAACATTTCTTGCAAGTGGAATTGTCGCAGCATTAAGACAAAGGGGTATTCATACATATGTAGTTAAAATAGGTCCTGATATACGTGATTTATCACCATCATTATATGTTAACAGGGAAAAATTAGAAGATTGGGCTTCAATTAAAATTGGGCACATTGGTTGGACTCCATTGGAACAGGTATTGGAAGATGTTAAAGGTAAAGGATATGACTTGGTATTAGTTGAAGGAGTCATGAGTGCTGCTACTGGATTATTAAATGAAAAAACACCATATTCAACAGTTGAAATTGCACATGCAGGAAATATTCCTGTTATAATGGTTTCAAGTGTAAGTAAGGGTGGTATTGAAACAGCCGCTATAGATATTCAAGCTCATATAGATTTACTTAATAAGATGGATGTAACTTGTAAAGCAGTTATATTAAATAGGACTTATGATGAAAGTATTGTTAATCATGTTAGTGAATACATCTCTAAAAAATCAGGTTTATCTGCAGAAAATATATGGAGTATAACTAAGGCTAAAGTTGAAAATAAGGGACGTGTACCAGAAGATTATCTTCAGCTTGAAACTTTTACACAAGCATCAACTAGTGTTATAAACAAGGATATTGATGTAATGAAAATATATGAATTAGCGGAAATACCTGAATTCAGGGGATATTTATCATTTGATGAAATTTGTGATTTATACAAGAAGTAAACATGAATTCATCTGATCACTTCTTTTATTTTTAATTTAATAATTTTAAAAAATAGTAGGATATAATCTATTTTTTTAGATTATATTTCTTCTTTGATGGTTTCAAGCTTTTCTTTTAGTGTATTTTGTTTAATTATCATACTTAAAACATTTGATAAATTTAGTATATTCTCATCAATCACATCTTTTGCCTGTAATAATGAGTGCATTGTTTTAATATCTGATAATGGTATGTATAAACTTTCACCAGTAGTTGTTACCCATTTAGTTTCATATTTGTTGTCTTGATTTTCGTTTTTATATAACTTAACTTCTTGAGGGTATGCATTTATAATTACTTCATCTGTCTGTTTTATAGGTTCAGTTATCTTTTTTTGTTCTATTGTACTTATTTGAACGATTCTTTCAGAAGGTATAATTTTTAAATATTGATTGTCACCTATTTTTCTAATCATTGAATCTTCAACTACTGCGCTATTGATTAGTTCAAAGTCATCTGTCATATTATCTGCTTCCTAGTGTTAAAATTTTATGAAATTATTGTATATAATTTTTCAACATCCGGTTATTAAGTATTAAAATACTTTCTTTTATATTAACTTTTATAATTTATATTATAAATAATTAATTTCATTTTTTTAATATAAATTTTACTTTTCTTTAATTAAGAGTTCAACAAGTACTTTAGAACCATCAGTTAAATTTAATTCTTCTCTTAGTTTATCTTTTGAAATAAATTCTAGTGTATTAAGAGAATATGTTGTTTTTGTTGGAAATAATATTGCACCTGTATTCTTGGTATTATTATCTAAATTTGTGATTTTTGCATTTAAGAAGTATACGTCGCCTAAGTTTTCATTTCCTTTAATAATCATCAGATGCTTATTTAATTCTCCATCAATATCTAATAATATATTGTCATCCAATTTAATGTTCAAAGTTCCAAAGTAAGGTATGAATCCTAACTTTTCTTCATATTGTCTAACATACGTATCTTTTTGCATAAACATGCTAGCTTTTTTCATTCCGGATGTTACTTTTCCTTCAACCGTTAACATAATATTTGCCTCTGTTTATGTATCGTTATTCATACATTAACTTCAATTTTATTATTTTTTATAAACTTTTTAATATGAAAAAAGAAAAATATCTCTAATAACATATATTATAATATTATAGATTAATAACTTTATTTAATGTTTTTTATTATATTAATTATATTATTAAAATTTATTAAATTTCATTATAATAAACATAATAGGAGGATTATTTCATGCAAATACGAATAGCATTACCTTCAAAAGGTCGAATAAGTGGACCTTCAGTAGAATTACTTGAAAAAGCAGGAATTGGTTTGACAGATAATTCAAATCGTAAATTATTCTCAAATACATTTGATCCAGAAATAAGTGTGATGTTCACTAGAGCTGCAGATATTCCTGAATATGTGGCAGATGGAGCTGCAGATATTGGAATAACTGGGTTTGATTTAGTAAAAGAAAAAAATGTGGATGTAACCGTATTGGATGATTTGAATTTTGGAAAAACACGTTTAGTGATTGCTGCTCCTGAAGATTCAAAATTCAAAACAAAAGATGATTTAAAAAATATTAAGACAGTAGCAACAGAATTTCCATACTTAACTAGAACTTATCTTAAAGAAAATGGGATTGATGCAAAAATATTATCATTATCTGGAGCAACTGAAGTAGCACCTTTAATAGGTGTGGCTGATGTAATAGCAGATTTGACAAGTACTGGTACAACATTAAAAATGAATCATTTAAGAGAATTGGACACTATTATTGAAAGTTCTGTTGTTTTAATTGGTAATAATGAGAGTTTAATTGGAAAATATGAAAAAATTGAAGCTATAAAAACAGGTATAAATGGTGTAATTAAAGCAGAGGGTAAGAAGCTTATCATGGTTAATGTTGAGAAAACTAAACTTGATGAAATTAAAAATACAATTCCTGGAATGGGTGGACCAACAGTATCTGAAGTTTATGGTAATGACTCAATTGTAGCAGTACATTCAGTTATATCTGAAAAAGAAGTATTTTCTACAATTAATAAGTTACGTAAAATTGGTGCAAAAGACTTGTTAGTGGTGCCTATTGAGAGAATATTGGAAGAAACTAACGACTGATTATTATGAAATTTTTAAGATATTCTAATTTGGATAAACATATATGTATTGGTATGCTGGATGATAATGGCAAAATACGTAAATTAAATTATTCTACCATCTATGATGCAATAAAAAATGAAGATAAAATAATAAAAGATGGGGATGGATTGGAAATAGAAAATCAAGATGATGTGGAATTCTTAACTCCTGTAGAACCATCTAAGATAGTTTGTGTTGGATTAAACTATAAAGATCATGCTAATGAATTGGATATGGAGCTTCCAAAAGAACCATTATTGTTTATGAAACCATCTACAAGTGTACTTCCCCATGAGGGTGAAATAATATATCCTAAGTTATCAAATCAAGTAGATTATGAGGCAGAATTGGGTATTGTTATCTTGGAAAAAATTGAATATGAAAATTTTGATGAAGATACTTTAATAGGATATACTATAGTTAATGATGTTACAGCAAGAGATTTACAACAAAAAGATGGACAATGGACAAGAGCAAAAAGTTTTGACACGTTTTGTCCAATAGGTCCTGTTTTGGTAACAAATATAAATTCAACTAATTTAAAAATTCAATTAAAAGTCAATGATGAGGTAAAACAAAATTCAAATACTAAAAATATGATATTTTCATCTAAACAGTTACTTCGATATGTATCCAGTATTATGACATTAAATCCTGGTGATATAATAGCAACAGGTACACCTCCTGGTGTTGGACAATTGAATAAAAATGATGTAGTATCGATTACGATTGAAGATATAGGAACTTTAAAAAATATTGTTAAATAATAGGGGTAATAATTATGGATATTCAAGAATATGAATGTGATGTTTTAGTAATAGGTTCTGGAGGTGCAGGTTGTAAATGTGCTATAGTTGCAAGTAAAAATGAAGCGGATGTAATTATAGTTTCAAAAGGTTTAACATTTAAATCAGGATGTACAATGTTAGCAGAAGGAGGATACAATGCAGTATTTGGTCATGTTGATGCAGAAGATTCACTTCAATTACACATCCAGGATACATTAAAAGGTGGAGCATTTCTAAATGATTTAATGATGGTGCATAAATTAGTAACAGATTCACCAAAAAGATTAATAGAATTAGAAAGATATGGTTCTTTATTTGACAGATTAGAGGACGGAAGATTAAATCAAAGAGCATTTGGAGGTCAATCATAT
>Ga0247610_10008568_pt1 | contig 10390 bp, 9 predicted proteins | sample 174DNAGHGhighgp2_FD_193483 | JGI IMG/M metagenome (GOLD analysis project Ga0247610, IMG submission 193483) | Sheep rumen microbial communities from Palmerston North, Manawatu-Wanganui, New Zealand - 1742 DNA GHGhigh gp2 | ecosystem: Host-associated > Mammals > Digestive system > Stomach > Rumen ... | reverse complement strand
ATTCCAAGGGCGAAGCGCCTTGGGTCGGGTGCAGGGTGACAACGCCTGCGCGGAATGCAAGGGGAAGACCCTTGCCGGGAATCCAAAGGGCAGCGCCCGTGGCCCAGTGAAGTGTCGAGCATCGACACTTTGTACTGGGTATTACCTGTCGAAACTCAGGTGCCCGGGGAACGAATTCTACCTCGGAAAATCGGAAAACAAATCTACCACATGATAAAGAAACGGAGGTGAGGGGCATGGCAAATCAGAAACCGCGTGTGTCCCGTCACAATGGCCGCGCAGGAAAGCATGGCGTCTATAACCCCAAACACAATGACCGGCAGTTCGATGTAGCCCATGCGGAGAACATCCACCAGGATCGAACCCGTCTGAACCTTTACTGGGACTGGCAGAACGGTCTGAGGAATCACGAGGAAAACCAATCCGGTCAGTATCCAACCTTCAACCAGGTGGAGCGGGATTTCTACGAGCAGCGCTACGGCGATTATCTGGCCGAGCAGGCAGCCCGCAATGTGAAGGCTGGACACGCAGGAAGAAACCGCACCGTGGATGATCTGCTGTCGGATACACGGATCTGCCCGGAAGAAACAATCTACCAGATCGGAAAGGAAGGCGACTGCCCTCCGCCGGAAGTGCTGCTGGAGATCATTCAGGAATTCATGGCAAACATTCAGGAGCGTTTCGGCAGCCATGTGCACGTTCTGGATTGGTCACTCCATCTGGATGAAACCAGTCCTCACATTCACGCCAGGCAGGTGTTCGATATCGAAAACCGATACGGTGAAATTGAGCCGAAGCAGGAGAAAGCACTGGAAGCCCTGGGGATTCCGCTTCCCTTCCCGGAGAAGAAGCCCGGCAGGCAGAACAACAGGAAAATCACTTTTGACAGCATATGCCGGGAACTGCTTTTGAACATCTGCGAGGAGCATGGGCTGGAAGTCGAACGGGATGCGATTTATGGCGGCAGGGAGAATCGGGAGAAAAACGATTACATCATTCAGGCCCAGCGGGAAAGGATCGCAGAGCTGGAACAGCGCAATGCGGAGCTTACCGCCGACAACGAAGCCCAGAGCCGAATCATTGCTCAGAAGTCAGCGGAATTGGACGAGAAGATGGAGAAGCTTGCTGACGCGGATACGGTGCTGGAAGCCGTTGCAGATACTGCCTACAGGGAGGCCGTCAAGGTTGTTGCAGCCGAAGCTATCCGTGAAACGCAGAAGCAGGACCTGATGGTGCTGGAAAAAGGCAGGCAGCAAGTCATGTCGCCGGAAACAAAAATGAAGCAAAAAGACCGGGAGCTTGTGGCGGACTGGTTTGTGCGAGCCGCCAACACGCTGAAAAAGCGGGCCAAGTCAATTCTTGAAAAAGTCATAGACGCGCTTCATTTGCCTGCCACCCGGGATGCGGCTAAAGCTAAGATCAAGGAACAGGCCAAGCCATCGATTATTGAGCTGCTGCAAAACTACAAGCAGAAATCCCAGGAGCTGCAGGCACAGAAGCCCAGGCAGCATAGCTGGGAAGAAAGGTAAAATTGCATATTTTTGTTCATCCGGGAACCATCAGGTTTTGATGGCTACTTTGCTATTTGCCTGGAAAAGAATAGATACAGGATCAACATGGAAAAATGAGGAAGGGAGGGAAGCTATGAAAATAGAGGTATTGGATAAGGAAAAGATGGTATGCGTATGGCTGAGCCATGCGGATCAGGAAAACCCTGCGATTCAGGAGCAGCTGAAACCGCTGTATCAGGAATACCGGCAGAAGAAATATTTCGTCGCCGTGTTTTATTCGGGAAATGAGGATTTGGAGCAGCTCACCGGCGATTTGTTAAAGTATAACCGGAAGAAAATCGAGGAAAACAAAATCGCCGCGGAAAAGAAGAAAAAGAAATCCTACGAAATGTCACTTTGATATTGCATTCCCTGTAAACTTATGATACAATATTATCTGTAATAACGAAAGAAGGAGGAGAAGAAATTGATTGAGCGATTCTCCATCGCCGGATACGTCCGCATTTCGGTGGATGAGGAGCTGGACCGGGACAATACGTCCATCGAGAACCAAAAGGCCATCATCACGGACTTTGTGAAGAACCGGTTCCCGGACAGTGAATTGATATTCTTTGAGGATCGGGACAAATCGGGCTACACCTTCGAGCAGCGGCCGGGGTATCAGGCCATGCGGCGGCAGCTGATGGCACACCGGCTGGATATCCTGGTGGTGAAGGACTTTTCCCGCTTCTCCCGCCGGAACAGCCGGGGCTTGGTGGAGCTGGAGGACCTACGGGACGCGGGCATTCGCATCATCTCCATCGGCGATAACGTGGACTATCCCAACGACGATGACTGGCTGAAAATCCAGTTCCAGTTCCTGATCAATGAGATGCCGGTGACCGATACCTCCAAGAAGGTGCGGGCGGTGGTCAAGCGCCGCCAGGAGGACGGCAAATGGATCTGCGCCGCGCCTTACGGCTATATCGTCAACGCCCGGCAGGAGTTTGAGCTGGTGCCCACGGAAGCGGACATTGTGCGGAAAATCTTCCAGCTGTACATTGACGGCTGGGGCTACAAGCGTATTGCCAATTACCTGACCGACGAGCACATTCCCACGCCCCGGATGGAGGAGCGCACCCGGGCGGAAGCCCAGGGCAAGGAATACCACCGGGAGGTGAAGCCGGTTTGGGCCATCGTGACGGTGCAGGGTATCTTGCAAAATGATTTTTATATCGGCACCCTGCGGCAGGGAAAATATTACCGTAAGAAGATCAACGGCAAGGACGTGCGCAGGGACGCGGACGAGCACATCGTGATCGAGAACCACCACCAGCCCATCATCGACTACCGCACCTTCGCCACAGCCCGGGCGCTGATGGAAAAACGCACCACCTCCGATTATCGCGGCATCAAGAAGTACGAGAACAACTACACCGGCTTCCTGCGCTGCGGGGACTGTGGCTCGCCCATGTTCACCATGAGCAAGCCGGGCAGCCAGGACGCTTACCGCTGCGGCCTGTATCATCGGCGGGGGCTCAAAGGCTGCACCAGCCATTTTGTGAAGGTGAGCACGCTGGATACGGCGGTGAAGCAGTATCTGCGGATCGTGCGGGACAATTCCGTCCAAATGCTGGAGCGGCTCAACGCGGATATTCAAAAGCAGGATGACGATTTACAGGAAACGTCGCTGAGCGTGACGCACTTGCAGGAAGCGCTGGAGAATTTGCAGGAGGAATTGAAAGCCACCAAGCGCCAGCGGGTACGGGACATGATGAAGCACCCGGAGCAGGAAGCGCTGCTGGAGGAAACCTACGATGAAATGGAAACCGACCTGGCGAACCGGATTTCCGGCTTGCAGGCCCAGATCACGCTGACTGAGGACAAGCGCAACCTGATCATCCGGGTGAACCGTAAGGCAAAAACGGCCATGGAGGTTTTTGACGACATCCTGGAAAAGGATCGCCTGGACCCCCGGGATCTGAATCTGATCCTTGAGAAGATCATCGTGTTTGAAGACCACATCGACGTGAAGCTGAAAGCGGACATCGACACCCTGCTGAAAACCGGCCAGCTGCCGGATGGCGGGGAGGAGGACGCGGCAAATTTTAAGCGGGGCACGGAAGGCCAGGTCATTGTTGTTCAGCAGGTCAAAAAGCGGCTGGACAAAGCTTTCCGTGTCAATACCATCAGCGAGGGTGACCCGCTGGAGATTTACACGGACCGGGATGGGGAAGTGATCCTGAAAAAGTATTCGCCCATCGGGGAAATGTCGTCCTTTGCCAAGGACTACACCGAATCGCTGTTCCGCTCCCTGGGGCATATCGCCTGCATCGTGGACCGGGACCAGGTGGTGGCGGCCAGCGGAGTAAGCAAAAAGGAGCTTTGGGACAAGCCCATCAGCCCCGATCTGGAAAACGCCATCCAGGCCCGGCAGACGGTGACCAGCAGCCGCATGAGCGGCGGCAAGATCGTGCCGGTGACCAACGAGGAGGACGTGTCGGGCTACACGGCCCAGGTGGTATCGCCCATCATTGCCGACGGGGAGGCCATCGGCGCGGTGCTTCTTCTGTCCCGGGAGCAGGGCGCCCGGATGGGGGACACGGAGGTGAAGGTGGCGGAGACCGCCGCCGGCATCGTGGGCCGTCAGATGGAGCAGTAAAAATAAAACAGGCATCCCGTGAACCAAATGCGGGATGTCTGTTTTATTTGCTTATTTTGCTGCAATGTTTGCAATGCGTCCGGCCCACCAGGTAGTCCAGCGACACCTGATAATAATCGGCCAATCGGATCAAATGCTCCAGCGGGATGGTCTGAAAGCCCCGCTCATAACGGCTGTAAACTGTTTGCGCAATGCCCAGATATTCGGCGATTTGTGATTGGGTCAGGTCGGAATCCTCACGCATATCTCGTAACCGGCGAAAATACAGGTATGATCCCTCCTTTTTTTGGAAAAGAACTGATAGGTACTATTGACATTATGCCATGAAAGTAGTTTTCTATGATTGATTAGAACTTTTAAGTACTAATGGCATCATGAAAAGAAATGAGGGAATAGGACAATGAAAAAGATCATAATTCTGTTGTGCTTGACGCTCTTGCTGATGTGCTCAGCAAATGTGGCATTTGCATACACCTCAGCAAGTTCACGCACCTCTCTTTTTGATCAAGAGTATTCGTATAAAACATCGCCATGGTTGTGCTACAATGAGACCAGTTCACTTCACGAGGCTGGATGTCGTTTGTTCTCATATGCGCATGCAATTGAGTAGTTAAAAGGAAAAAAGTACGGCAATAACTTAATCAGCGAATTGCTTAACGTATGCTGTGCACCTTCAAATAATCATGGACATAACTATGATAGATGCAATAAAAGCATCTATAAACATACTTCCTCTCATGTTGCATATGGGAATTTGGTTAAATCGAGCAAATATGGCCTAAGTCATAGTACTTCGAGCAGTGCAATATCTGGCTGGGGGGATAGTACGGTAAAACAATTTTTTGACGACGGCTGGGTTTTGATATTTGGAATTTCTTGGAGCGGAGGCGGACATATTTGTTTGGCGGTAGACTATGCGGAAATCAATGGATCGTTGTACGGCGATACTGTGACGGTGGTTGACTACGGACAATGCCGTATTTATGCCGTTACCGATGACGGACAATTCCAGGACAGCCTGGTCCTGGAAATCCAGACGCCATTTGACCATTCGGACTTTATCGTGCCTGACGAACTGACGACCATTGATGAGGAAGCTTGTGCGGGTATTGCGGCAACAAGCGTGAGGCTGAACGGCCACGTCACTTCCATCGGAAACAGGGCGTTTGCGGATTGCCCCAATCTGGAGGGGATTTATATCCATCCAAGCACAAGGTACATTGCCGACAATGCGTTTGAAAACGTGGAAAATCTGGTTCTCTTTGGCGCTGAAAGCAGCTATGCGCAAGCCTGGGCTGAAGCGCATGGGTACAGGTTCGTTGCCGTGCAATGGTAAAAGGCTGAACACACCCCGCGGGGCTTTGACTGCTCTGCCATCGGAAGTCAGCAGGCCGATTCCCGATGGAAACATCAAATTGCTATAAAGAAGGGCTTTTCGGGCCAAACACCCGGAAAGCCTCTTCTTTATGGCCGTAAACTGACGGAAGAAGCGGCATTCTGCCGCCCTGTGCAATCCGGCGTTGGTTTCGTTCAATTACGGCGCATCTGTGGCATCGCTTGCGAAATGGGCCGCGGGCATGGTATAATCAACTGAAAATATCAGCGCACGGAGGTGCCGGCATGAATAAGAAAAAGCTGATCCTCATCGCCGACGACGAGATCGGTATCCACGAATCCCTCCGGATCTACCTGACGCGGGAGGATTACGACGTGTACTCCGTTTTCCGGGGAGACGACGTGATGGAAGCGTTTCAGCGCATGCGGCCGGACCTGGTGATCCTGGATATCATGATGCCCGGCCGGATGGGCACCCAGGTGTGCGCCGATATCCGCGCCGTTTCCATGACGCCCATCATCATGCTCACCGCCAAGGGGGAAGAAGTGGATAAGCTGCTGGGCTTTGCCCTGGGGGCCGATGATTACATCGTCAAGCCCTTTTCTCCCCGGGAGATCGTCAGCCGCATCCAGGTGATATTCCGCAGGATGAACCAGATCCAGGCGGAGCCGGAGCAGGGCCGGCTGACGGTGGGCAATACGGTGATCGACTTAAAATGCTACGAAGTGCAGGTGAACGGCGAAAGCGTGCTGCTGTCGCCCAAGGAAGTGGAGATATTGCATCTGATGGCCAACCATCCCCGGCAGGTGTTCACCCGGGAGCAGCTGCTGGACAATATATGGGGCTTCGATTTCAACGGCGATCCCCGGGTGGTGGATACCAGCATCAAGCGCATCCGCAAAAAACTGCCGGAGAATACCGACGTGCATTTGAAGAGCGTGTACGGCGTGGGCTATAAAGTGGAGGTTCAGGAGGATGCCTAAACAATCCTCTTTGTTCAGCCGGTTCTGGGTGCTGCTGGCGCTGACCGTGCTGGCCATTACGCTGATGTTTTTTGCGCTGAGCAGCGTTTTGTTTGATACCACTTATTCCGGCTCCAGCGTGAACAGCATGCGGGAGACAACCTTTCAGGCTGGCCGTCTGCTGCACCGCTATACGCTGGGCGAAATCAGCCGGGAGGAGCTGCGCAGCGCCGTGAACCCCTCGCTTTCCATTGACGGGGGTTTTTTCATGCTGCTGGATCGGGAGCAGAAGGTGCTGGCTTACACCGAAGAAGCGGCGCCTTTCTTCACGGGGGATACGCTGCGAGGCATGCTGGAGGAACTGAAAAACGGCCATACCGCCTCCGCTCAGCGGGACGACGGCAGCGTGCGCGTGCTGCTGCTGGGCGAAAAGACGGAAGACGGCTTTGTGATCGTAGGGCGGCCCACCCGGGTGTTCAAGGGCGCGGCAAACACCTTCCGCAGCCGCATGTTCTTTTCCATGTCGGCTGTGCTGACGGTGGTGCTGCTGGCCTCGCTGTGGGTGGCGGCCCGCTCGGCCCGGCCCGCCCGCATGATTACCCAGATGGCGGAGCGCATCACCCGGGGCGAAAAAATGACCGTGCCGGAAAATCTGCCCGGCCGGGAAATGCAAAAGCTGGCCGTGGCCATGAACTACATGTCCAGCACCGTGGCCAAGGCCATTTCGGATTTGAAAAACGAAAAAGACACCATGACCCTGATCCTGGACGGCCTGAACGAGGGCATCCTGGCCGTGGAAGAGGACGGCAGCATCCTGCATGAAAACGGGGCGGCCTGGCGGCTGCTGGGCGGCGGCGACAGCCCGGCGTATCAGGCGGTCATGAGCGCGCTTCGCGAGGATCGGCCGGAGGACGCCTGGGAGAGACGCTGGATCGGCCAGGGCAAGGTGCTCAATTTTGCCGTTTCCCGCCTGCCCTCGGAGGAAGGGGCTCAAAGCCGCGGCACCGTGGCGCTGATCCGCGACGTGACGGAGGAGGAGCGGCTGGAGCGTACCCGCTACGATTACGTGGCCAACATTTCTCACGAGCTGCGCACGCCCCTTTCCTCCATCCGGGGCCTGGGCGAAGGATTGCGGGACGGCATGGTCACCGAGCTGTCGGACCGGATGCGCTACTATAATATCATCGTGGATGAAGCCAACCGCCTCTCCCGCCTGGTGAACGACCTGCTGGAGCTTTCCAGCCTTCAGGCCAACCCCGCGGTATTTGAAATGGAACGGGTGGACCCCAACGAACTGATCTATGATCTGTGCGACCGCAACCAGGCCCTTTTCACGGAAAAGAAGCTGGATTTCTCTCTGTCCCTGCCCAAGGAACCGCTGCCGGCCATTCTGTCCAACGAGGACAGGCTTTCCCAGGTGCTGACCATTTTCCTGGACAACGCCAGGAAATACACCCCCGAAGGCGGCAGCGTGACGGCGGGGGCGGAAGAAACGGCGGCGGGCGTGCGCTTTTTTGTAAAGGATACCGGCATTGGCATGGATGAGGAAACCAAGGCTCTTGCCTTCGAGCGCTTCCATCAGGCCGAGCCGGGGCGCAGCGACAAGGGCAGCGGCCTGGGGCTGGCCATTGCCCGGGAGGTGCTGCAAAAGATGCATATCGACATCCGGGTGGAAAGTCAGCCCGGCATGGGCAGCGAATTTTCTTTCACCGTGCCAAAAGAACATTAGTGGTTTTCTTTTTCCGGGAAGTATGGTATACTGATAAAAATTCTGTCGATTCTTATTGGAGGGCAAAGCAATGTTCGGCAAAATGATGAACAATTATTATTATGGCAAAAGCGGCAAGGGGGATTACCGCAGGGAGGATCTGCCCAAAAACCGCTGGCAGCTGTTCTGGGAGGTGCTGCGCACCCGGCTGTCCGCCCTGTGCCGGCTGAACCTGATCGGCATCGCGGCGTGGATCCCGCTGTTTATCCTGATCGGCCATTGCGCTTTTACCCTGCTCAATCTGGCGGTGATTACTACCAATTATGAGGATTTCCTGACGAACGGCACCAAGGAACACATCACGGACAGCGATCTGGTGGCCGTGGCCTCCTCCACGGTGGATGCCAGCCCCCTGGTGATCGAGGATTATCTCGTTTATCAGGAAACCGGCGACCGCGGCGGCCTGACCGACGCGCAAATCGCCATTTTGGAGGGCGAAGAAATCACCCTGGACAGGGATTTGGCGGAGGCGTACGAGGCTTCCCGTCAGTCGGGAACGCTCAGGGGCCTTACCGAACAGCAGGCCCAGGCTGTTACCAACATCCGCCGCAAGCTGAATCAGGATGTGCTGACTGCTTATATGCACTATGTGGAAACCCAGGATATGGGAGCCCTGACCCAGGCACAGGTGGAGACCATCGAAAAAACCGTTCACGACACCGGGGAACTGTACAACAGCGCGTTCCGCAGCCTGATCGATCTGTTCTGCCTCTGGTGCATTCCCTGCATCCTGATCACCGGTCCCATCAAGGCCGGCTTGGCTTACGTGACCCGCAACTGGGCCAGGGATGAGCATGCCTTCATCTGGAGCGATTTCAAGGACGCCGTGAAGGCCAACTGGAAGCAGGCCCTGGGCATTTCCTTCATCACTTCCCTGATGCCCATGATCGTTTATCAGGCATACAGCTTTTACGGCAAGCAGGCCGGGCAGAACGTGATTTTTGTGGTGCCCCAGATGCTGGTGATCCTGGTGGGCGCGATCTGGGCGCTGGCCTGCCTGTTCTTCTATCCGCTGATGGTGAGCTATGAAATGAAATTCACCCAGCTGCTGAAAAACGGCGTTTTGCTGGCCATTGCCCGCCTGCCCCAAACGGTGGGCTTAAGGCTCCTGCTGCTGGTTCCCGGCGCGCTGTGCATTGCCGCGTTCTGGCTGTTTGGCGGCTCGCTGATTCCTGTTCTGGTGCTGGCCGGGTATTATATTTTGATCGGTTATGCCATGAGCCGCTTTATCGGCGCCAGCTACACCAACGGCGTGTTTGACAAATTCATCAACTCCCGCATGGAGGGCGTGCAGGTGAACCGCGGCCTGGCCAGCCCCGACGACGAAGAGGATGAGGAAGAAGGGGACGAAGCCGGGGACGAAGCCGGAAAGGAAACCGGCGGGCAATAAGCATACATTGTATTTCCCCTGCGTGCGCATACTATCCACCGGAAGGAGAGGATGGCATGCGCACGCTGTCTGAGGAGGAACGCTGTAAGTATGAGGTGGCCCGGGAACTGGGCCTGATGGACAAACTCAAGCAGGTCGGCTGGGCCGGGCTGAGCACCGCGGAAAGCGGGCGTATCGGCGGCTTGGTTGGCGCGAGAATGCGCAAAAGCAGGAAGGGATAAGCATGTACACCGCCTTTGCCCGGGTTTACGATCAGCTGATGGATCAGGTGGATTACGCCGCCTGGAGCCGGCATTATCAGGAACTGATGCGTATGTGCTTCGTGCCGGACAAGGGCAAGATCATCGAATGCGCCTGCGGCAGCGGCAATCTGACGCTGCCGCTTCGCCGCATGGGCTATCAGGTGACCGGGGTGGACGCGTCGGAGCAGATGCTCTCCGCCGCCATGGAAAAAGCCCGGGCGGCCGGGCTGAATATCCCCTTTGTCCGGCAGGATATGTGCGCCCTGGCGGCGCCCTCGCCCGTTCATGCGGTGCTGTGCACCTGCGACGGGGTGAATTATCTCACCTCGCCTCAGCGCGTCCAGGCGTTTTTCTCCGCCGCTTACGCCGCCCTGCGGCCCGGCGGCGCGCTGATTTTTGATGTGTCCACCCCCGGGAAGCTGTCCCGCACCCTGGGGAACAATACCCTGTTTTCCGACGACGACGCGGTATCCTACATCTGGCGCAACCGCTTCAGCGAAAAAAGCCGGTGCGTGGAGATGAATCTGTCCCTCTTCGTCC
>Ga0247610_10008566_pt1 | contig 10391 bp, 3 predicted proteins | sample 174DNAGHGhighgp2_FD_193483 | JGI IMG/M metagenome (GOLD analysis project Ga0247610, IMG submission 193483) | Sheep rumen microbial communities from Palmerston North, Manawatu-Wanganui, New Zealand - 1742 DNA GHGhigh gp2 | ecosystem: Host-associated > Mammals > Digestive system > Stomach > Rumen ... | reverse complement strand
ACCACCGACGTATAGATCCACGTTCTGCCAGTACTCATCGGCCTCTTTGGAAACCAGCTCTTTGTCGTTCTTCGGATCCATATAGCGCAGATAGTACGCGCTGGAGCCCGCGAATCCGGGCATGGTGCTATATTCGCGCGGATAGCCATTGTAAGTCCAGCCCTTGGCGCGTGCCAACGGCGGCTCGCCTGTTTCGGTGGGCAGGAACTGATCGACTTCGGGAAGCACAACAGGCAGTTCGGACTCAGGGACGGGATAGGGCATTCCGTCCTTGTAATAGACCGGGAACGGCTCGCCCCAGTAACGCTGGCGGCTGAAGATAGCATCGCGCAGACGGTAGTTCACCGTACCATAACCCACCCCCATCTTCTTGATCTTCTCAATCACCGCCTTGCCAGCCTCTTTGACTGTCATGCCGGTGATAAATCCGGAATTTACACAGACACCTGTTTTGCTGTCCATGGATTCCTCCCACGTATCGGGATCGCTGACCTCATCCACAGCGGGAGCAACCACCTGACGGATAGGAAGGTTGAAGTGACGGGCAAAGGCGAAGTCGCGGCTGTCGTGCGCAGGCACGGCCATGATGGCGCCGGTACCGTAGTCAGACAGCACGTAGTCGCTTACCCAGATGGGGATACGTTCTTCTGTGATCGGATTGATGGCAAAAGCTCCTGTGAACACGCCGCTAACCTTCTTGACCTCCGCCTGGCGTTCACGCTCGGAACGGTTCTTCGCCCATGTGACGTATGCCTCCACTTCGGCTTTCTGCTCGGGAGTGGTGATTTGGTCTATCATCTCATGCTCAGGGCACAGCACCATGAACGTCACACCGAAAATGGTATCAGGACGGGTGGTGAAAATTTCGAAAGCGGTCTCACTCTCAACGCCTTCAACATTGCCGCCCATGTATATTTTCTTCCAATCCAATTGACCTTCTTTGGCGAGCGGGAACCAGACAGCGGCACCTTCACTGCGACCGATCCAGTTACGCTGGATTTCTTTCAAAGAATCTGTCCAATCAACCTTATCCAAACCTTGCAGCAGTCGTTCTGCGTACGCGGAGACACGCAAGATCCACTGTCTCATCAATTTGCGTTCCACAGGGAAACCGCCACGCACAGAAAGACCGTTCACTACTTCATCGTTGGCGAGCACGGTACCAAGTTTCGGACACCAGTTCACCCATGTGTCAGCCAAATAAGCCAGACGGTAGTTCATCAGAATCTCCTGCTGCTCCTTTTCGGAAGCGGCCTTCCACTCCTCAGCGGTGAACTCCAGCGGCTTGGTCTGCGCAATCTCCAGGCCGAGCGTACCATTCTCAGCAAAGGCCTCCATCAATTCGCTAATAGGTCTTGCCTGATTCGCTTGGTAGCAGTAGTAGGAGTTAAACAGCTGGATGAATGTCCATTGCGTCCATTTGTAATAGTCGGGGTCGCAGGTTTTGAACGAGCGGTCCCAGTCGAATGAGAAACCGATCTTGTCGAGCTGTTCACGATAACGGTTGACATTCTTCTCGGTAGTCACTGCCGGATGCTGACCCGTCTGGATGGCATACTGCTCCGCCGGGAGGCCGAAAGCATCGTATCCCATGGGGTGCAGCACATTGAAGCCCTTCTGCCGTTTGTAACGGGCATATATATCGGAGGCGATATAGCCCAGAGGGTGCCCCACATGCAAGCCTGCACCTGACGGATACGGGAACATATCCAGCACATAGAACTTCGGTCTGTCATGATCGATTTCGGTCTTATACAAACCCGTTTCTTTCCATTTTTCCTGCCACTTTTTCTCGATTTCTCTAAAGTTGTATTCCATATTTGTAATGGTTATTGGTTATGGGTTATTGGTTATTGAAGCTGGGTGATTGGTGGTTGTTTAGTGATTAGTGAATGGTGATCAGCGATCAGGAATCCATTACGTGCTCCCCACTTCATTATCAATTATCAATTATCAATTATTTATTATTCACGACTATTTTCCGGCTTTCCACTCTCCTACCCTTTTCGTTCAGGAACTGGACGGTGTAGTGGCCGTTGGCGAAACGGGTGCAGTCGATTTCGAGGTGCGTGTCATTGCAGTTGGTCTGATAAACCAAGCGACCTGCTTCGTTGTAGAGGCGCACTTTGCTGATTTCGGGGGCGTTCTCCAAATTGACAAACAGCGACTGATGGACGGGGTTCGGATAGAGCGTGACCACTGCATTGGCGGGATAATCCTCTATGCCGACGTTGCAATAGAGATTGAGGGTTATCTCTGTGTAGCCGCAGTTGTTGATGCCCCGGGCGGTCAGAATGCCGGTGCCATTAGTAGTCACATTCAAGGTCGCATGGTTGTAATTCTCCTCCGTGATAATCCAGTGAGTATTGGAAATCATCCATTCGTAAGAGTCTGCATATTGAGGGTTGTCAATCGTGTAGTACAAATTGCCATATTGGGTGATGTTCTGCGGTCCGCTAATGGTGTCTAACACAGGTAACGGGCTGACAGTCAACAACAAATTCACAACACTGTCACAACCGGCAGCCGTCTGCAGATTTCGGACAAACGTATATGTGCCAGCAGTATCCATCACAGGAATATCGAACCCGTAGTTATGGAATCCCTGATGTTCACAGATGGATCCCGTGAGTGCAATATTGTAAACTGGCAGAGAAACGACTTGATGTTGAGCCACCGAAGAACATCCGTTGGTATTAGTCGCGGTGACACTGTAGGTGGTGTTATCCGGAATCACCATTATGGACTGAGTGGTATCACCATTGCTCCACTGGAACTGTGTAGCATCCGAGGAGGCAACCAGCGTTGCCGTTTCGCCTTGGCACAGACTGGAAACACCAACGATGGAGAGTTCCGGCGCCGGCAACATAATCACATTCATGCTGGAAGACTGAGTGCAGTTATAGCTGTTGGTGGCCGTCACAGTATAAACACCTCCTGTCGAGATGGTAATCTGCGAGGTAGTCTCACCTGTGCTCCACACATATTCATTATTCCCTGTGACAGACAACACTTCCGTGGTGTTTTCACAGAGGAAGCTGTTTCCCGACAGGTCGAAGTCAGGCATCGGTCTGTCCTCAACCGTCACGGAAGCCATCGCCTGGCAACCGTTCTCGGATGAGACGGTGACCGTATAAGCTCCCTGATTGGAAACCGTAATGCTATTTGCCGTAGAACCCGTGCTCCACACATACGAATACGCATCAGACGAAGTGAGCGTGGTGGAGTCACCATGACAAATGGCAAGTACACCCGAGATATACACCTGCGGTAATGCTTCCACATTAACCACTTTGCCAACTGTGGTGCTGCAACCGTTCGCATCATAACCGGTGACATTATAGGTGGTGGTCTGTTCCGGCATCACCAAAACGGAAGCCCCCGTCTCTCCTGTGCTCCAAAGATACGTTTCCGCACCCGATGCGGTTAAAGTCGCAGTTGCTCCTTGACAGAGCAGACTTGAGCCGACAACATTAACGGTTGGATTATCCCAGACAACTACAGTCACGGAATCACTGCGCATGCAATTCAGCGAGTTGGTCACATTCACCTTGTAAACGCCCGGTTCTGTGACAGTAATGCTATTTGTTGTAACACCTGTGTTCCATATATAAGTATTTCCGCCCGTGGCCACTATCGTCGTGCTTTGTCCTTGACAGATAGAGGTGTTTCCGCTGAAAATAATCGATGGTAAAACATTCACTGTGACAGCGGCAGAACTGACAGCGGAGCATCCAGAAGCACTATACGCCGTCACCGTATAGGTTGTGCTAAGATTCGGGGAGACCATAATGCTTTGAGAATTGCTGCCGGTACCCCATTGATAGGAGGAGCCTCCCGTTGCGGTCAACACTGTTGACTGTCCCTGGCATAGAGTACGATTTCCCAAAACCTGCACAGACGGAAGTTCTTCCACCATCACCACTTTCTGAATCGAGTTGGAACAGCCGTTGACATCAGTACCCGTAACTGAATAAGTTGTATTGTTTACGGGTGAAACCAATATTTCAGACGAGACTTCTCCGTTATTCCAACTATAAGCAGTCGCACCTGTTGCCGTCAGTGTGGCACTCTGGCCTTGGCAAATGTTTGTCTCGCCGGCAATGCTGATCACCGGCAACTCATGCACCACGACAACAGACTGATAAACCCTTGAGCACTGGTTGGTGTTGGTCACCGTCACCCGGTACAGGCCGGGTTCTGTCACGGAAGTCGTGCCCTGATGGCTGCCGGTGGACCATGTGTAGGTGCATCCGGACGGAGCGTCCGCGACAAGCTGTGCCTGCTGCCCACGACAGACCTCCACATTCTCGGTCACCGAGGCAACAGGGAGAGGATTCACCGTAACATTCACATGTGATACCGCCACACATCCGTCAGCACTTGTGGCCGTCACGGTATATGTGCCCGGTGCCGTGACATTGATGCCGGCATCATACTGTCCGTTACTCCACGAATATGACACCCCACCTGTGGCATCCAAATGCGCTGTGTCTCCTTGACAGATGGAGGTCTGACCCGAAACATATAATTGGGGAAGCGGATTCACGGTAATCATTTTCGAAGCGGTATTGGTGCAACCGTTCTCATCCGTCACAAGCACTGTATAGTTGGAACTCACCGCAGGCGACACTGTGATAGCCGCCGTGTTCTGGCCGGAATTCCAATTATACGTTCCAGCAGAGGAAACCGCGATCAGCGTCACATTATCGTTCTTACAAACCGCACTCATGGAAAGAATGTCAACCGCCGGGATGGGATTTACCAACACCGTGGCCGAGGCGGTGGCCGTACAACCGTATGAGTTCGTGGAAGTCACTGAATAAGTGCCGGTGACGTTCACGGTAATCATCGCCTGTGTGCTGCCATTGTCCCACAAATAGCTGCTGCCGCCAGATGCGCGCAGCGTAGTGGTCTGATTCTCACAAATAGTCAGATTCCCACTGATTTCAGGTGCTGTCGTATTATATTCGCTCACCATAGCTGTCAACGTGTTCTGACATCCATCAGCATTTGTAACCGTGACCGAATATTGTCCTGCGGTATTGATATTGATGGAACTTGTCGAACTCCCGTCGAACCAATGGTAGGTGTTAGCCGCATCTCCCGTAACTGTCAACATCGTGTTTTGGCCGTGGCAGAAGAAAAGGTTTCCTGAAATGCTTGCGTTGACCGTTGACTGGCTCACAATAGTGCTTTTGGTGGCAGAGCATCCGTATTGGTCTGTTCCGGTCACCGTATAAGAACCAGCGTATGACACCACAATAGATTGCGACACCTCACCGGAGCTCCACTCGTAAGTATTTGCTCCTGTTGCGGTTATCGTTGTATTGCCACCATGGCAGTATGTATTTCGACCGTTGATTTTAACCACAGGAAGAGGATGGACCATCAACACGACCGAAGCTGTGCTCTGGCATCCATTCATATCTGTTGCCGTCACCGAATACGTGCCCGCATTTCCCACTGTGATACTTTCAGCAACACTGCCATTGCTCCAGAGGTAATTTGAAGCACCTGACACATAAAATGTGGTGTTCGCACCCTCGCAAATGCTGTTGTTGCCCAGAAGTTCAATTGCCGGTAACGGATTGACCGTTACAGCGATGTCTTTCACCGTTGAACAGCCGTAAACATTACTGACAGTGACCGTATAGGTAGTGTTTTCCGTCGGAGACACTGTGATACTGCTCGTCATGGTGCCATCGCTCCACAAGAAATCAGTGCCACCCTCTACCTCCAACAGCAAGCTGCTACCATCACACACTTGATTGTCACCCACGATTTCCGCTTCCGGCAAATCCACTTGGACAACCTGCACGGCAGCCACTGTGGAACATTCAAAAGCATTGGACACCGTGACACCATACTGTCCGGGCAAACTCACCGTGATGGAAGGCTGCAATTCCCCGTTGCTCCATCTGTAGATGCTGCCCGTGGACTGCGCCGTCAGCGTCACCGTGCTGCCCGTACACATATACGATGTATCAGCAATAATCAGCGTCGGAGACTCCTTCACATTCAACCTGACATAAAACACCGAATCGATAAAAGATTCCCCGGTATGGGTTAAGAAACGGTAAACACCGGCTTCCGTGAGCAGGCTGTCAAACAACTGCAGCGGCAAATCATTGGAACACACCTCTCTAAAGATGGTGTCATTGTTGATAATGGCGGGCATCACGGTCAAATTCAACGAGACCACGCTGTCGCATCCCGACACAGTTGACAACACCCGTTCGTAATAGCCGGCAGCATAATAGGACGTGTCCGCAAAATGATAGGGCAAGTCATACTCACCGACGACCACATTAACGGTTTCATCCACATACGTTGGCAAATGTTGCACATTCAACGTGATAATGCTGTCGAAATCCGCGAAATGGTAGATAAACTCTTTAATGCCAGCCGAAGTGATTTCCTCTCCTAAGTAGTTCAAGACAGTGTTTGCACAGACTGCAGTGTCTATCAACTGATTATATATCGGCTGAACAAAAAGATTCAGATACAGGAACGTGTCGCACTCCGTCTCTGTGGCAGCCGGAATCTGCAACATGTAGTTGCCCGAAGTCGTGAATACAGTGTCATAATAGGCGAAAGGAATCTCATTCCTGGTAATGGAGACAAACCTGTTCACCACCGGATTCGCCAGCGTGTTCACCTGAATGTGAACGGCTGCACTGTCACAACCCTGTTGGTTCTGAAACACCACATCATATTCACCGGAATTCCAGTATTCAATGCCATGGAAAACATACGGCATTTCAGAAGCGCAAATCTCAACCGAAAGCGTATCATATACCATTTGATTGTTCAAATTGACCCGAATCGTGTGATAATCCACACATCCATACACATTTGTATCAGAATACGTATATACTGTCGATTCGGTGAACAACGTATCTCCATACATATATGAACTATCAGAGGTACAAATTGTTACAGTATCAAAAATGGATTGATAAGCATTGAGCAACAGATAGGTGAACTGACTGCAAGCGGAATCTTCATCATCATTAATATAGTAACCGCCGGGTTCCGAAAAAATGTGGAGAGAATCGTAAACATAAGGGAAATCCGCTGCGCAGACTGTTTGGGTCACTGTTTCAATCTGCGGAAGAATCACTTGCAGGTTCAAGGTCACGAAAACGCTGTCGCAACCGCATCGGTTAGGAATGACCACCTGATACGTCCCAGAAGCATTAAACGTCTCATTTCCATACACATAAGGAAGTTCTGTTCCACAAACAGTCACGTCTATCGTATCCAAGAATTCATAAACAGGACAAACTCTGAAACGGACAAACTTGACCGCATCGCAACCACCTTCCGAGTTGTAATGTATTTTGTAATTACCCGGAACGGATAAATCATATCCCATATAAGAATACGGAATTTCATTCTGACAAATCCTGACATCTACCGTATCAATCCCCACTGAATATTGCGTTATCACATAGGTCTGCACGACAGGACACCCATCAGTATCCACCCCTTGCGGGAAGTTGAATGTGCCGGGGTTGGGAAACGTGATGCCATTGACCACAACAGGATCCGCATTACACATTGAAACAAAAGTGGTATCTCTTTGTCCTTCCAACACTTCCAGATTCACCAAAGTCCGAAGACTGTCACAGCCTTGTAGCGTAGGAGTGTTCACCCAATAACTACCCGGTTGCGTGTAGAAATTCCCATGATATGCGTAAGGGAGACTGTTTTTACAAACACGTGCCGTTACCGTGTCCTTGTAATCATAGCTGTGTCCGATGGTGATTTGATACACATCCAGCACATCCATATACACAAGTCCTTGATCTGCAATATAATGCGGAATCCTCACAACAGTATCGGAATGATAGACCGTGCTATTGGCCTGTAAAAGATAACTGTCGCAACCGAATTCCTGATGATAGACGGTGTCGGTTTGGAACGGCTGATTCTGCGCAAACACAAACCCACCACAAGCGGTGGACACCAGCACCACAGCAATTATTAAAAACCTGTTAATCAGATTGTTATTCATTATATTAGAGATTAAATTATATTAACACAAAAATGTGCAAAAATACGAAATTTATAAATACAGCTAATAGCTAAAATCCAAGGTAAAAAAAGGTTAAATGTTATAGTTATAATGGTTATAGTTATTCAAGTTTCTCAATCTCGTGTCGATGTGGTTATTTAAGAAATATTGAAACAGAAATCCACGACTTACATCAAAATACTGCGAAAACCTTTCCAAATTAGTTAACTATTAAGTATTTAATTGTAAAATCAAAATCACAACAATTTGATATATAACGAAAAAAAATATTTCGCAAAACCCTTGACAAAAGGGATTTTCCATTGTATCTTTGCAGGCGGAAAAAGGTTTTCCGTATGGGGGTGTGCCCATCGTTTTAGAAACGTGTATGTCCTGCCCATACGGATGGCCGACTAACCACAACAAACAAAGTTATTCACCAAAATCAAAACCAATGTCAAAGCGATCAAGAAAACAAAAAAGAAAACAGCGAACAATACAGCAACAGCCAACCAAAAGCAAGAAAGGCGAAATGAGGGCCCTCCCGACCCTGCAGGAAACGGAAGACTACATCAGGGAACACAACCTAGAGGTCATCAACCCACTCTCCGACTTCGGGTTCAAGCGGCTGTTGGCTTCCGAACGCAACAAGGACATCCTCATTCACCTCCTCAACGCATTCATCTCGGAGGATACCGGTGTCATCACTGAGGTCACCTTCTTGCCTACTGAACTACTCGGCATCAAAAAAGAGGACAAACACGTCCGTTTCGACCTCTACTGCAAGAATCAGGACGGTGACCGATTCATCGTGGAGATGCAGAACGGCAAGCAGCAGCACTACGCCGACAGGCTGAGGGTATATACCAGTTTCGCCACCGTTCAGAACCTGAAACCCGGAGATGACAAGTATGAGCATGTGCCTCGCGTATATTCCTTCAACATGATGAGCTACTGCCTACCGGAGTTCAAGGGTCGGGGGAATTTCTTCTGGAGAGTTTGCCTGAAAGATGACGACAATGAAATTTTCACGAAAAATACTGCTTACTATTTCGTTGAATTGAGTAAATTTGCCGCGCAATTGGGAACGATTGACATGGGCGACGAGCGCAACCGCCTGCTCTACATGTTCACCAACGTGGTGTATCTGCCGAAAAAAGAGATCAACAACTTGACGCCCATGCAATTGCGGTTCTACAAAGAATGTCAAATCACAAATTTCACGGATATGGAAAAGCAAGACTATGTTAAGAGTTTGATGGAACACGACGACGTGCGGGAGATGGTCGAGTGCGAGCGCAACGAGGCTAAAGAGGAAGGAATACAAATAGGCATTGGTTTGGGAATCGAACAAGGGATTGAGCGAGGGATTGAACGAGGCCGTGCGGAAAGGAACCGGCAGATTATCCTCAGCCTGCTGGAAAACGGCTTTGATATTGCGACAATCGAGAAGGTGACCGGGATGTCGGAAGCGGAGATTTTAACCATGAAAGAGTGAGGGATAGCTGCCATAGCTGGCTCTTTCTCAACAAGAATATTCAGTTAGGAGGTTCTGGTTATAGTTATAGTTAATAAGCTACAGTCCGGCAAACAGGCGGAATTTTCCGAGATGCCATTTCTGGAGGCGGAACTGCATCGACGTGCGTAAAACGCCCCATCCGTAGCGGCAACTGCGCCGGAAATTAATGGAGGAGGCTTCGGGAAAATATTTCGTCGGGCAGGTGATTTCACCGATGTCGAAATCCGCGTAAATGATTTGTGCAAGCATCTGGTTGTCAAACACAAAATCATCGGAATTCTGCATAAAGGGGATTCTCTCAAGCACCTCACGCGAAAAAGCGCGGTAGCCCGTGTGGTATTCAGACAGCTTTTGGCCGGTCATGACATTTTGGAACCAGGTCAGGCAGCGGTTGAAGAAGTATTTGTAACGCGGCATCCCACCTTTCAGCGCACCGTTGCCGAGGATGCGCGACCCAAGCACCACAGGATACAACCCGTTGACTATCATATAAGATATGGACTCTATCAGCTTCGGGGTGTATTGATAATCGGGATGCAACATGATGACCACGTCCGCACCAAGCTCCAACGCCTTCTGGTAACAGGTTTTCTGATTTCCACCGTATCCTTTATTCTTTTCATGGCGTATAACATGATGGATGCCAATAGCTTCTGCTTCCGCAACGGTCTCATCTGAAGATTTGTCGTCCACCAGTATCACCTCATCCACAATATTGAAGGGGATTTCGCGGTAAGTCTTCTCCAACGTAAGCGCCGCATTGTACGCTGGCATCACGACCACTATCTTTTTATCTTTCAGCATGATAATCGTTTGAGATTAATTTAGGCGCAAAAATACATTTTTTTT